>Ga0115571_1002249_pt1 | contig 12872 bp, 7 predicted proteins | sample COGITO_mtgs_1205_FD_87293 | JGI IMG/M metagenome (GOLD analysis project Ga0115571, IMG submission 87293) | Pelagic marine microbial communities from North Sea - COGITO_mtgs_120531 | ecosystem: Environmental > Aquatic > Marine > Epipelagic | place: Germany:Helgoland, sampling site Kabeltonne...
CGATATACTTCTTGAATTTCATTTACTAAGTACTGCTGAACAGCTGAAGGTCCTTTGATTTTTAAAATATCTGCAGGAGTTATAGCTCCGTCAGACAATGACATTCCTGCTTTTACAAAATCATTTTCCTGAACTAGAATCTGATTTGACAATTTAACCAAATACTTCTTTATATCACCAAACTTAGATTCTACAATGATTTCACGATTTCCTCTTTTAATTTTACCAAAAGAAACTACTCCATCAATTTCCGAAACTACTGCAGGGTTAGAAGGATTCCGTGCTTCAAATAATTCTGTAACACGAGGTAAACCACCTGTAATATCTCCTGATTTGGCAGATTTTCTTGGTATTTTAACTAATATTTTTCCCACATCAATTTTATCACCATCATTTACGATAAGGTGTGCTCCAACAGGAAGGTTATAAGAACGCAGTATTACACCTTTTTTATCAGCAATAGATAAGGTTGGAACTACTTTCTTATTTCTGGATTCGGAAATTACTTTTTCTTGAAAACCAGTTTGTTCATCAATCTCTACCTGATAGGTAATTCCTTGTTCAATATTCTCAAACATAATTTTACCAGCAAACTCTGATACAATCACTCCGTTGAATGGATCCCATTTACAAATTAAAGCATCTTGTTTTAGTTTTTCTCCATTTTTAATATGGATAGAAGAACCATAGGGTATATTCTTTGTACTTAAAACACTTTTAGTTTTAGCATCTAAAATTTTAATTTCTGAAGTACGTGAAATTACAATCTCAGCAGTATTACCATCAGCGTCTTTGCCTTGAACTGTTTTAAGATCTTCAATTTCTGCAATACCCTCAAACTTAGCTAAAAGTTTATTTTCTTCAGAAATATTTCCAGCAACACCACCAACATGAAAGGTTCTAAGTGTTAATTGAGTTCCAGGTTCTCCAATCGACTGAGCAGCAATAACTCCTACAGCTTCACCACGTTGAACCATTTTATTTGTAGCTAAGTTACGCCCGTAACATTTAGAACAAATACCTCGTTTCGTAGCACATGTAAGTGGTGAACGAACTTCAATAGATTCTAATGGTGTCTTTTCAACAAGACTCACATGCGCATCTTTGATTTCTTCTCCAGCTTCAACTAAAACATCGCTTGTTCTTGGATCAATAATATCATGAAGCGCTACACGCCCTAAAATACGTTCCCCAAGTGACTCAACAATTTCTTCGTTTTTCTTAAGTGGTTTTACTTCTATGCCGCGTAAAGTCTCACAGTCTTCAAGGTTTACAATCACATCTTGAGAAACATCATGTAAACGTCTAGTTAAGTAACCTGCATCAGCAGTTTTAAGAGCGGTATCTGCTAATCCTTTACGAGCACCGTGTGTTGAAATAAAATATTCTAAAATAGAAAGTCCTTCTTTAAAATTAGAAAGAATTGGGTTTTCTATAATCTCCCCACCTCCTACATTAGATTTTTTAGGTTTAGCCATCAAACCACGCATTCCTGTTAACTGACGAATCTGTTCTTTAGATCCACGAGCCCCAGAATCTAACATCATGAATACAGAATTAAATCCTTGTTGATCTTCGCTAATTCGTTTCATAGCTAATTCAGTTAACATAGCATTGGTAGAAGTCCAAATATCAATTACCTGATTATAACGTTCATTATTGGTGATTAATCCCATATTATAATTTCCAATAACTCCATCAACTTGAGAATTAGCATCTTTGATCATCTTTGTTTTCTCTGGAGGAATAATAATATCTCCTAAACTGAAGGAGAGACCACCCTTAAAGGCAAAACCATATCCCATTCCTTTAATTTTATCTAAAAATTCAGCAGTTTCTGGAACACTAGTTACTTTTAATATATCCCCAATAATTTCTCTAAGGTTTTTCTTAGTCAAGACAACATTAAAAAAACCTGCCTTTTCTGGAACAACTTCGTTAAACAAAACACGCCCAACTGTGGTATCGATGATTTGATATTCTAATTCTCCTTCTTTATTGAAATTTTTAGCTCTGATTTTAATCATTGCATTAAGATCAATACGTTTTTCATTAAGTGCAATGTGAACTTCTTCTGAAGAATAGAAAATTAAACCTTCACCTTTAACTTTATTCTTAGCAGTAGACTTTCTCGCTTTGGTCATGTAATAAAGACCCAATACCATATCCTGAGAAGGAACAGTAACTGGTGAACCATTTGCAGGATTCAAAATACTGTGAGATGCCAACATTAAAAGTTGACATTCTAAAATAGCTTCTGGTCCTAAAGGTAAATGAACTGCCATTTGATCCCCATCAAAATCGGCGTTAAAAGCAGTACAAACTAAGGGATGTAATTGGATTGCTTTACCTTCAATTAATTTTGGTTGAAAAGCTTGTATACCAAGGCGGTGTAATGTTGGAGCACGGTTCAACATAACCGGGTGTCCTTTTAAAACATTTTCTAAGATATCCCAAACCACAGGTTCTTTACGATCTATAATTTTTTTGGCAGATTTAACCGTTTTTACAATTCCTCTTTCAATAATCTTTCGAATAATGAATGGTTTATATAGTTCCGCTGCCATATCTTTTGGCAATCCACATTCAAATAGTTTTAATTCTGGTCCAACTACAATTACAGAACGTGCAGAATAATCCACACGTTTACCTAATAAGTTTTGACGGAAACGTCCCTGTTTCCCTTTTAATGAATCTGAAAGTGATTTCAAAGGTCGGTTAGAGTCTGTTTTTACAGCTGATGATTTTCGCGTATTGTCAAATAAAGAATCTACTGATTCTTGTAACATTCGTTTTTCATTTCTTAGAATTACCTCAGGTGCTTTAATCTCAACCAATCTTTTAAGACGGTTGTTTCTAATAATCACACGACGATAAAGATCATTTAAATCTGAAGTAGCAAAACGACCCCCATCTAGTGGAACTAATGGGCGTAATTCTGGTGGAATTACTGGAATTACTTTCATAATCATCCATTGAGGAAGGTTTTCGCCTCGTTGATTTGCATCACGAAAAGCTTCTACAACTTGGAGTCTTTTTAAAGCTTCCGTTTTACGTTGTTTAGAGGTTTCGTTATTAGCCTTATGACGTAATTCGTATGATAATACCTCTAAATCAATACGAGAAAGTAATTCAATTAAACATTCAGCACCCATTTTGGCGATGAATTTATCTGGATCACTATCTTCTTTGTATTGATTTTCAGGTGGTACTTGTTCCATTACGTTCAGGTACTCTTCTTCTGTAAGGAAGTCTAAAACCTGAAGAGGTTCACCTTCTTCATTTTTAGCAATTCCAGGTTGAATAACCACATAACGCTCATAATAGATAATCATATCTAATTTCTTGGAAGGTAATCCTAGTAAGTATCCTATTTTGTTAGGGAGCGAACGGAAATACCAAATATGAGCTACAGGAACTACAAGATTTATGTGCCCTACTCGGTCACGACGTACTTTTTTCTCAGTTACTTCCACCCCACAACGGTCACAAACAATTCCTTTATAACGAATACGTTTGTATTTTCCACAAGCACATTCAAAATCCTTAACCGGACCAAAGATACGCTCACAGAATAGTCCGTCACGTTCTGGCTTGTGCGTCCGGTAATTGATGGTTTCAGGTTTGAGAACTTCTCCGCGCGAGTTACCAAGAATGACTTCAGGAGAAGCTAATCCGATTGCAATTTTATTGAATTTTTTTTGGGTAATTATTTCGTTATTTCTAGCCATGGCTAAATGTCGTCTTAAATTAAATTATTCTTCCAATCGAATGTTGAGTCCAAGTCCTTTTAGTTCATGCATAAGCACGTTAAAGGATTCCGGTAATCCAGGTTCTGGAAGTGAATCCCCTTTGACTATTGCTTCATATGTTTTTGCTCTTCCAACAACATCATCAGATTTAACTGTTAAAATTTCTTGTAATGTGCTTGAAGCACCATATGCTTCCAAAGCCCAAACTTCCATTTCTCCAAAACGTTGTCCTCCAAATTGCGCTTTTCCTCCAAGAGGTTGTTGCGTAATTAATGAATAAGGTCCAATAGAACGAGAGTGCATTTTGTCATCCACCATATGTCCTAATTTTAACATATAGATTACTCCTACTGTCGCAGGTTGGTCAAAACGTTCTCCGGTTCCACCGTCGTATAAATAAGTGTGTCCATATTGTGGAACATTACCTTTTTCTGTCAATGCATTAATTTGCTCAATGGTTGCTCCATCAAAAATTGGTGTTGCATACTTCTCTCCAAGGTTCTGTCCTGCCCAACCTAATACAGTTTCATAAATCTGACCAATATTCATTCGAGAGGGAACACCCAGTGGGTTTAAAACAATATCAACAGGAGTTCCATCTTCTAAGAAAGGCATTTCTTCTTCACGTACGATCCGTGCTACTATACCTTTGTTTCCATGACGTCCCGCCATTTTATCCCCTACCTTAAGTTTTCTTTTTTTAGCAATATAAATTTTAGCTAATTTTTTAATTCCTGCCGGTAACTCATCTCCAACACTTATGGTGAATTTTTCACGTCTAAGTGTTCCTTGAAGATCGTTTTCTTTGATTTTATAATTGTGTATCAAATTAGCAATCGAATCGTTGATATCTTTTGTAGTTGTCCATGAACCTTTAGTAAGGTGAGTGTAGTCTTCCACAGAAGCAAGTAGCTTAAGTGTGTACTTTTTACCTTTTGGCAAAATCTCTTCACCTAAATCATTTTGAACTCCTTGACATGTTTTACCATTAACCACAGTAAAAAGTTTTTCAACTAATACTGCTTTTAAAGCATCGGATTTATCATCAAAAGAATCTTCTAGTGTTTCTAATTCTAATTTATCATCGTTTCTTTTACGTTTATCTTTTACAGAACGTGTAAATAATTTTTTATCAATTACAACTCCACGTAATGATGGTGGTGCTTTTAATGAAGCGTCTTTAACATCTCCCGCTTTATCTCCAAAGATAGCACGTAATAATTTTTCTTCTGGTGTAGGGTCTGACTCTCCTTTTGGAGTGATTTTTCCAATTAAAATATCACCAGGATTCACTTCAGCACCAATACGAATCATTCCGTTTTCATCTAAATCTTTGGTTGCTTCTTCGCTAACATTTGGAATATCATTTGTTAGCTCTTCAGTACCAAGTTTAGTATCGCGTACATCTAAAGAATATTCATCTATATGAATAGACGTGAAAATATCTTGGCGTACTACTTTTTCTGAAATCACGATTGCATCCTCAAAGTTGTATCCCTTCCATGGCATGAAGGCTACTTTCAAGTTCCTTCCTAAAGCTAGTTCACCAGATTCTGTTGCATACCCTTGACATAATACTTGTCCTTTTGTAACTCTATCACCTTTTTTAATAATTGGTTTTAGATTGATACATGTACCCTGATTTGTTTTTCTAAACTTAATCAAGTTGTATGATTTGGTGTCTCCATCAAAGCTGATTAAATTATCTATATCAGAAAAATCATATTTTATGGTTATTTTATTAGCATCTACATATTCTACAACTCCATCATTCTCAGCATTAATTAAAACACGCGAATCTGATGCTACTTGCTTTTCTAAACCAGTTCCAACAATAGGAGCTTCAGGGCGTAATAAAGGAACAGCCTGCCGCATCATGTTTGAACCCATTAATGCTCGATTGGCATCATCATGCTCCAAAAATGGGATTAGGGAAGCTGAAATAGAAGCTATTTGGTTGGGGGCAACATCAGTATAATTTACTTGATTTGGACCAACAACAGGGAAATCAGCTTGATCTCTTGCAATTACTTTTTCATCAAGAATTTTACCAGTCTTATCAAAATTTATATTAGCTTGAGTTATTAATTGATTTTCTTCTTCCTCTGCGCTTAAATAAATTGTTTCCTTAAGATTTATGATACCATTTTCTACTTTACGGTATGGAGTTTCAATAAACCCAAGGTTATTTACTTTAGCAAAAACACCTAATGAAGAAATTAGTCCAATATTTGGTCCTTCAGGTGTTTCAATAGGGCATAATCTTCCGTAGTGAGTGTAATGCACATCTCTAACCTCAAATCCTGCACGTTCCCTAGAAAGGCCTCCAGGTCCTAAAGCAGAAAGACGACGCTTATGAGTTATTTCTGCTAAAGGATTAGTTTGATCCATAAACTGTGATAACTGGTTAGTTCCAAAGAAACTATTAATCACAGATGACAGTGTTTTTGCATTAATCAAGTCAATGGGAGTAAATACTTCGTTGTCACGAACGTTCATGCGTTCACGAATAGTCCTTGCCATTCTTGCTAATCCTACACCAAATTGAGAAGATAATTGTTCTCCAACTGTTCGGACACGCCTGTTAGATAAGTGGTCAATATCATCAATCTCTGCTTTTGAGTTGATTAACTCAATTAAGTATTTGATTATAGTAATAATGTCAAGTTTTGTTAAAACTAGCTTATCCATTCCAATATCTAAACCTAATTTTTTATTCATTCTATAACGTCCAACCTCACCAAGGTTATAACGTTGATCTGAGAAGAATAACTTATCAATAATCCCACGTGCAGTATCCTCATCTGGTGGTTCTGCATTACGTAATTGACGATAAATATGTTCTACGGCTTCTTTTTCTGAATTTGTTGGGTCTTTTTGTAGAGTATTGTAAATAATTGCATAGTCAGACAAGTGTGCATCGACTTTATGCAGTAAGATATTCTTAACATTTGCTGCAAGAATTTCTTCAACATGTTCTTTCCCTAAAATAGTATCACGATCAATGATAATTTCATTTCTTTCAATAGAGATAACTTCACCTGTATCTTCATCTACAAAATCTTCATGCCATGTTTTTAAAACACGTGCAGCTAATTTTCTGCCTAAAACTTTTTTGAGACCTGTTTTAGAAACTTTGATTTCTTCTGCAAGATCAAATATTTCTAAAATATCACGATCAGATTCAAAACCAATGGCTCTGAAAAGTGTAGTTACAGGTAGTTTTTTCTTACGATCGATGTAAGCGTACATTACACTATTAATATCAGTGGCAAATTCTATCCAAGAACCCTTGAAAGGAATTACTCGGGCAGAATATAATTTAGTTCCATTAGCATGGAAAGATTGACCAAAGAATACCCCTGGTGAACGGTGAAGTTGAGAAACTACAATTCGTTCAGCACCATTTATCACAAAAGTACCACTTGGTGTCATATATGGTATGGTTCCTAAAAAAACATCTTGTACTATAGTTTCAAAATCCTCGTGTTCAGGATCAGTACAGTATAATTTTAAACGCGCTTTTAAAGGGACGGAATAAGTTAAACCACGTTCTATACATTCTTGAATAGAGTATCGCGGAGGATCAACAAAATAGTCAATAAATTCTAAAACAAATTGATTTCTTGTATCGGTAATTGGAAAATTTTCTTTAAACGTATTGAAAAGTCCTTCTTCATTACGTTCGTCAGATTTGGTCTCTAGTTGGAAAAAGTCCTGAAAAGATTTAATCTGAATATCCAGGAAATCCGGGTACATTGGGGTATGTTTTGCTCCGGAAAAATTTGTTCTTTGGCTCTGTTTACTGGGCATCTAACTTTTTTTTAATGATCATAACACAAAAGGGGCTTACTACAAAAGGGTATAGGTCTTTAGATAAATCTAAAGACCTATACCTTTAATGATTATGGTTGAGACTACTTAAGCTCAACCTCAGCTCCTGCTTCTTCTAGAGAATTTTTAAGCGCTTCCGCTTCATCCTTAGCAATTCCTTCTTTCAAAGGACTAGGTGCTGCGTCAACTAGTTCTTTTGCTTCTTTAAGCCCAAGACCTGTTAACTCTTTTACTAATTTTACTACAGCTAGTTTTGAACCACCTGCTGCTTTAAGGATCACGTCAAATTCTGACTTTTCCTCTGCTCCAGCGTCTCCGCCGCCTGCTGCTGGTCCTGCAACAGCTACTGCAGCTGCTGCAGGCTCTATGCCGTATTCGTCTTTTAAAATATTAGCCAACTCATTGACTTCTTTTACAGTCAAATTGACTAATTGTTCTGCGAATTTTTTTAAATCTGCCATTGTTAATAATTTTTCTAATTAAAATTTAATATCTATATATTGAATACTTACTAATTATATCGGTTTTAACGTTCTGAAAGCGTTGTAAGGATTCCAGATAATTTCCCACCTCCCGATTGAAGTGCAGAAACAACATTTTTGGTTGGAGATTGTAACAGCATAATAATATCTCCAATCAACTCTTCTTTAGATTTGATAGCAACAAGTACGTCAATTTGGTCATCTCCTAAATAAATGGCTTCTTCAATGAAGGCACCTTTTAAAATTGGTCGATCTGACTTTTTTCTAAAGTTCTTAATCACCTTTGCAGGTGCATTTCCAGTTTCCGAAAACATCAAGGACGTGTTTCCCTTAAGAATCCCCGTCAATTCACCAAAGTCATGGGTGGAAGCCTCCATAGCTTTAGCAAGAAGTGTATTTTTTACCACTTGTAATTTGATATTTTCTTTAAAACAAGCACGTCTTAACGCGTTTGTTTGCCTGGCATCTAATCCCTCAATATCTGCTAAATAAAGTGTTTTAACACTCACTAAAGCTTCTTTAAGGTTTTCTATTGCATCGTGTTTTTCTTGTCTAGTCATTGCTTAAATTTAGTGCGTTAACCCATTTTGGCGTCAATTGATATACTCGGGCTCATGGTACTTGACATGAAAACGCTTTTTACATATAATCCTTTGGTTGTAGAAGGCTTCAATTTTGAAATAGTCTTCAACAGTTCATCAGCATTCTCGTAAATTTTGTCAGCTGTAAAAGATGCTTTTCCAATGGAAACATGAACGATTCCGGTTTTATCAACTTTAAAATCAATCTTACCGCCTTTTACATCAGTTACTGCTTTCTTAATATCCATTGTTACCGTTCCAGTTTTAGGATTAGGCATTAAACCGCGAGGGCCTAATACGCGTCCTAATGGGCCTAATTTTCCCATCACACTTGGCATAGTTACAATTACATCAACGTCTGTCCAACCATCTTTGATTTTCTGCAAATATTCATCCAATCCTATAAAATCAGCACCTGCTTCTTTAGCCTCTGCTTCTTTATCTGGGGTAACAAGTGCAAGAACGCGGACGTCTTTACCTGTTCCGTGCGGTAAGGTAACAACACCACGAACCATTTGATTGGCTTTTTTAGGATCTACTCCTAAACGAATTGCCAAGTCAATGCTCGCGTCAAATTTTGTAGTGGTAATTTCTTTTACCAATTCAGAAGCTTCTTTAAGCGTGTATAGATTTTTAGGATCTAATTTAGCACGAGACTCCTTTTGTTTCTTAGTTAATTTAGCCATTGCTTTGTATTAATAAATTAAAAGGGAGCTTCTCCAGAAACTTTAAAACCCATTGAACGCGCTGTACCAGCTATCATCTTCATAGCAGACTCGATGGTAAATGCATTAAGATCAGGCATTTTATCCTCAGCAATGAGTTTAACTTGATCCCAAGTGACTGTAGCCACTTTATTTCGATTGGGTTCTCCAGAACCTTTTTTAGCTTTGGCTGCTTCCATCAGTTGAACGGCCGCTGGAGGTGTCTTGATAACAAATTCAAATGATTTGTCAACATAAACAGTAATCGCAACCGGTAATACTTTACCTGGTTTATCTTGGGTTCTTGCATTAAATTGTTTGCAAAACTCCATGATATTAACTCCTGCAGCACCCAGCGCGGGTCCAACCGGTGGCGACGGATTCGCAGCACCTCCCCGAACTTGTAGTTTTAAAACTTTACTTACTTCTTTTGCCATTATGTAGTTTAATTTCGAATTGTGTAAGGCGGAAGCAAATACACAAAATTCAATTTATTAATGTAACATTTATATTTTCTCAACTTGCATATAGCTAAGTTCTAAAGGTGTTTTTCTACCAAAAATCTTAACCATTACCTCAAGTTTACGCTTTTCTTCATTCACTTTTTCAATCACTCCATTGAATCCATTGAAAGGACCGTCAATTACTTTTACATTTTCTCCCTGTGAAAATGGAATAGAAATATGTTCTGTGGAAAGGGCAAGTTCATCTACTTTACCTAACATTCTATTTACTTCTGAAATTCTTAACGGAACAGGTTCGCCTCCTTTAGTCTCTCCTAAAAAACCAATAACATTTGTTACTGATTTAATAATGTGAGGTAACTCTCCTGTTAAATTAGCTTTAACCATAATATATCCTGGAAAATAAACCCGTTCTTTATTTATTTTTTTTCCATTACGAATTTGGATTACTTTCTCCGTAGGGACCAAAATATCTTCCACAAGATGATCATATCCATAACGAGAAACCTCAGACATAATGTAATCTTTGATTTTAGCCTCTTGACCACTGACAGCACGAACTACGTACCATTTCTTATCTGAAGTAGTTGTTGTCATGATTATCCGATCAAGTTAAAATAAAATTGAATAACTCTCGAAAGAACTGTATCTGCTCCCCAAATTGCAAGGGAAAACAAAATTGAAAAAACAAGTACAACAACAACTAAGCGCTGTAATTCAGAACGCTCGGTCCAGGAAACATTGTTTTTTAATTCTTCGAAAGAATCTTTAATGTATGATATAAAAAGTTGCATGCTTTACTTTTCTAATTATGCACGGGTTGAGAGGCTCGAACTCCCGACACCTGGTTTTGGAGACCAGTGCTCTACCAACTGAGCTAAACCCGTTTTTATTTGACACAAAAGGCATCCCGTAGAACGGGATACCTTGGAGTGTCATATTAAAAACATTTTTGGTTAGTCTAGGATTTCCGTAACCTGTCCCGCACCTACTGTTCTTCCTCCTTCACGAATTGCAAAACGCAATCCAATACTTAAGGCAATCGGCTGAATCAAATCAACGTTAATTGTTAGGTTATCTCCTGGCATAACCATTTCAACTCCATCAGGAAGCATAATGTTTCCGGTAACGTCAGTCGTTCTGACATAGAACTGAGGTCGGTAGTTGTTATGGAATGGTGTATGACGTCCACCTTCTTCTTTTTTAAGAATATAAACTTCAGCTTTAAATTTAGCGTGTGGTGTTACAGAGCCTACTTTACACATTACCATTCCTCTTGTAATATCACTTTTCTCAATACCTCTTAAAAGAATTCCTACGTTATCTCCTGCTTCTCCTCTATCTAAAATTTTACGAAACATCTCAACCCCAGTAATTGTAGATTTCAATTTTTCGGCACCCATACCAATGATGTCTATTTCATCACCTGTATTAGCTACTCCAGTTTCAATTCTACCTGTTGCAACAGTTCCACGTCCTGTAATTGAAAAAACATCCTCAACAGGCATTAAAAAATCTTTCTCAACATCACGTTTAGGGAGTTCAATCCAAGTATCAACTTCTTCCATTAATTTCATAACTGAATCAACCCATTTTTGTTCTCCATTAAGAGCGCCAAGAGCAGATCCTAAAACTACAGGAGAATTATCTCCATCGTAGTCGTAAAAAGAAAGTAATTCACGCACTTCCATTTCAACTAATTCAATTAATTCTTCATCATCAACCATGTCTGCTTTATTCATAAAAACAACAAGACGTGGTATACCTACCTGACGGCCTAATAATATATGCTCTCTAGTTTGTGGCATAGGACCATCAGTTGCAGCAACAACAAGGATAGCACCATCCATTTGAGCAGCACCAGTAACCATGTTTTTGACATAATCTGCGTGACCTGGACAGTCAACATGAGCATAATGACGATTTGCCGTTTGGTATTCAACATGTGAAGTGTTAATTGTAATTCCACGCTCTTTTTCTTCAGGAGCATTATCTATTTGATCGAAGCTACTAGCTTCTGAAAAACCTTGATCAGCAAGTACTTTTGTAATTGCCGCAGTTAGGGTTGTTTTACCATGATCTACGTGACCAATAGTTCCAATATTTAAGTGGGGTTTCGACCTGTCAAATTTTTCTTTAGCCATAATTATTGTTGTTTCAATGTTATTTTTAGGAGCGCAAATTTATGAATTTTTTTTAATCACTTACGCTTTTTATGGAAAAAAATAACATAATTAACTACTTTTTGTTTTGAAATCATTTTAAAGAGTATTCAAAACACTAAAATTTATCTTTTTATCCTAAGAATGTCTATATTTATATATATCACAAAAACTTAACTAATAGGGTATTTCAGCCTCAAAAGAATCTCATTGAATTTTTTTTTAATTTCTTTAAAGTTTTATTATTTATATAAGTTGATTTAAATGGTTCATACCGCTATAATTATTCCATGTTATAATGAAGCATCACGTTTTCCAGTGAATCGTTATGTTTCATTTGTAAAAAAAAATTTTGCAGCATCAATTTATTTTGTGAATGATGGATCTTCAGATAATACTGATTCTGTTTTGGAAGACTTGCGAATTAAGTTTCCTAAACACATCAGTATTATAAACCAAGAGAAAAACGAAGGGAAAGCAGCTGCCATAAGACTAGGAATGATCAGTGCGCTTAAAAATAATAAACTTGAACGCTTTGCTTTTTTAGATGCTGATTTATCAACCTCAATAGAAGAATGCATTCTCCTCTCAGAAAAAGTAACAAATGAAACCTCTTTTGTTTTTGGATCGCGCATTAAAAAGTTAGATAATAACATACAACGTAAAGCGCATCGCTTTATCATTGGACGTATCATTGCTACTTTTATTTCAAAAATGTTAAGACTCCCCATTTATGATTCACAATGTGGCTGTAAAATATTTTCTAGAGAATGGGCAACATTCATATTTAATGAAGCATTTTTAACACGCTGGTTATTTGATGTGGAAATTTTCTATCGCCTAATCAACCATTTTGGAAGGACAAAAATACAAACTAAGATTTTAGAGGTGCC
>Ga0115571_1002250_pt1 | contig 12866 bp, 12 predicted proteins | sample COGITO_mtgs_1205_FD_87293 | JGI IMG/M metagenome (GOLD analysis project Ga0115571, IMG submission 87293) | Pelagic marine microbial communities from North Sea - COGITO_mtgs_120531 | ecosystem: Environmental > Aquatic > Marine > Epipelagic | place: Germany:Helgoland, sampling site Kabeltonne...
TCTTTTTTTCGATTTTTAATTGATCTTTCATCTCTAGACTTTTGAAGTTCTGCTTTTCGATCATCTCTACCTTTTTGAATAGCATTCAAACGATCGGTTCTGCCTTTTTGAATAGTTGCTAAACGAGCATCTCTATATTCGGCGCCTTCGTCTGTGTCGTCGTTGCCTTCTGCAAACTGACCCATCATTTCTTCAAAGCCTTGCTCAAGTGCAATTTCTTCTTTAGTAAGTGTTGTTTTGCTGTTATCTGTTTCGTCTACTTCTTCGTCTTTACTATCTTCTGACACTAAGTCATCTGGTCCTAGTGATTTTGCTTTAGTTGCTTCGCCTACTAGATTATAAATGTATGGAAATACATCAGCTAGTTCTTCGTTAAACTGCTTAATAGTTAATTGGTCAATCCAGTTTTCTTTTACGTCTGCTGGTACATCTTCCATCATTGGTGTTTCAAATGCTGCAACAGTTTCTGCATAGTATGCTGGTTTCTGAAGTGACTCAATTGTTTTCTTAACTGTAGCAATACGCTCTTTGACAACATCTACGTACCCTGCTAGACTTTCTGCCATTACAGCTGAACGACCCATGTAGTTTTTAAACTTGCGTAGTTTACCCATTTCTTCTGATAGGCCTACAATGTGCTTACCAAAGTCATCATATGTGTTGCCACCTTCTGCTACGTGACGTGCCATTGCTCTTGCACCACTTAGGTGCTTGTAAGGATAACGGAATCTTTCACCATCGGATGATTCGATGTAGATCTTACCAATTTTTTGTGTGCGTCCTGTTGCACTTTCTTGGTTGATACTTTCTGTATGTTTAATTACAATACGTGCTTCGCCTACTTTTTGATAGCTAATGCGACTTGTGCCATAAAGTTTTGATTCTGTCATTTGTCCGTCCCTAGATCGATTTGCTAAAAATTTATAATCTCTTTTTGTTAAATTTGTTTTATTAATATCTCTCACATCAAAATTTAGTAAACGTTTCTTTGCAAATTCACGTAATTCTTTTAAAAAGTTATACCAATTTTTTTGAGTTATTTTATCTTGATCGTTAATAAAATCTCTTGAATATATAATACTGATTCCGTCGTCTTCTGATAACGAGATAGATATCGAACCTAACGAGTTACCGTCTTCTTTATATTCAAAATCAAAAAATCTTGCAGCAGCCGGCTCGGTAACAATATTACCATCTTGGTCGCCAATAGTTAAATTAGGAAATCTTCCTCTAATTTTATTAAACAGGTCTTCTGATATTGTATTCAAGTTTTTCATATTGTATTTATCTAATAGTTACTGCTTACGAATATAGGCATGGGCGGATCGTAGTCTTCTAAATCATCTGCTTGTGTAAACGTATTATATACTCGCGGATCCCAATCTTTAAGTACAGCCATCATTCGTATAGCAAGAAGTGTAGCACTAATTAAATCATCAGTCATGCCAGACTTAGCTTGAAAGCTTGATCCTGTTGCAACAAACCCTTTAAGTTCTGATAAAAATGGTTTAGAATGTATAACCATTTTATCATTTTCTATCATTGTTTTTAATCTACTACAAGCGGTTACCTTTGTACTGTGTGTAGTATTAAATCCTTTGCGGAATTTACGAACATGTCCTTTGCGCATAGGTTCACTAACAAATAAACCAGGTATGTTCTCTTCACCAAAGTCGTTAATAACAATAAGACACGCTTCGCCGATACCGTTGTTTTCTACACTCCAGTATATACCTTGTGGATTATTTGTTTCTTGTTCTAAGTATTTGCATATGTCTGCAAGTACTCTAATCTGTCCGGGAATAGCAGTTTGGTTGTGTTGCCATTCTGCTACTTGTTCATAACTAGGTAATTCAAATACTTGTATTGCAGCATAGTCACCTCCTGTGCCCATACTAGGATCAAGTGCAACAGCATATGTATATTGGCTGGTTGGTTTTTTGTACCATCGTGTTTGTCCCATATTGAGTACAGGATTGCCGCCTTCCATGGCAGCAAGTTTAATTGAATTAATTAGTGTTTCATCAAATACTAGGAATTCACAACCGTATTCACGTCTAAACTTCTCTTCACCGATGCGTCCAATTTCTTCTTCTTTCCACTTGTCATCTCTATCAGGATGTTCATCCCATTGTGCAACAAAACTATGAAATCCGTTTGAACCTAGTTCTTGCTCGTTGCCGTGTGCATCAAACTTTTCTTCTGCTTGTTTCCAAATAGTAGCAAATGTATCTTCGTCACTGTTGGGTGTACTGGTAATAATAGCACGACCACCTGTTGCTAGTGTAGGTGAAATCGAAGTCCAAAACTCTTCCGCAATATTTGGCTGCACAAATGCAAACTCGTCGCAGTACAGTAACGAGATACTCATACCACGTCCTGTGTTGCCTGTTGTTGTTTGTGCAACAATACGTGATCCATTTTCAAATTCAATTGACTGTTTGTTGTAACTTGTAACACCTGCTCTAATATGATCTGGACATGTTTCATACACAAATCGTATGCGTGACATAATCTCTTGCGCACCTGTGTACTTGTGTGCAGCAACAAGAATAGTTTGATCTGGATTAAACATTGCATACCATGCTAGGTAGATACTAGCACACGTAGTCTTGCCTGTTTGCCTAGGCATCATATTGATATTAAAACGATAATTATGATAACTGTGCATCAAACGTAACTGGTATTCGTAAGGATCAAACAACAATTTACCTCTTACAGGATGTTGAATGTAGGCGAATTTACGTGCAAAATGTAAGTATCCTTCGTTAGGATCCATGCATTTCATCAAGTCTTCGACTTGCTCGTTTGTATATGTTTCTTGTTTATTGGCTTTCTTAATAAGAACGCCATCTAATGATGCTGCCATAATATTATTTATAGAAAAAAATAGCACCCGAAGGTGCTATTTGGGCCGTTCGCTCTATCGGTAGAACGTTCTTATTTCTTAAACTGTGGAGGTACTTCACCTTTTTTAGGCTTGCTACCTTTTTTACCTTTGCTAAGATCGTCTTTGCCTTTACCGTCTGCTGCATAGTCTGGTACCATTTTTCCATCTGGGCCTTTGACCATAGTCTTTTTCTTTTCAGCTAGTAAGTTATAAAGATGCTCTTTAATATCTTCCATTGCCATTGCATTATCGCCACGTTGTGCCGCTTTGTATGATTTCTTTTCGCGGTTGATGCCACCGCTTAGATCTTTAGTCATTACTTCGTGATCATCATACTTCTCATCTGGCTCGTTAGCATAGTCACCTTCGACTTCAATTTCGTCTTCGACTTCTTCCATTTCTGGTTCGTCACCTGGCTCATCCATCATTGCTGACAAGCGTTCCATATCTTGGCGTGGTGACATCATTGCGTCTGCTGCTGGTGCTGCATCGCCTAGTCCTGCATTTTTCATCATGTCTAGTAAATCTGCAACGTGTTCTTTACCACTTGCGTTCATGTTAACATTTACTGTTACTGGATTACCTTCGTGCTGCTCCGGTGCAGGCATTGCAGGCATAGGTCCTTCATCAACCATTGATCCACATTCATCTACTGCTTGAATTGACTCTAAAATAGTTTTCATATCGTTAACAGTTGATCCTGCTACTGACGGTTTATCGCCTGCTGCGGCCGAATCCATATTTTCTAAGATTTTTTTCATATCCATTGTATTAGCCTCCTACGACTGCTTTGGTATTTTCTGTATCGCCGATGTCCGATGACTCTCCAACCGGAGCACCTTCTGCACCACTGTGTTCATTTTCCTTGCGAGCAGTTTCTAATTCTTTTAATAAACTCATTACACGATTGCCTGCTACATCTTCTTGTGCAGTTTCTCCGCCCATGTCTTCTTTGGTCAACATAGCTTCATACGGAGCATCGTCTTTTGCTTTTTGATATTCTTCTCTAGGATCATTCATATTGCGTACAATAATATATGCCTGGTCAATGCCGCAACACTTACCTAAATATTCTTGTAGTACTTGACTAGTTGTCGGATATTCAACTTCTGCTTCAAAATATGTAACTTCCATATTTTGTAACTGTGGGAAGTCTAGTGGACGTTCTTGTATTGGTGTTTTTTTACCCGATGTCATGTTTATCACACTAAATTTCTTTAGAGCAGTTTCTAAATTATCTACACAGTCGTCTGGACAGTCTCCAGCAACTCCTATTTTAAATTCATAAGTCTTTTTAGACTCGGTAAGTATTTCTGTAAATGATCTCATTGCGCATTGATCCTGTTGTCTATGTATTATTTATCTTTATCTAAGCCTTTAAGTCGTTCTAAAAGACTATTTCTATCAGTAACTACATAGCCTTCGCCGTTAATGATAGAGTCGTCAGTTTTATTACTATCTTTATCCATTTTTTCTTTTTTAAGTTGTAGTTCAACCATTTTTAATTTTTTGTCTAATTTTGCAACTTTAGCATCTAATCCTGTTTTAAGCATTCCGCCTGCAACTTCAAATACACGACCGCTGTAACGACTTTCAACATTCATGCCTAAATCCATTAGATCTTCATATGCTTGCATTGCTTTATCTGCTACTTCATTAAGTTCTTTGTCAGCTGCTTCGCCTAGACCTTTTACACTCGGGAGCGCCGCAGTAATTTTATCAAACTCGGCTATGTCTCTAAAAGTTTCTGCTTGTTCAATTTCGTATGCCTTTTGTTCTTTTTCTTGATCTTCTGCTTGATCTATAATTTCTTTAGAATCAGGTAAGTTTAAAAGGTCTTCTAATTTTTTAGTCATGGGTCCTATCCATTATATGCTACTATTATTTATCTTTTACGACCATTGTGGAAAATATCATCTTCAGTAACAATACGGAATATTATTCCTTTTTGTTTACACCATGCTCTTGCAGCTTCCCATTTAGCTTGATTTATTACATAATGTGCTTGATTGTGTTTACTTCTGCCTAATCTTTCTCGCATTGCTTGATTGGCAGGTTTAACTTCGATTAATTCTACACGCTGCTTCGTGCCTTTGTCTGAATAAACTATAAAAAAATCTGGAACATATATAGTTTGCTTACCGGTAAGTGGATTTCTATAAGGTATACGTATTGCTTCACTAGCCCATTGTAATATAGCAGGATGATCGTCACACATTTTCATAAATGTAAATTCCCATCCTGATCTGTATGTAGGTGTTTTTGTACCTACATACTTTTGTGGATTTTTTAGATTATATTTACCTTGAGCAAAACGTCCCATTAGATAATAATATTTCTAGCCTCGAGTCTCAAACCTTCAATGTTAGTTTTAAAACCTAACTGACTAGTTTTATCTCTGCTGTTATTAAGTATTTGTCCTATAACATTATTAAGTTGTACATCATTAACGCCGTCTAAAGTGTCTAATAGTTTTTGTACAGAAATTTTATCAGTTCTTGCTTGTGCTAATAATGTATTAGCAGTTGAGGTTGCACTAACTTCTTCAAAGCCTCTTTTCAAAAAATAACCAATTACTGCATCGATATCGGCTGCACTAAATGCTGCTGTTGGTTGATAAAATTTGTCAAAAAATCGTTTAACTTTTGTGGCGCTGTCTGGACTTAACGTATTTGGTAACTGTGACAATAAATTTCTCCTATTTTATAGCATTTACAACTGCGTTTGCTAGATTTACAATTTTTCTATCGCCGCCTACTAATTTTCCAATAACTTCTTTTTGTATTGCTTGTTGAGTTGCGCCTTCTAATGTGTCATACTGTTGAAAATTTCTACTATTATACGAATCACTAAATGAACCTGTGCCTAAAGCAACTTTAACCAAACTATTTAAAGCAGCAGGATTGTTTAATATTCTATCAGCAAGTACATTAGGATCGTTATTTACATCTCTAACAGTATTTGCAATTCTTATAGCAAGGTCAGCTTCTGGTGCACCTGGAAATCTAAGATTATTTATGCCGCCGGTACTCAATACCGAATCAGCTATTATTGCTCCTAATGTAGGAGCACCGCTGGAATTTCTACCTAATAATGGATTAGTAGGATAACCAAAATTATTTGATGTGTGTCTAAAAGGTCTAGGTTGATTAGCATAAAATTGTTCTAGTTTATCACTGACAGGACTAGGTGTATTATCGTATCCAGTTTCTGGTGCAGTAAATCCTTTTGGCGTGTCAAAATCATTTACATATCCGCTATCATATAATACCGATTCGTACATTACTGTTAATTGATTTTCAGTAATACCTGAGGCGTCACTATAATCTAAATCACTATGTTGCCAGTTTTGCACTACTGGATTAATTAATGTATAACTATTCCATTCTTGTTTTGCTAATTGAAAAATTTTAATTTCTTTAAAAAAAGGCGTATTAAAGTTATTATCTAACCCGTAGCTAGGAACACTGTTTGCAAACTTATCTAGTGGATCATAATCAAATCCAGAATTTTTCTTACCGTCTCTATAATAAAAATTATAATATTCTTTTAATAAGTCTTTTGTGTGTCCTGCCATATCGTCGTGAAATGTAAAAGTTACAGGTTCGTAGTCTATTCGTGTTTGAATATTCTTTTTTCTATTATACTGTTGCACAGTAGAAATCTGTGATGTATATGAAGGTAAATTTAAACTTTTAACTAATACATTTATTAAATTATTTTTAAAAGAAGAAATAGGAGACTTAAATCTTGCTTCGGGTGTTAGGTCAAAATAGCAATGATATAGATACTTAACCTTCGGAGAAAAATCAAGCCTCTGTTGTGTATATAAATTATGGGCATGCTGAGCATCTCGTAAAAGAATTGACGACACAATGAATCTCCTTATAAAGTATTTATTATAATTAATTATATACGCACATAAAAAAATAGAGAGCAAAAGCTCTCTATTTCATAGTTATGCCACTATATAATAATTAACCTTGAACTGACTGGTTACCTGTAACTAGTACTCCAGGTCCTGTTGACGTATCACCGCTTGGTCTATTAACAGGTTCGCCTACGCCATTATTTCTAGTAGTTCCGTCTGCATCTGTTTGTACTGCATTGTCGTATCTTATACTTAATGTAACAGTAACTGGATCAGTTGATGCACTATATGCTAATGAATTATAATTAGCTGATTCTAAATAGCAACCTACTAGATTCCATTGTTCTAATACAGTTGGAGATGTTGCGTCTCCGCCGTTGCCGCCGTCTAATATTTGAATTTTTGCTTCAAATTTATAACTTGCTCCAGAAACTGCACTTGCTTGTTCATAAAAGTCAAATTGTTTCTGTAACTGTTGTCCGGTTACTTTACTTATATTATTATTTACATCGTCACGTAATGTAAGTGTAATCGGATCCCAAGAATGTTTACCTGCTAGGTATGATCTTGAGTTATACACATCTAGTGTAATTGTTTCGAAATTAACTGTTGGACGAGTAACGTCTACAACCTGTTTTGTTACTTCAGTTAGTAGTCCTCCGTCAATACCAAAATTTTGTAATACGACTCGAAATCTGTATTGCAGTTTCGGCATTAACAATGTGCCGTTTCTTTGGCCATCGTCGATCGGAACCGAAATATTTCTTAATGATGTTAGTGGCATATTTTATCCTCTCTTTGATACATATATTTAGCTCTTTTTAGTAATCAGGCCCTAGGGCCTAATTATCAACCTCCTAATGCAGCAATTTCGCCTGTGTTTTTAATACGCAATGGAATGTAAATAAATTCAATTGCTTTTACTGGTTCAATTGCTATATCTAACCAAAGCTCGTTACGATCAATTCTAGCTGGTGTGTTATTTGAATCATCACATACTGTAATGAAATCATACAATGCACGTAAGCTAACTAATTCTAAGCAGAACGCATCTGCTGCTGATTTAACCTGATCTCTTGTAATTCTGTCATTTGGTTCAAACAAATAAGGTCTTGCTAGAAGTTCTAATTGTGTTCTCATATAAACAATCAACCTTGCTACATTAACTCTATCAAGAGCGCTTGCATTTCTTGCTCTAGTTTTTTGACCAAATACAACTAATCCTGCTCCACTAATAAATGTAATTGGATTAATATTATTTTCGTATAATGTATCTCTTTGTCCTGTATTAAGAGAAATACTTACAAACTCTCCTTCAGAATTTACATATCCTGAACTTGTTGCATTTGTAACTCCGCCACGTCTTGTACCAGCTGGTGCAAACCATGGATAAGCAACCTGATCATTTATTATCATTGTGCGTAGAGCCATATGACTCGGTGGAACAACAACGTTATTACCGTTATTATCACTTGTGAATCCCCATGGATAATACATACCTAAATATTCATCAAAGCTCACAGAACCATTATCATTATCTTCTACTGCTGAACGAACATTTGATGCCCAGTTATTCAAAGATGTTGCATCCGGTGTTAATCTTGCAGGAGAATCACCTACAACAAATCCTGTTAAGCGTCTGTCGTAATTAAGTGTAATCAATTCTCCGATTAATTCCGGATATCCTGGACACGCCATTAAGTTAAATCTTCTTGCTTCTTCGTCGCGGATATCTTGGTTACCGTTAACAGTTGCTTGCAATGACTGTACAACTGATTTACGTTGTGCAAGTCTACCAAATGTACCCGAACCGTCTGCATTGTTACCACTTAGTGTTACCCAACGGTGTGGATAATAAAGATCCATTGATTGTGCATTACCATTTGCATCAAACGCATCGCCGCTATCAACTGTATATTGCTCGTTATCACCCGATGTATCTATGTAGTTGCGCTCAAAACGCTTAACGTTAAATCCGCTTCTACGTGTGTTCCATAGCAACATACCTTTTGGATATAGTGCCGGATCTGGACAATCAGGATCTACATAGTTACTTTCTAATAAATCTGTAATTTCTGCTGCATCACTTTCTGATCCTGCTGCGCCCCAACGTGCGTCTGCAAATAGTATACCATTTTCAGTTGTTTGATCTGTTTTATCTACTAACACCCACGAACTTAACGCTTCGTTATATTTGTATACAGTTCCGTACTCTTCAATGTCGCCAGTTGCAATCCAAATATCGCCATCTTGTAATGGATTTGATTGTGAATTTTCAGTAGGTTCACTAGCTGACACTATAGGTCCATTTGGATCCGTATCATTAGTACCATTTCCGTGATCATAATTTAAATACCCTATCCAGTTTGCACCGTCGTTTATCATCATATCAACTTCGTCTACTACTGAATTGTACCAAACTTCACCGTCTGCTGTTAAGCTTAATGGTGCATCAACTGCTGGAGTATAGTTTAATACTTTCCAGTTTGAAGCTAAAAATACATCAGCAACGCCGCCTTCACCTAGTAATGTCGGTGCGTCTGTAATAATTTGTGTTGGTGCATTATACAAGTTTGATGTAGTTGCAGTATTACCTGCTTCAAATACAGCAAATCCTGTTAAAGCTAATGCTCCGTCGATATCGTAAAGATAAAAATCACCACCTGTTTTATGTTCAATACTAATTCTATTTTGACTATCAACACTTGCTACAATATTTGTTAAACCTGCTGCATTAATTGCACCTGCAATTGTATCTGCGTCACCTGATGCGCCTGTTGCTGTAAAATTAACAGTTACTGGTGCAGCAAATATATTTGAATTTGTTTTTGTTTCAGCAATTGCAAAGTCATATGCAACTAAATTTGTTAATCCAGTTGTAACTTTAGGACTTTTAATAGATGTAGTACCGTTAGAATTTCTACGATAAAATTTAAAGTTAACTTTCGGATTAGTATCTTCTTCAATATTTACTTTTGCATAAAGATCGCCTGTTACAAGATTTGACCCGCCACCTGCTCTGTCTAATCCATATAGTGCTGCTGAACTAGTTTGAAAAGCAGGAACAGTTATTCTTTCCCATAAATTAGTTTCAGCGTTATAATTTTTTATACGTAGATCAATGCCGCCATTTGGTTCTGTTGTTTTAAACCAAATTGACCCAGTTGGTCTTGGATTAACATCTACTGCTTTAAACGCAGGCACACTTGTATGATCAGCAACGGCAACTTTAGGTGAATAATAAGTATCTGCTACTAATCCAAGTTCTCCATTTGCTGTTCCAGCGCCTATTACTAAGCTTTCGTTTGTTGTATATATTTCTAATGCACTATCTACAACTGCTGCCGACACTCCTGAAATACCTGCATCATTAATATCTACTGCTGCTAATGCTGCCGATGCACCACTTAATGTAATTGCTGGTTCGCCGTCGATGACAACTGTATTACTAGGTGTAACTGTTGGGTTTTGTAACGAACCTCTTACTGTATAATGACTAGACTTCCATGCATCTGACCCAACTTCTACCCAAGTTCCGCTATTATTTTTATAGTATGCTCTATTCATAGTGGTAATGGCTACAATGCAATAATCGCCTATTGCACCTACACTTGCTTTAGGTGCACCTGGCGCTGATAAACTTTCGCCTACTGTTCTATCAACATCATTTGGAGTTAAAACAATAGGTATTATAGTATTAAAACTTTGTCCGCCGATTGCATTAATAGCTGCACCATTCCATTCTTGAATTCCAAAGTCTGTAGATTGTACATCAAACCAGTATGAGTTTGCTTCTGGTTCGCCTCCTGGTGCAGTTGCACTTGCTGTTAGTTTTCCTAAATCAAGATCTGCTCTACATACATATACACGATTAGTAACTCCTAATAACGAATATGCAGTTTGTAGTCCGTATTCATTTAGTTCTCCTGCATGAATCGGATTATTGTTAGTATCAGTATAAAATGTTGGAGTACCAAATAATTCAACTAATTCTCTTTGTGAAGTAACTAAGTATGGTGTTCCAGCATTTGCTGCTAGTGTTCCTGCTGCTAGCTCTGAACCGCCGCCGTTTAGCTTATTTTCAGCAGAAGCTACAAATATCATAGGTACAGTACCAGCAGCTGCCGGAGTATAAAAACTCTCGTCTATGACTTGTACTTCTACACCTGGTGATGTTAATGCCATTTTTTCTTTCTCCTATTGGGTAGTGTTCTTATTGTATTTAGTAGATTTATTTTAAATTCACCTATTAAACCATACAAAAAAGGGGCAAAAAAGGTGCGATAAATAAAGTTATGAGACCATTATGTATTTGTAAGCAAAGACCAGCAGCAATTAATTACCGTAAAGGTAATAAAGTATACTATAGAAAAAAATGCGAGATATGTGTTAAGCACGGAAGTATTGGACACGGTCTTCCGAGGTGGCAAATTGCAGGCTATATTAAAAAAGATTATTGTGAAAAGTGTGGATTTAAATCTAAGTATCAAGAACAATTTGATGTTTTTCATATAGATGGACATTTAGATAATTGTCGTCCAAATAATTTAAAAACTGTATGTGCAAACTGTCAAAGAATTTTACAAAAGGAAGGCGTTCGTTGGAAACAAGGTGATCTTACTCCAGATTTTTAGGTTGACATTTAACTTACTTTATGTTATTATTATTGTAATGATAAGGCATTAATAGGAGTACAGCATGTCAATTGATTACAAATTTAATGAAAAAGCACTTATTGAAGAGTTTCAAGCATATATTGATAGTACATATCAAGGTCATTATGCTACTAATAAATTTCAGTCAACCGAAGTAATTATTGAACGAGGTCATGGTACAGGTTTTTGTATGGGCAATGTTGACAAGTATTCTAATCGTTACGGCAAAAAGGGTTCTAAGGATGATGCAAGAAAGGACTTAATGAAAGTTTTACATTATGCACTAATACAATTGCATATACATGATAACGACCTTTAACCTATAGTGAAGCCATATCCTGTGCCGCCGGCAACAGCTAATGATACTTCTTGTTCTAGCTTATCCATCTCAGTTTGTGCCTCTGCCTTTAGTGTATCACCATTTAGTGTTGATCCGCCTTGAGGCCCTGCAATAGTAGCAAACTTTGAACGTGCTTCGCCTAGCATATATTTACAACTTGCAAGAGTATAATCTTTAATCCATTGTACAGCTAAGTAATCTTTTAGTAATTCTTCATCTGGACGATAATTGTATACCATTAATAAAAGATCCTCTTCAGAGCGCGGCCTTTGTAATATTGTCAATTTCTTTGTAGTTGAATTCCACTGGAATTCTATAAAACTACCAAACATTCTGCCTACTAGTTCTTGATACTGACTAAACATATCATATGTTGCTAGTCCGCCCATTTTAGAACCTGATAACAAATAAGTGTTTGTATAAGCAAGATTAAATGGTTCAAACAGTGTGCCGCCTCCGCCGCCTCCGGATCTTGATCCTATTGATCTGCGAAAAATTTGTCTAACTTCCATTACTTCATTAGGTAAAATATATTCGTTTTGATCTATTACTGTTGGCATAAACATATACGATTCTTCTACACTATAATAACTGTGCATACGATATCTTGTTAGCGCCTTTGTTAACGCTGTTTGATAATGTATCGGGTCTAATTCAACATCGACCATTCCGCCGCCGAGGAATGCGTTTACATAATCAAATATTTCTTGTTTTTGTGTTGCTAGTGTCATATGAAGTTCTCCAATAGTATTTATTCGTTACGATAAATATGTATAACAATAGGAGAACGGCTATCCCTCGCTTATCACTATACAAACCAGAACGTGGCAATGATTATGAATTTCTCGATCGTCAGATTGAAGAAATGTTTCATATTGGCGGAACTGATATTAATATACACAAATATTTAGGACCAGTAAATCCTGAAGAAGATGAAGCAACGGCTGCACAACCGCAATACGATGCTGTAAATGAAACTAATATACAAGATTTGCTATTTTTAGAAAATAGAGATAGAAAATACGAAAAAGATGTATATAGTCATAGAGCTATATATAATGTTCAAGATATTGATTTTGATTTAAGTCAATTTGGATTATTTTTAAGTAA
>Ga0115571_1002257_pt1 | contig 12846 bp, 5 predicted proteins | sample COGITO_mtgs_1205_FD_87293 | JGI IMG/M metagenome (GOLD analysis project Ga0115571, IMG submission 87293) | Pelagic marine microbial communities from North Sea - COGITO_mtgs_120531 | ecosystem: Environmental > Aquatic > Marine > Epipelagic | place: Germany:Helgoland, sampling site Kabeltonne...
AGATAACTTTACTCCAGATTTTACAATTATAAATGCATCGGATGTGAAGAACCTTAAGTATGTAGATCATGGTATGAATTCTGATGCTTTCGTAATTTTTCATCTTGGTAGAAAGATTGCAATAATTGGTGGTACAGAATATGGTGGAGAAATGAAGAAGGGTATTTTCTCAGTTATGCATTATTTGTTGCCACAAAAAGGAATATTGTCGATGCATTGTTCAGCAAATGTTGATAATAATGGAAAAAACCCTGCACTGTTTTTTGGGCTTAGCGGAACAGGAAAAACTACGCTAAGTACGGATCCAGATAGACCCTTAATTGGGGATGATGAGCATGGTTGGTCTGATAATAGTATTTTTAATTTTGAAGGCGGTTGCTATGCAAAAACTATTAATTTAAATCCAGATGAAGAACCAGATATTTATAATGCAATTAGGCCTGGTGCATTATTAGAAAATGTTGTTTTTGACAAGGAATCAAAAATTGTTGATTATAGTGATGGTTCAAAAACAGAAAATACGAGAGTCTCATATCCTATTAATTTTATTGAAAACTCTGTCTTTGCTCAAGGGCGAGATAGTATTGCGGGTAACCCAGAAAAAATAATATTTTTAACCTGTGATGCTTATGGTGTTTTGCCTCCTGTAGCTAAACTAAATCCAGACCAGGCAATGTATCATTTTATTAGCGGATACACTGCAAAAGTAGCCGGCACAGAAAGAGGTATAACAGAGCCTACAGCAACTTTTTCTCCCTGTTTTGGCGGTCCTTTTTTAACATTACATCCATACGAATATGCAAAGTTATTAAAAAGAAAAATGCGCGAGTTTGATGTCCCTGTATACCTGGTTAATACTGGATGGGTAGGGGCTAACGCAAGCAGTGGTGCGAAGAGGATAAGTTTGCCGCTTACGCGAAAAATAATTCACAAAATACTTGACGGCTCTATTGAAAAAACTGAATTCCAAATTGATGAATATTTTGGCTTTAATATTCCGGAATCATTATTTGATATTGATTCTAATATTTTAAATCCAAAAAATAGTTGGGATGATCAAAGCGAATATAAAACTTCGGCAAGTAATCTTGTTAAAAAATTCAAAAATAATTATAAAATATATGATCTTGGAGATGATGACATTCTTAAGGGTGGTCCATTATAAGGTTTAAGTATTGTTATTTTATTATAGTACCATAAAGTCTTATATTTAAATGTAGTTAATAAAAACTTTTTAATGTCGTGATTTGAGCCATATTGCCGCGACTCAAAATAACGGTGCTAAACAGGTATGTCAAACCCGATTAGCATCGGGTTTTTTTTATGGAAAAAATTAAAGAAATTTTTAATAGAAAAATATTAGTCATTGATGGTGCCATGGGTACGATGGTACAATCCTATAAACTTGAAGAAGTGGATTTTAGAGGATCTCAATTCAAAGATCATCAAAGTGACATTAAAGGCAATAACGAAGTTTTATCAATCACTAGACCAGATATTATTTCTGAAATTCATAAGTCATATTTAGATGCTGGAGCAGATATAATTGAAACAAATACATTTAGCGCAAATTCGATTTCGCAAAAAGATTATAATCTTGAGAAATTTTCATATGAACTAAATAAATCTTCCGCTCAGATTGCAAAATCTCAGGCGGTTAAATATACAGACACACCCAGATTTGTTGCAGGAGCTATAGGTCCAACTAATAGAACTGCATCCCTTAGTCCAGATGTTAATAACCCGGGTTATCGTAATATAGATTTTGATACTTTAAAAGAATCTTATGCTGAACAAGCTCTTGGGTTAGTAGATGGAGGAGTCGATCTTTTTTTGATTGAAACGGTCTTTGATACGCTTAACTGTAAAGCTGCATTATACGCTGTTAACGAAGTGTTAGAAAAAAAACAAATTAAGCTTCCTATAATGATTTCTGGTACGATAACAGATGCAAGTGGTAGAACTCTTTCAGGCCAAACAGTAGAGGCTTTTTTATATTCAGTCTTACATTCTAACCCTATAGCAATTGGTTTAAACTGTGCTTTAGGTGCTTCAGAAATGAGACCTTGGCTTAGTGATCTTTCAAAGTCCTCAGATACCTTTGTTTTTGCATATCCAAATGCTGGATTACCAAATGAGTTTGGTGAGTATGACCAGTCACCGCAACAAATGGCAACTGAAATTCAAGAGTTCGCTCAGGCTGGACTAGTAAACTTAGTTGGTGGATGTTGTGGAACAACACCAGACCATATAAAAGCGATTTCAGAAGCTGTAAATGACATACAACCTAGATCTATTCCGGAAATTGAAAATCACACAATGCTCAGCGGTCTTGAACCATTAGTTATAAGGCCTGAAAGCAATTTTATTAATATTGGCGAAAGAACAAATGTTACAGGTTCATCTGTTTTTAGAAAATTAATTAAAAATGAAGACTATGAAAAAGCTTTGTCAGTGGCCCGAGATCAAGTAGAAAATGGTGCGCAAATCATTGATATTAATATGGATGAAGGTTTGCTTGATTCTGAAAATGCGATGGAAACATTTTTAAGGATGATAGCTTCAGAACCTGATATTTCGAGAGTCCCAATTATGGTTGATTCTTCTAAATGGAGTGTTCTAGAAGTCGGACTAAAGAATATCCAAGGCAAAGGAATAGTGAATTCTATTTCTCTAAAAGAAGGTGAGAAAGAGTTTATTAATCAAGCTTCAATCATAAAAAAATATGGTGCAGCTGTAATCGTAATGGCATTTGACGAGGAAGGTCAGGCGGATACTTATGAAAGGAAAATTGAGATTTGTCATCGTGCATACAAAATTTTGACTGGAAAAGTTGGTTTCCAGGGACAGGATATAATTTTTGATCCAAATATTTTTGCAGTTGCTACAGGTATAGAAGAACATAATGAATATGCTATCTCATTCATAAATGCAGCAAAAACTATAAAAGAAAAAATGCCTAATGCTCATGTCAGTGGAGGCGTAAGTAATCTGTCTTTTTCTTTCAGGGGCAATAATTCAATTAGAGAATCTATGCATTCAATTTTTTTATTTCATGCTATCAAAGCTGGTATGGATATGGGCATAGTTAATCCCGGGCAATTAACGTTGTATGATGATATTGACATTGATTTAAAAAATATAATTGAAGACGTGATCTTTAATAGAGATAGCGAGAGTACAGAAAATCTTGTAAATGTAGCTGGCAATTATATTGGAAAGAAAAGAAGAAAAGAGAAAGATCTTTCTTGGCGGAATGTTGATGTAAAAGAGAGATTAGTTTTTGCTTTGGTTGAAGGTATTACTGATTTTATTGATGCTGATACTGAAGAAGCAAGAAAAGCATATGACAGGCCAATAGAAGTAATAGAAGGCCCCTTGATGGATGGGATGAATAAAGTTGGTGATTTATTTCAATCGGGTAAAATGTTTCTTCCACAGGTAGTGAAGTCAGCAAGGGTGATGAAAAAGTCAGTTGCTCACCTTGTTCCTTTTATCGAAGAAGAAAAAGAGAGGTTGGGAACATTCAAATCAAATGGAAAAATTGTGATGGCTACTGTTAAAGGCGACGTTCATGATATTGGAAAAAATATTGTCGGTGTTGTTTTAGCGTGTAATGGATATGATATAATAGACCTTGGTGTAATGGTTCCTGCTGATAAGATAATACAGACAGCAATCAAAGAGAATGCTGATATAATAGGTCTCTCTGGACTTATCACACCAAGTCTTGATGAAATGGTCTTTGTTGCTCAGGAGCTAGAACGAAACGGACTTAATATTCCCATGATGATTGGTGGAGCTACGACAAGTAGGCGACATACTGCAATAAAAATTGAAGAACAATATAGTGGTTTTTCTGTTCACGTTACTGATGCTTCTAGGAGTGTCGGTGTAGTGAGTAAACTTTTAAATGAAGATAGAGTGGATGATTTTATTGATTCTACAAAAAAAGATTATAGTAACATTAGAAAATCATATTTATCGAATGCTAAAAGAAAAAGTAACTTGAGTTTAGATATTGCAAGAAGAAGGAAGTTTGTTGATGATTGGAGTAATTACTCTCCACCGACGCCAAAGCTTATTGGTAAAAAAGTTTTAAAAAATTTTCCACTTGCTGATTTGGTTGATTTTATTGATTGGGGACCATTTTTTCATACTTGGGAATTAAAAGGGAAATTCCCTGAAATATTGAAAAATGATAAATATGGAGAGCAAGCTAAACTACTATTTGCCGATGCGAAGCTAATGTTAAATGATATTATCATTAACCAAAAATTAACCGCGGATGCTGTTTTTGGAATATTTCCTGCAAAATCAATAGATGAATCTGTTAACGTTAAGGACCAGACTTTTAATTTTCCAAGACAACTAGTTGATAAAGGTTCAAATAAAATAAATTATTCACTTGCAGATTTTATATCACCAAATGATGATTGGATAGGTATGTTTGCAGTTACTACTGGCAAGGGGATAGAGCCAATTATTGCAGGTTTTGAGAAAGATTTAGATGACTACAAAGTTATTATGATTAAAGCAATTGCTGATAGACTCGCAGAGGCATTTGCGGAAAAGTTGCATCAATTAATCAGAACAGACTATTGGGGCTATACATCTGAAAAAGATACTTCCATCAATGACCTCATTAAAGAAAGTTATGCTGGGATTAGGCCCGCCCCAGGATATCCTGCTTGCCCAGATCACTTAGAAAAAGATAAAATTTGGAAATTATTAAATGTGAAGGAGTCTGTTGGTATTACCCTTACTGAGAGCAGAGCTATGTACCCAGCTTCTTCAGTCAGCGGATGGTACTTTAGTCACCCTGATTCAAGTTATTTTAGTGTTTTAAATAATAAAGAAGACTGATATAGTTATGAGAATTAAGGATAAAATCAAGAGGCCGCGAAGACCTGTAGTTGCATATGAAATTTTACCTCCAAGGGAAAAAGATGGAACATTAAATTCCTATGCGGAAAATATTAGTTCGTTACTTTCTCAAACTCATATTGATGCAATTAACATTCCTGAAGTTCGAGATGAAATAGCCAGAGGCGAACGTCCAATTAAAAATCAGGTACGTGCTGAACCAAGAGAATTTGGTAAACTGTTGCAAGACATAGTAGGTATTGAAGCTATCGTAAATAGAGTAGTTGTCCATCAAAACATTGAAGATGAAATGAAATGGTTAGAAGAAACAAATTCAAAATACGAGATTGAAAATTTAATCACAGTTGGTGGGGAGTCTAGAAATATTAGATATCCAGGCCCAACCGTAAATCAAGCACTAAATGCAATTAGTCAAAATGATAGATTGAATTTGTTGTGTGGGGGAATCTCAATTCCTAGTAGAGAAAAAGAATCTTTAAGACTAATTGAAAAAAGTGAAAATGGTTCAGAGTTCTTCACTACTCAAGTGTTATATGATTCTTCAAAAGTTATAAAAATGATTACTCATTACCAAAAAAGGTGTGATGAGAAAGATACATTTCCTAGGAGAGTTCTGCTTAGCTTTGCTCCTGTGAGCTCAGAAAAAAACATAAAATTTTTAAAATGGTTAGGAGTTGAAATACCAAAAAAGACAGAGCAATCATTGTTAAACGACGGTGCTAGAATGTCTGAAAAATCAATGGAAATAACAGTTAGCGTTTTAAACGAAATATTGAATCATTTAGAAAAAAATAAAATTAAAGTTCCCATTGGATTAAATGTCGAGCATATTATGTCATATAATTTTCAGGCTTCTATCGAAATGCTTCAAGAATTATCGCGTATTTATCGTTCATTTTGTATAAAAACGACTATACACTAATTTTAAAAAAATAACTATATTTTCAGGTTTAAATAATTCATTTTATTACAAAAACTAATTAGGAGTTTATTTTGTCAAAATATTTATTTACTTCAGAATCCGTAACAGAGGGGCATCCAGATAAAGTTTGCGATGCGATTTCTGATGCCATTTTAGATAACCTTCTTTCGCAGGATAGTAATTCACACGTAGCATGTGAAACACTTGTTACAAACGGATTAGTCGTTGTCTCTGGTGAGGTTAGGTCTTCTGGATCATTAGATATTCCTTCAATAGTAAAAGAGACACTAAGTGATATAGGTTATACTGATGAAGCGAAAGGCATGGATAACAACTCTGTTGAGATAAAAGAAATTATTCACGAGCAAAGTCCTGAAATTGCTCAGGGGGTAGATTCAGATGATGTTTCAGAACAAGGTGCTGGGGATCAGGGGCTTATGTTTGGTTTTGCTTGCAAAGAGACCGAAGAACTGATGCCTTTGCCAATTCAAATTGCTCAAAGGCTTACTGAAAGATTGGCTACAATCAGAAAAGACGGTACTCTTTCGTGGTTAAGACCTGACGGTAAATCTCAAGTAACCGTACAATACGATGGTTTTAAGCCTGTAAAGGTAACAAAAGTTGTGATAGCTACGCAGCATGATGATATGCTAGATAAATATGGCTCTGAGGAAAATGAATTAAGCTTTGTCCAAAAAGAAGTTATTGATCATATCATTATTCCGGTATTGAAAAACTATGATATCCCATATGATGATGAATTTATTGTGAATGGTACTGGACGGTTCGTTTATGGAGGCCCTGCAGCAGATACTGGTCTCACAGGTAGAAAAATTATTGTCGATACCTATGGAGGATACGCTCCTCATGGAGGCGGAGCTTTCTCAGGTAAGGACCCATCAAAAGTCGATAGATCTGCGGCATATATGTCTAGATACATTGCTAAAAATGTTGTAGCTGCTGATTTAGCAGAGAGATGCGAGGTCCAATTATCTTATGGTATAGGAGTGGCAGAGCCAACATCTTTTTATGTTAAAACATTTGGAACAGGAAAAATAAGTGATGAACAATTAACTCAAATATGTTCTGATGTCTTTCCGCTTAGACCGGGAGAGATTGTCAAACATCTAGACTTAAAAAAACCTAGATATTATGTTACATCTTCTTATGGACATTTTGGTCGAAATGGTAACAGTTTTACATGGGAACAAATTAATTTAGCTGATAAACTTAAATTGGCTGCAAATTTATAAAGGAAATAATTATGTCTAATACAACAATTGATAACTTGGTTGACCTACTACCGTATAAAATTAAAGATATATCATTGGCCCAAGATGGCAGAAATGCTATCGAGATTTCAGAAAAAGAGATGCCAGGCTTGATAGCTACAAGGAAAAAATATGGTTCTGACAAACCATTGAAGGGTAAAAAAATTACTGGTTCGCTTCACATGACTATTGAAACTGCTGTTTTAATTGAAACATTGGTTGAGTTAGGCGCTGATGTTAGGTGGGCGAGTTGTAATATTTTTTCAACTCAAGACCATGCTGCTGCTGCAATTGCGGATACTGGTGTACCCGTTTTCGCGTGGAAAGGTGAATCTTTAGAAGAGTATTGGTGGTGCACAATGCAAGCATTGACATGGCCAGATGGATCAGGTCCAGACTTGATTGTAGACGATGGCGGTGATGCAACTATGTTAATTCACAAAGGTTATGCTCTCGAAGAGTTCTATGAAAAGAACAATTATGTTCCTGAAGTAACAACAACAGTTGAAGAGGAGATTGTTGTGGAGAAACTTATAAGAGAAGTTCTTGAAAAAAGTCCATCTCATTGGAGAGGTGTTGCTAAGAATATTATCGGTGTTTCTGAAGAAACAACCACTGGAGTTCACAGATTAGTACAAATGGATAAAGATGGCCATCTATTATTTCCTGCTTATAATGTGAATGATTCAGTTACAAAATCTAAATTTGATAATGTCTACGGTTGCCGTGAATCTCTTGCTGATGGCCTTAAAAGATCCTTAGATATTATGGTCGCAGGTAAGACTGTCTTAGTGTGTGGATATGGTGATACAGGTAAAGGTTCAGCTCAATCTCTTCGAGGTTATGGAGCTAGAGTTTTAATATCTGAAGTTGATCCTATCTGTGCTCTGCAAGCAGCAATGGAAGGGTATGAAGTCACAAGGATAGAAGATGTCATTGATCAAGTACATATTTTTGTCACAGCAACTGGGAATAAAGATATAATTACTAAAGAACATATGTATAACATGAGAGATCAAGCGGTAGTTTGTAATATTGGTCATTTTGATAATGAAATCCAAGTAAACGCAGTTAACGAAGATAAAAAAGTTGAAAAAGAAAATATAAAGCCTCAACTTGACCGTTACACGTTTGAGGATGGACACCAGATATTTATGTTAGCTGAAGGAAGATTAATGAATCTTGGTTGTGCAACTGGCCATCCTAGTTTTGTTATGTCTAATTCTTTTACAAACCAAGTAATGGCCCAAATTGCTCTAGCAAAAGATGCTCCCGAAGTAGGTGTTTATATGCTTCCAAAAGAGTTAGATGAAGAAGTCGCTAGACTGCATCTTGACGCTCTGGGTGTTAAACTGACTGAACTTTCAGATGACCAAGCTCGATATATAGGAGTACCTAAAGAAGGCCCTTTCAAGCCAAGGCATTACAGATACTAATATAAATTCGTCGCAGAAGTATGAAAACCCCACATTTTTTGTGGGGTTTTTTCGTTTTGCATGTCTTATAATAATTCTACAAATTCTAGAGCGGTAGTCTTATTAACTAACTATAGTTTTGAAGAAAAATCTGAGGAAAAATTCCACTAAGTGGAAAATAGGTAAATTACAAGCTCTTGGAGTCTTACTCCTGCTTACTCTTCCTGCATGCGATTTTGATATTCCAGAAAAATTTGAAATGCCCACTTGGTTTTTAGACATAAAGATACCTTTAGTACAAAAACGATATGAAATGGGAGATCTTTCAAATCCCGATTATAATATTTTTCCAACCTCGGACTCCATGGGTTTTCAGATTGTTTATGAGGCTGATTTTCCATTTACATCTTTAGATCCAGAAAATTTAAAAATTGATTTTGAAGGTGGTTATTTAGAAACGGCTATTCCTGCTACTGAAATACCAGGCGTTGATGCGAGTAGTTTAGCTTTACCTGCAATCCCACCCTTGGCTTTCAAAATTCCTTTAGTCGTTTATGATCAATTACTATATCTTGACACTGCAATTACTTTAATACCTGCATTAGACTCTGATGGTAATCCAATTCCTATATTTGATGATGATGGTTTTACCGTTATAGGGTTTCAAACAGATACATTGGAAGTTCCTTTTGAGGGGGTAAATTATACCGGAACTCCATTTTCATTTCCCATAGATTCTGTAAAAACTTTTTCTGCTGATTTTTATAATGCTTCTATTGCTGGACCAGCAAATAATATTTTAGATTCTCTTTTTGGTGCAATAAATAGTCAAGCACCTGTAAACCTTGGTCTTAATTCTCTTTTGCCAGATTCAGATCCTCAATTTATAAGTAGTATTGATACAATAAACATTAGTTCTGGTGATAATAGTTCTTATGCAACAAAAATTGTTAATAGAGGAATACCAACAGATATTTCTTCTCCTTTTTCTAGATTAGTAACTGGAACAGAGGCCTTAGATGATACTGTTGTAAATCACTCAACTACATCGATAGCGACTGGTAACTTACTTGATGAGACAAAAGATTTGGGCGGAGAAGGATTAGCACAGCTTTTACAAATAACAGCGGGGTTTCAACTTGATTATGCTCCACCAGGTTCATTTGTTACTTTATATCCTCCAAATGATATAAGTGGCAATGCTCCTAGTGATTCTTTATATATTGACTTTAGTGTGCAATTTAGTTTGGGTGGTGTAGAAAGTATGGATGTTTCTATTGACTCAGTTGGTTTAGATGTTCCAAAGCCTGAAATTCCTTTTAGTGCAACGGAAAACGATGATGGTTCATCAACAAGCCTAGAGTTGTATAGAACAGTACTGTCCTCAGATAATGTTCCTTTCACATCCAATAGGCTTCAAGTTTTAAACTTGATCAACACATTTCCATTTAATATAAAATTTTTAATGGATTATAAAAACTTTTTTGTACCTCAGGGTAATGTACCAGTCAAAATTGATCAAATTTTAACTCCTGGAGAAACCTATAATTTTGACATTAGTCTCAAAGGAGACACTATGAGAGCTGCAAACCCTGACTCTGCTATTGATAAATTAGATTTGGATTTAGAGGTAAGCATACCTACACAAAAAGTTACTATTCCGTTAGACGGTTCTAGTCTTGGCGGTTTAGGTTTGACTGTTAGGTTTGGTTCCTTAGTATTCAAGGAGTTAGAGGCGAATATAGTTCAGGGTTTTCCATCAGTGCCTCAGGATCAAGAGATGCCTCAAGGTTTCAAAGGTGCAACATTAGCTGATGTTCGTTTAGCCCTAATAATGAAAAGCCAAATAAAACTTCCAGTTAGAATGAATATGGACTTTACTGGAGTTGATGTTTTTGGTGATACGACAAGAATGAGTTTTGATATTGATACTATCGGTTATCCACCAACAGATCTAGACACATCAATGACAGTAATTGAATTGAATCGTTTTGGTACACAGATTCAAATATTTGATAGGACCACTGATAGTATCGCTTCATTTGATACGATTGTAGCTCCAGCAGCAAATCAAGGAACAATAATTGATTTAATGGCATCTAATCCAACTAAGCTTACCATTGATGCTGCTGCAAGGATTGATGGAAGAGGTACTATCGTTGCTGGCGCAGGCATTGGGGGTGGATTTAGATTAGTAGCGCCTTTCTCATTAATATTAGATGAGATGGTTTTCTTATCACAGCCAACAGTCATTGAAGAAATGGATTACGAGACAAGAAATAAAATTAGAAATTCGTTGATTAGTGCGGAATTGAATTTTGATGTTACGAATGCTCTGCCTATAGGTGCAGAGTTATCTATGTTACTTTCAAATAGTGAGTTTTTCCCAACAAACAATACTCCCGAGATGCTCCTTGCTTTTAGAGATACAATGGCTTTAAACCAGGGCTGGTCATTAACCGATAATGTTTATATCTTAAATAAGTGTGAAGATATGGCTCCGAGCAAAGGAACTATCTACATATATGATGTAATGACAGATTTTAATGAATGTATTGAAGGTATTCCTTATATCGTTAGGTCAAATGGAAGTGGCATCGATACGGTTATTAGTTACGTTGATACCTTGTTTAAATTTATATTGCCCAACCCAAACAGACTCTATACTGAAGAAGAAGAAGACTCACTTGGCTTTCCTGAAGGTATGGTTGCAGAACCTGGAAATTCTTCATATCTAACAGGACTTGACACTAATAGAGTAAGATTAATTACAGATTATGGAAATCATTACGTGATGCCAAGATTTCAGATAAATAGTACTGATTCGGAAATGGTGTTTTTATCTGTTAATGATTATCTTGAGGTCGGATCATTTATCACTTTTAAAGTAAGTAGTTCAGGAGTATTTGCCACAGCAAATTCAGAATTAGTTATTGTTTACCCAAATGGTGGACAAACTCTTTTTACTAATCAAAAATATAATATACAATGGCGTGCCTATGGAGATGACATCTCAGCTGTTGATATTTACTATTCTACATCATCTGATTCTAATCTAAACGCTTTTGCTGAGGGATACTGGACTGGTTTGAATGGCGGATTAATCGCTGAGGATGTTGTAAGCATTGCAGGTCTTAATTCATTTGAGTGGGATCTTACCGGATTTGCTGAAAATGATTCTGTTCGCATAAGAATAGTTAGTAATGAAAAAGTAGTTTTAGATAAGGAAACTGAGCAATATGTTAAAGCTCGAGATATAAATGGCTGGTACATAAAAACAAAAAATCCAAGTACGTTCCAAGCAATTTCATCTAATAGTAGATATTTTATAGGACCGCGTAATACTCAAAGAAGCGAGAGTAGAAAATGAGTCGATTAATCATAAGTATAATTCTTGTTTTGTTTATTCAAATAAATGCTCAGACTAAGCGAGACCCGAGGGTTGTAGGGCTTTCCGGTGCTTACACTACCATTGCAGAAGGAATATTTTGTGTCGGTTATAACCCTGCTCTAATTACTAGAGCACATGATAAGCCATTTATGCTTCAGATGTATCAGTCTGACAGAGGTTTTTTAGGTAACTTTTTTTCTATTGAAAATGTTGCTCAGTTCAGTGGAGATACGCTAAATAATAAAGAAAAAGATGCTCTTTTTGAAAATTTTGAAGATGGTGGCGGAGTCTCTTTTTTCCAAGATAGACATTTGCCAATTCCGTTTTTAAACTATTCAAAAGGTAACACGGCATTCACAAGTAACCTTGTTATTTTAAATAACTTTAAAATTCCACTAGGGCTATTAGAATTAGTGTTTTATGGCAATGGTGGAAAGCCTGATTTAGATATGACATTGAATCTTGAAATTCTAGGTGTTAATGAGTTTGGCTATACATTCGGAATCCCTTTTGAGTCATTATCCTTTGGAGTGACTCTAAAGTACTTGCAAGGCCTTTTCTATATGGGTATAGATCCAGACTCTAGCTCGGCAAATTTGATAACATCTGATATCGGTTTATATGGTGGTGGTAAATATCTCATTCGTCAAGGTATAGGAGGAAAAGGATTCGGATTAGATTTAGGTGTAGTTACAAAAGAAATTAATGGGTGGACATTTGGTGCATCAATGATCAATATCGCTGGTACTATTGAATGGAACAAACCCTCTGGTATGAAAGACTTTTTAGAAAAATACCCTAATCTTTTCACTGGGTTTTACCCTTTTAAATGGGGTGGTCGAACGGTTCAAGATGATGAAGCTATATTATATACTTATTCTATTGATACCCTAAGAGCGGATAACTTAAGTCAAGATTCTCTATTTACGAATAAGACTGAATTTATTAAAGATACTTTAG
>Ga0115571_1002258_pt1 | contig 12845 bp, 2 predicted proteins | sample COGITO_mtgs_1205_FD_87293 | JGI IMG/M metagenome (GOLD analysis project Ga0115571, IMG submission 87293) | Pelagic marine microbial communities from North Sea - COGITO_mtgs_120531 | ecosystem: Environmental > Aquatic > Marine > Epipelagic | place: Germany:Helgoland, sampling site Kabeltonne...
AGTTGTTCCTGGAAACCAATCTCAAGTTGCAATTCCAGAATCAAGAGCTTATAGAGGAATAAGCACAGTTGATCCTGATGCTACTGAATGGATATTATACGATATTGCCCTAATTAAACAAGATATTATCAATCATTTTCATATTCGCCAAGGTGAAAAGTTAAGTGATCCAGAATTTGGAACTATTATTTGGGATGTACTTTTTGAACCATTAACTGACCAACTTCGTGATGCTATTACTAAAAATGTATCAAGACTTATTAACTATGATCCAAGAGTAAATGTTGATAACATTATAATATCTTCCTATGAAAGTGGAATACAAATTGAATGTACATTATCTTATTTGCCTTATAACATTTCAGAAACTATGAATCTAAAATTTGATGAAAATGCTGGATTTTTATCATAAAATAAACTACGCACATAATATAATAAAATAAATACATTATAATGAGGAAAGCAACACATGTCATCTACAGATAGGCAAAACAGATTATTAATAGCAGAAGACTGGAAAAAAGTTTATCAGTCTTTCCGTAACGCAGATTTTAAAAGTTACGATTTTGACAATCTACGCCGCACAATGATTTCTTACTTGCGTGAGAATTACCCAGAAGATTTTAATGATTATATTGAATCAAGTGAATATCTAGCGCTCATTGACATGATTGCATTTTTAGGTCAAAACATTGCTTTCCGTATTGACTTAAATGCTCGTGAAAATTATTTAGAGCTAGCAGAGCGCCGCGAAAGTGTATTACGTTTAGCAAGACTTCTTTCCTATAATCCTAAGCGTAATCAAGCAGCAAATGGTCTACTAAAAATTGAAGCAGTTAGTACAACTGAAGAACTAATTGATTCAAATGGAATCAATCTTGAAAATCAGACAATTCAATGGAATGATTCGTCTAATCCTGATTGGTACGAGCAGTTTATTAGAGTAATAAATTCTGCATTGCCTGTTAACGGCACTTTTGGAAGACCAGTAAAGTCAGAAATTATTAGCGGAGTTCCTACTGAGCAATATCGAATGAATTCAACTAATACAGAAATACCTGTTTATAGTTTTACAAAAACAGTTGACGGTAAAAGTGTTCCTTTCGAAGTTGTATCGACAGATATTAATGATTCTGAAATCTACGAAGAACCACCATTCCCTGGCAACAATTATGCATTCCTTTATAGAGAAGACGGAAGAGGCGTAGCAAGTTCAAATACTGGCTTTTTTACACATTTTAGACAGGGTAAAATAGATACTGGTCAATTTAATGTTACTAATCCTAGCACAAGTCAAGTTGTAGCAATTGATGCAAGAAATATTAATCAATCAGATGTTTGGTTATATAACTTAGATAGTATTGGAAATGAACAAGAACTATGGACAAAGGTAGATGCTGTTGAGGGTAACAATGTAATTTACAATAGTTTAAATAAAAGTATTAGAAATATTTATAGTATCTTAACACGCATCGAAGATAGAATTAGTTTAATCTTTTCAGACGGTACTTTTGGTAATCTTCCGCAAGGTAATTTCCGTGTTTACTATCGTTCTAGTAAAAATCAAAGACTTGTAATTACTCCTGATAATTTACGTGGTATTTCTGTACGTATTCCTTACGTGTCAAAAGCAGGTAAAGCTGAAACTATAACAATTACACTTGAGTTAAAGTACACTGTAGACAATTCAACAGTGTCAGAAACTAATGCAAGTATTAAGAAAAATGCTCCTAGCACGTATTATACTCAAAATAGATTAATTACTGGTGAAGATTACCAATTAGGACCATTAGCAGTAAGTCAAGAAATAGTAAAAGCAAAAAGTGTAAACAGAATTTCGAGCGGTATTAGTAGATATTTTGATCTAGTTGATGCAACTGGAAAATACAGTACTACAAACTTATTTGGCACAGATGGAGCAGTTTATAAAAATTATATAACAACAAAAACAGGCTTTGCATTTGAAACACTTACAGATATTGAAGGTCAAATACTTAACACTATTGAACCTATTTTATCTAGTATTAAAGTACGTAATTATTATTACGATAAATTCCCCAAGCTTTTGGTTGAAGACCTAGGAGCAACATGGACACAACTTACTGAAGATACTAACAATTTTACCGGTAGGATGATTAATTCTGCAGGCGTATTAGTAAAAACGGGAACCTTTACTGGTTCTAATATGAAATTTGTAAAACCAAATAGTTTGTTAAAGTATATTCCTCCAGAAGGATATCATTTTTTAAATGGTAAATTACAACTAGGTGCTCCGGATTACAGAGGAGGCACAGATTACAAGTGGGTAAAGGTTATAAGTGTTATAAGAGACGGGACTGAAATTCAAGAAGACGGTTCAGGTCCTATTACTATTAATGATAGTATTCCTACTGGTTCTAGATTAATTGAAATTAGAACTGCACTTCCTACGGCGCTTACTGCTGACGTTCAAGCTCAAATTACTGCACAAATATTTGCTTATAAGACATTTGGATTACGTTATTCTAGAAATGACGGTGAATGGAGATTAATTACAGAAAATAATCTAGCGGCTAACAGCGAGTTTAGTACAGGTAAAACTGGAAATACTACCGGCCAGCAATTAGATGCTAGTTGGATTTTAAAATTTAATACAGATGGCGAAAAGTACACTATTACACATCGTGAAATGCGATATGTATTTGAAAGTGATCAAGATATAAGATTTTATTACGATAGCAGCGATAAGATTTATAATAACCGTACTGGAAAAATTGTAAAAGACAAAATTAATGTTCTAAGTATTAATACTAAGCCTACACAATCCAATCCTTTTAACACTGATTATCTTTGGGAAATTGTTGAAGAATATAGAGATGCCGAAGGGTATATTGATAGTAAAAAAATACAAGTAAGTTTCTTCGACGAAGACGACGATGGAGTCGTTGATAATCCTGAAGTGTTTAATGATATTGTAGACGAATTTAATATTACTGATGAAAATATCGATAAAAAACTAGTTTTTCAAAAGAAAAAAACAACAGCAGACGGAGTTGAAGACTTTGTTTATGTTTCTAAAAACAATATTTTTAGAGACCCTGATCAACTTATTTTACTATCAAAATCTAATAGAGCACCATTAAGTTCGTACGAAGATGGAGATATTTTATACTATCTAAAGGAAGATATCTTTGAAGTGTTTAACGAAGCAACTACACAATTAACAATTACAACAGATTATAAAGCATTTGTTGGTAGAGACGGATTAAAATTTCAATATGTGCATGCTGCTGATCAAGAAAGCAGGATCGATCCTAGTGCAAGTAACATCATTGACACTTATTTGTTAACACGAGGTTATGATACACTATTTAGAAAATGGCTAGACGGTGACATAGATAATAAACCTCTACCGCCTAGTAGTGATGATTTATACATTAGTTATGCTAGCAATTTGAATAAAATTAAATCATTAAGTGACGAACTTATCTATCATCCGGTTAAGTACAAAGTGTTATTTGGTTCAAAGGCAAAAGAAGACTTGCAAGCAACATTTAAAATTGTTAAAAATCCTAATTTAGTGTTAAATGATAACGAACTAAAATCAAATGTTATTAGTGCAATAAACAAATTTTTTGCACTTGACAATTGGGATTTTGGAGATAGATTTTACTTTTCAGAATTGGCAAGTTATGTAATGAGTCAGTTATCGCCAAATCTTGTTACCTTTGTAATTGTTCCAGTTCAAGAAGATCAAGGTTTTGGATCGTTACAAGAAATTAAAGCCGAATCAGACGAAATTTTTATTAGTAATGCCACAGTTGCAAATATAGAAGTAATAGATGCAATTACTGCTGGCAGATTAAAATCGCAAGGAGCAGTTGTAACAAGTGTTACAGCTACTAATACTGGCATCCAAAGTGGTGTATCAAACTCAACGTTAAATAACGGAGGCCTTAGCTACTAATGGCATATAACAACGACCAAAATCCAACTAACCTTCCTATTGGAGACAATAACAGGCGCCGTAGTTCAGATCACTTACCTAGATATTTTAGAACTAGAGTTAATAACAAATTTCTTTCTAGTACAATAGATCAGCTAATGCAACCAGGATCAGCTGAAAAGCTTAATGGATACTTTGGACAAAAAGAAGCCAAAGGATTTCGAACAAAAGATTTTTATATTGGTGATGTAAATAAACAACGAGAAGATTATCAGTTTGAACCTTCTTCTGTGATAAAAGATTCTTTAGGAAACATAAGTTTTTATAGCGATTATAATGATTATGTTAACCAGTTATCGTCATTAGGAAGTAGTGTTTCGGATCATAGTTTACTTAATAGACAAGAATATTATTCTTGGAAGCCGAATATTGATTGGGACAAATTTGTAAACTTTAGAGAATACTACTGGTTGCCTACAGGCCCTCGACCTATACAAATATCAGGCGAAAAAGACAACGTAGTAAAAACTATTAAAGTTACTGCTATTGATAATGGCGAAAATTACGGATACGTATTTACACCTGATGGACTTACTCAAAATCCTGTTTTAACATTGTTTAGAGGTATAACTTATAAGTTTGAAATTAATGCTAAAGGAAATCCGCTGTCGTTTAGAACTAAAAAAGATTCAGCACCGATATATACGCCTAATTTTTTGTATGAACAAAACGAAAAAGTTAACTTTAATGGCGGAATTTATATATGTAATTCTGCACATGTGTCTGGTGTAAATTTAGATCTAGACTTATGGGATTTGGATACATCATTTAACTTATCTAATGTAGTAAGTGAAAATAGTATAGAATTAGGAACTATAGAAGTTACTTTAGACCAAAGTACCCCTGATTTAATTTATTACATGTCAGATAACGACTTGTATGCAAGTAATGTTATAAATGTTCTTGACATCACTGAAGCAACTTCTATTAATGTAGAAGAAGAAATTATAGGAACAAAGACTTACAAAACAGAATCAAATGTTGAATTGTCTAATGGCATGAAAATAGAGTTTGTAGGAAAAGTTACGCCTGAAAAATATGCAACTGGCTTTTGGTATGTAGAAGGAGTTGGAGATGGCATAATGTTAAGGTCAGAAGAAGATCTTAATGTTCCTAGCTCATACACATCGGATTTAATCGTAGAGTTTGATACTGAAGGATTTGACGAACTTCCTTATTCAGAAGCAATAGGTTATCCTTCTAATAAAGATTATATTACAATTAATAGAGCAAGTCAAGATGGAAACTTATGGTCAAAATATAATCGTTGGTTTCATAAAAGTGTAATTGAAAAAAGTGCAGAAATTAACAATCAGCCTCTCGAGTTAGATCAGTCTGCACGAGCAACTAGACCTATTATTGAGTTTGAACCTAACTTAAAATTATTTAATTATGGGACAGTTGTTAAGAAAAGTATTGACTTAGTAGACGATTTTACAAAAGATGCTTTTAGTACAATTGAAGGATCTGAAGGTTATAATATTGATAATGTAGATTTATCTAATGGCATGAGAGTGTTATTTACTGCTGACAATGATCCTCTAGTATATGGTAAGATTTTTGAAGTTAAATTTATTAATTTTAGAAATCGTAGACAAATTACTCTTACAGAAGTTGACGATAGTCAGCCTTTATTAAATGAAGTTGTTCTTTGTAAACAAGGAACAGAATACAAAGGTAAGATGTTATGGTTTAACGGAACTCTGTGGAAACTAGCACAGCAAAAATTAAATTTAAATCAACCACCGTTATTTGATATTTTTAATGAAAGTGCAATAAGTTATTCAGATAGTAACGAGTTTGAATCTACTACGTTTAAAGGAACAGAACTGTTTTCATATAAAATTGGGTTAGGTGTAAATGATTCTGAATTAGGGTTTCCATTAACGTATAGAAGTATTGAAAATGTTGGCGACATTGTATTTGAATATGACTTATCTTTTGATACCCTGACTTATGCTAAAACAGGAGAAACACCGATAACAGCCTCTGTTAATCGAGGATATCTTAGAAAATATACATCAAGAACTGAATTTGAAGTATTAAACGGTTGGACAAAGGCAACAGATTATAGTACACAATCTGTTATTAGACAATATGTTAATGATAATACTAGAACCTTTTTTACAGTAGATGTTTATGAAAGAAGCGGATTATTAGATGATTTATGGTTAAGAGTTTTTGTAAATAATTCTTTAAAATTTAAAGATGTAGACTATACAACTTCTATGGATGCTAATGAAAATTTAACAATTAAATTTAACAATTTGTCTTTAGACGATAACATTGTTATTAAAACTAGGTCAGCAGCTGAAAAAACAGAAAACGGAAAATATGAAATTCCTAGTAATTTGGAAAGAAATCCGTTAAACACTAATGTTAATGAATTTACGCTAGGTGAAATAAATGATCATGTCGGAACAATCGTTGAAGAAATAAATGAGTTTAACGGCATTTATCCCGGAACAAGCAATTTAAGAGATTTAAAAGAGCTGTCAGGTTACGGAAAACGTATTGTAAAACATAGTTCGCCGTTAAACTTGCCGCTGTACCATATTGTTGATAAAGATGCAAATGTTATTAAAGCAATAAAATATGCAAGACGTGAATACGGAAAATTTAAAAGATCTTTCCTTCAGCATGCAGGAGACATAGGATTTAGTGGACCAGTAAAAGAGCACGTTGACTTAATATTAAAGGAAATGAATAAAGACAAAACTAAGTTAATGCCTTATTATTTTTCAGATATGATTCCATATACAGGCTCAACTAGATTTATTGACGAAATTACAGATCCTGAAAATAACTTTTTTGCATTATCTAAGCCGTTTAATACTACTACTCCTAGCGATACTGCGGTGCAAGTTTACATAAACGGTCAGCAACTAATATATGGTAAAGACTATACATTTAACGACCAAGGTTTTATAATTGTTACTGCTTCTAAAGCACAAGGTGACATAATCGAAATATATGAATACGAATCAACAAACGGTAGTTTTGTCCCACCAACTCCGACTAAGTTAGGGATATATCCTAAATTTATTCCTGAAGTATTTGTTGATGATACGTACCAAACGCCTACAAAGGTAATACAAGGACACGACGGTAGTATTACTGTAGCATACGATGATTTTAGAGATGATCTTATATTAGAATTAGAAAAGAGAATTTTTAATAATCTTAAAGTTGAATATAATACTGAGTTATTTGACATTTATGATTATGTGCCAGGATATAGTAGAAATACTGGGTTAACATTAGCCCAACTTAATAAGTCTATGATTAGTGACTTTGTCCAATGGTTGCAATTAGTTGATTCTGATTACACTAAGCATGAATTTTTTGTAAGAGAAAATACTTTTACATTTAATCATACTGGAATGACCACTGTCCAAGGACAGCCTGTAAATGGATGGTGGAGAGCTGTTTACAAATATGCATATGACACTGATCGTCCACACACACATCCTTGGGAAATGCAAGCATTTTCGATTAAGCCAACTTGGTGGGATGCACAATACGGACAAGCGCCTTACACTAAAAATAACTTCTTAATGTGGGAAGATATCGAAGCAGGCATTATTAGAACACCAGATACATTAGCTGTGCCTAATGAAAAAATTGCAAGAAAAAATTTAACAGCTCATATACCAGTTGATGATGATGGAAATTTAGTTAGTCCTGTTTTAAGTAGCTTTGTCGAAAGTTACAATACAACTACTTTGGACAATAATTTTACATTCGGCGATCATAGTCCTGTTGAAAATGCCTGGCGCAGAAGTTCAGAATATGCATTTGCATTGATTTCGTCATTAATTCTAAATCAACCAGCTAACGTATTCTCTACAGCATTTGATAGAGTTAGACAAATTAGAGGGTTAACAGGCAATATTGTTTATGATATTCCTAACACACAAATTAGACTTAACAACATACAGTTTCCTAATACGTCAGATGAAACTGATAGAGTTTATACATCGGGATTAATTGACTACATTAGCAATTATCTGTCTTCAAATGTTGATACTCCATATGATGAATATAAAGAAAATTTAAGAAATGTTGATAATCAAATTGGGTTTAAGCTAGGCGGATTTACTACAAAAGATAAATTTAAACTTATTTTAGATAGTCGAACTCCTACTAATAAAGGCAATGTTTTTATACCCGAAGAAAATTATCAAATTTTTCTAAATACAAGTGCGCCAATTAAGAGCATTACTTATAGTGGAGTTATAGTCGAAAAACAATCTTACGGATTTGTAATAAAAGGATATGATCAAGAATCTCCGTATTTTAATTATTATCCAGCAGCAGAATTACAAAATGATCCGTTAGTAAGAATAGGCGGCATTAGTGCAAGTTTTGTAGAATGGAATGCTAACAAAACTTATGTTAACGGATCTATCATAGAACATCAAAATACTTATTATAGAGTTACTGAAACACATACAAGTAACAACGAGTTTGATGATACAAAAGTTGCTAAAATACCTAAATTGCCTGAGGAAGGCGGCAGCGAAGCTTACTTTAGAAAAGCGTTTGCTAATAATATTAAACAACTTCCATACGGAAGTGTCTTTGAAACAATTCAAGAAGTAGTTGACTTTATGTTAGGTTACAATCAATATCTTGAGACTGAAGGATTTGTTTTTGATTATTATGCTGAAAAAAGTAATTTTGTGTCTAATTGGGAAACTAGTGCAAAAGAATTTATGTTTTGGACTACACAAAATTGGGGCGCTGGTTCTGTTATAACATTAAGTCCAGGAGCATTCCAGCTTAAATTTAATTCTCAGTATGCAGTAGTTGATGATATTTATGATACGTTCTATGGTTATAGTTTACTTAAAGCTGATGGTAAAAAGCTTTTACCACAGAATGTTAGCTTAACAAGAGAAAATCCTCAAGAGTTTGTTATTAGACCAAAAGCAACAGAAGACGGAATTTATTCAGTTCGTCTTTCACTTGTGCAAAAAGAACATGTAGTTGTGATTGATAATAAAACTGTTTTTGGAGATATTATTTACGATCAAGAACCAGGGTACCGTCAAGAACGAATTAAAGTATTAGGTTATAGATCAGGAGACTGGGACGGTTCTATTAACATTCCGGGTTTTGTATATGATAATGTAACTATCACAGAATGGAAGTCTTGGAAAGATTACAGTATAGGCGATGTAGTAAAGTACAAAGAGTTTTATTACATTGCTAAAAATAAAGTTCCAGGCACAGAAGTGTTTATTGCAAGTCAGTGGTCAATACTAAGCGAAAAACCAGAAGCAGAATTATTACCAAACTTTGAATATAAAACAAATCAATTTGCAGATTTCTACGATCTTGATACTGATAACTTTGATCTAGAACAACAAAAATTTGCACAGCATTTGATCGGATATCAAAATAGGGAGTATCTTGCTAATATCATTAACGATGATGTTAGCCAGTATAAATTCTATCAAGGAATGATTCAAGATAAAGGAACACAGAATTCTTTAACAAAGCTATTTGATGTACTTGGAAGTGCTGACAAAGATAGTTTAGATTTTTATGAAGAATGGGCTATTAAGGTAGGTCAATATGGCGCCGCAGCTGGGTTTGAAGAAGTTGAATATATATTAGATGAAGATAAATTTAAATTACAACCGCAGAGCGTAGAATTAGTAAATTCAGTAACAGGTGAAGAAACTGACTTAATTTATAGAATTAGGCCATTTGAAACATATTTAACACCTGAAAATTATACTCACACACCATTCCCTACAAAGTATATTGATAATACATATACTAAAACTGCTGGGTATGTAAACTCAGACGATGTTGATTTTATTATTGACGAGTACAACTCTATTGTTAATATAAATTATGATGATATTAGATATAATCATTTAGTATGGGTCGGAAATGTGGGACAGTCTTGGAATGTTTACACTTTTATAAAAGACGAAATATTTTTAGAAAGTGTTACTGAAGTAGGTGATCAAAAAGAATTGTCATTTAATGTTATTCCTAACAAACTAAATGTTAATGATATTATCGGAGTTGAATATACTGACGAAGAAAATAATAAAATTACAGAATTTGTAAAAATAACAAAAATTTTAAACAATAAAATTACTGTAAATAGTTCAATATTAACAGCAAGCGAAGCTGTAACTAATCCTATTATAACAAAATTTGTAAGTGTAAGAGTTTCTACCCTTGAAGAAGCAGGCGAACTAATACAAACGTATAAACAAGGCATTAAGCGCATATGGATTGATGACGACGGTAGCGGAGAATGGAAAGTATTTAACAACACTCCGGGATTTAATGTTCAACAAACTATTGAAAATTCTGAGCTTGGAACTAAACAAAATTATGCTCAAGTTATTGCAGCAAGTAATAACAATACATTATTAGTAGTTGGATCTCCAGATGATGTTGACGGTAAAGTGTTTACATATATTAGAGCAGGCAATTCAGGATCGTTCCAACTTAACCAAATAATAGATCCAGACCAAGGGCTTGCTAAGTCATATCCTTCCTTTAGAGGAGGCGAAGGATATACTGTTACTGATATTGTTGTTTTTAATAAGGAATATTACGAAGCAACTAATACATTTACATCTACTGTTGTTATAGACATCGATACTGGTGAAAATGAAACTATCGATCAAACATGGATTAGATATCAATCTAATTTTATAAAAATAGATAAGCCTGTAGATATACAACGATTTGGAGCATCACTAGCAGTATCTTCAAATGGCAATTACTTAATAGTTGGTTCTCCTAATGCAACAGAAGTTAATTCTACATATCAAGGCGATTATCAAGAACTAGTAAACTATAGTGATCAAGATATTGTTGTATACAAAGATAATATCTGGCAAGCTAATAAAAATGTACTAGGAGCAATTGATAATATTCCGTTTGGAAGTTTCGAATCAGTTCCTCAAATAATGATTGATCTTGCTCAAACAGAAGAAGACGATAATGTTGAACCGTCATTATTAACAGGTGATTATCCTTTCTCAGATGAACTACTAGGTTCACAATTTATTACTAATCATTTATTAATAAAAGCACCTCTTGATATGTATCAAGGATCTGGAATTGGAGATACAATCCATTTACGTTGGAATAATTTAACTTATGCAAATCAGACATCGAACAGCTTATTAAGTAGAGAGCCGTTTAACGGAGACATTCCTGAAATTACTGGAAGCTTTTTAACTAATAGTCATACAATTACTGAAAAAATTGATAGTATACTATATGTTGAAAATTCAAATACAATCCCGTTAGTTGGACAAATTGTTGAAACTTTAACCGGTTTCGGCGAAGTTACTTACACACAAAATCAAGGTGCTAGAGTAGTAATTTACATTAAAGATCAAAACGGTACTTTTGGCACTGTAGGATCATTAACTACTAGTATAGGTGAATTTGTTGGGGAATACACAACAATAGGACCTATTGACACAGCAGTTAATGCAGAAGACTCGTGGGGCGGGTATTGGAGAATTGAAACAGATTCAACTTATAGTGTCTCGAACAATAATTCAGACATTGGCCGAGGACTTGTTTATGTAGATGTTACGCCTGTAGGAAATGTAGATCAAAATAGATTTTATTACAATATATTAGATTATTCTACAACTTCTGAAAGAAGTCTAGACGGATTAAATTCTCAAGTAATAACATTAAGTTATTCAGGTAACCCCGGTCCAGGGGATGTTACCGGAGACGTTAATTCTTCACTTTATGTGTTAAGAGCACCGAAGGAAATTAGCGACTCATTAGAAGCAGAAGGTATAATTCAAGGTAATGTTTCGAATCCTAAATTAGATGTATTCTATAATACAATGCCTCCGTTCTTAACAAATGATTTAGGAGATCGGGCACTAGAAACTATAGGTCTTTCTGCAAGCGTTGTTAATAAACAATCAACAGTTTACGATGTATGGGATGGATACATTGATTTTAGAATAACTAAAAACTTAGGCGGCGTCCCTATTGAACCTAAATTAGGATTAACAGTTCGAGATTCAACAAACTTAGGAACAGCTGAAGTTGTATTTTATCAAAAATTTGATACAACAAACGGTAGAATATTTGTTAAAAATATTACTGGAAATTGGGCATTAGGAAACAATTTTAGAGAAAACAGAGAAATTGAATTTTTAGCCGACGGCAGCGGTGATCCAATATACGATCCAATATCTGGTAATCGTGTATTTGGTCAGATAGAACAAAGATGTTATCCGTTTGATAGTGAAGGCATTGGCAAGTTTATTGTATTTGATTCTGGATCAGATATTGAAATACAAAACGCAGATCTTGATGTTGCAGTTAGAGAAGATACAATTACTAATGGGTAATATTGGTTATATAGAGAGCAAGAAGTGTTAGGTATTCCTAGACAACCAAACTTGCCAACAGTTAATAATAACGATTGGAATTTAATATATAATATTCCTGCTACTCCAAATGCAGGTGTTAACCCAACATACTTAGATATTACAAACGAAGGTATGTATTCTATCTACGAACGTCGAGGCATTGGACAATTTACTAAAATTAATTCTTATATTGTTCCTGATCGTCAGTCTAATAATTTCTTAGGAAGTGAATTAGCATTGTCAGATAACAATCAGTTTAATAGGCTGTTTGTTAAAGCTACAAACGGTGGACAGGATAATGTTGGTAAATTGTATATAATTAACAACGGCGAAATAAACGGAACAAGTTACGGCTGGGAGTCTGCAAGGGATAAAGCGTATAGAGGTCAATTTGATATTGACACTGTTTATTTTACAGATGAAAAAGTTTATTTTAGAAACAACCTTTATGTTGCAATTACTACAACAGG
>Ga0115571_1002266_pt1 | contig 12823 bp, 25 predicted proteins | sample COGITO_mtgs_1205_FD_87293 | JGI IMG/M metagenome (GOLD analysis project Ga0115571, IMG submission 87293) | Pelagic marine microbial communities from North Sea - COGITO_mtgs_120531 | ecosystem: Environmental > Aquatic > Marine > Epipelagic | place: Germany:Helgoland, sampling site Kabeltonne...
CTGCTCATTGCAGGAGGTAATCATGAGTGACAAAAAATCAACTGTTATCCAAGGTGAATTTCCGTTCACCGAACTTCGCACCCCCACGGGTAACTACTACGACAACAAGACACAGCTCGAACAAGCTGGTTTTGAAAAAGCCCAAATGTGGTCCGTCGTAACAACGACCGCAACCAACGGTGATGAGCTGTTCGTGTATGGGCCTGTTCACCACTACGTTGACATCATTGGTTACATCGGCACTGCCGAACACCACGATGGCAACACGTATTACGCAGAAACAGTACGTACCGCGGCTGAGGCTGCGTGTGAAGACGCATATTTCTGTGACACCTGTGAGGCTTAATCATGAAAATTGAAGTATTTGCCGAAGACAATACCGCTGCCGAAAAGATTGCTGAGTTTTATTGCGATGAAGCATACAACCGTTGCGTGCCGACGCTTGAACAGTGGGCATCTGACAACGGTTATTTGTACATTACCGAATCAGTCAAGGAGGACTAAGAGTCATGAGATGCGACCCCAAAAACTTAATATTAAACAAAAAAGCGCGCGATAAATACAACGACTATAGAGTGTATTACCGCAAAAATAGTTCGGATGAGTGGTTAACGTATCCTTGCGTTGCACCTTTTAGCCGAACAAACGCAGGCCATGTTTGTGTTGCCCTAAATAATGTAGGTTTTGAAGTCAATATAAAGTGCGTAGCAAAAATAGAGGACAAAGAACCATGAGCAAAGGCAGCAGACAACGACCCACTAACCAGCTCGCATTCGACGCAAATTTTGACGCAATATTTGGAAAAAAAGAAGATGTACCTAGAAAGCAACCCAGTAGTGAAAGCCGAACTAGAACCGATAGACGTGGCAATCCGAAAGGAACGAGCACGCCTGTGGGATCTTGAAGACGAGGGCCACGAACCACGACCCTCGTACCTTGAATACTTAACACGCGCCAAAGCACGTGGCGTTGAAAACATTGTCACAAATTTTTAGGAGGAAACATGACTGAACAAGAACGCAAAGATCTCGCAGCCAATAAAGCTGAACGCATGATGGAACACCGCCATGCAATCTTTGAAGCAATACCTGACGAATGTGATTCAGAAGAAATGACAATCGCAGGACTTAGTGTATTTCTACAAGCCACTCTTCAAATGGCCGACAACGATCCCGACAAAGTAAACCATATTATTGAGAACGTACTCGAGCTTGCCAAAGAAATAAACTCGTCTATTGAAGAAGAAGAAAAGGATACGGTGCACTGACATGGGAATGACTTTGGAACAAGTTATTAGTGAGACTAATAGTCACCGAGAAACCGAAGAGGGTGTAGGACTAAGCGACACCCTAGTTGAAATTGTTGAATTCGCATTCGTACACGGTCAGGCCTCATCGCCTAACGTCCTCGAATGCATCGACAAAATCCAAAACTTCTGTGAAGAACACGAGCTATACCCACTCGCTCGACTACTCGATGAAGTCTACGACGATGTAAACCATCAACTCAGTAAGGAGGAATTATGAGTGACACCATCTATGACACCAATCAGAAAAATGCGAATGGAATGTATGAACTGAAAGAAAAAGATATCAATCCAAAAACACAAGCAGAGGCGGATGCAATCTACGCAGATCTTAGCAACTACATGTGTGACGAAGCTATTTTTTCAGACGGTGAGGCAAGCATCCCTCAAGCCAAAGCAGACTTTACTTTCTATTTACAAAAAGCAAAGAGAGTAAAAGCACTTGGCTTCTTACCAACAATCGACAGCGATGTCTTCTACCCCAAAGGCTATGTACCTAACTCTTGGAAAGAATACAGAGGTGAATGATGACAAAAGATGAGTTTATAGAAGAAGTGTACGAGATCGCCTTTGGCGATAACGCAATAAACAGAGACTTTGCATTTATAGAAGTTATCAATCAACTCAGAAAAGAATCGGAAGAATCATACCTTCTTGAGCAAGTCATCGAATTAATAAATGAGGAAGGATCATGACAACAGGAGAAGCTGTGGAATTCGTCCAAGAAGTAGCCAAACGACTAGCTGATGAACCTGATTATCTAGACGAGCTAGTTTATAAATTTTTAGATCTCCTCGAGATCATCGACCCCGATGAGGACAAATCATGTTAATAATTAATTTATTCAATACCGGTAATCATGCATCGCTTGAAGAAGCAAAAGAAGCGGATGATGTTTACACAATCGAACTAAGTGAAAACAGCTGTGTAGCTGAAGTTGAGACGATTATCAAAATAACAGCGTCAATATTCGGTTATGCGCCTGAGATAGACTTTGATTATGAATTTACTGAGGACAAATCATGAACCACGAACCATGTCGCATAGACGACGATCCAAGTTACGACTATTCAGATTATGAAGAAGGTAAAGGCTATTACAAAGAAAAGCCAGAACCAAATCCCGACGATGCATATGACGATTGGCGTGCACAAAACCCCCGTAAGGAGCCCTCACCTGCTGCTGGCTCACTCGACTCATTACTTTAGGAGAAAAATATGAGAACCATCCGACCATCCCAATTGAAACCCGAGCTAAAAGCAAACGCGCTCGCAGGCATTTCATCAATGATATGGGGCGCACCTGGAGAAGGTAAGTCCGAGATCGTTTATGAAGTTGCTCAAGAAATGAATGCCAAGCTATTCGAAGTACGCGCCAACTTGTTCGACCCAGTCGACGTACGTGGTGGCTTGAAAGTTGTTGAACAAAAAGATGGCACATACCGCACCCGATACGGTGTGCCCGAAGATTACCCAGACTCCAACTACCAAGGTACAGTCATCATCTTCATCGATGAGTTAAGTACCGCACCCAAGGCCACCCAAAACAGCTTCTTGCAACTGTTAACTACCGGCAAGATTGGTACGTATCAAGCACCACCCAACACGATCTTCATCGCAGCGGGTAACCGTGCAACCGATCGTGCAGCAGTTCACGAAATGCCAACGCCTGTTAAGAACCGTTTCTCCCACTTTACATTGGAAGCAAACATTGATGACTGGGTAGCATGGGCCGTGAACGCGGACATCGATCCAAGTATCGTAAGCTTCTTACGTTATCGTCCACAACTATTGTCAGACGTTGACGCTACTCAAAATGCATTCCCAACACCTCGCGCTTGGGACTACGTGAGTCGCAAACTCCCGTTCATGTCTGATGAGTTCTACGGTGTGTCATCACTAGTAGGTGACGGTGCCGCAGGCGAATACATCGCGTTCAAACAAATCTATCAAGATGTACCCGACATCGATGCAATCATCGACAAGCCAACCACCACCAAAGTTCCTTCAGGAACATCTGTTCTATATGCAGTGTGTGGTGCTCTGACATCTCGTGTTGACGCAACCAACTTCGACTCAATCATGAAATATACAAAGCGCATGCCACCTGAATACCAGGTAATCGTTGTACGCGACTCTTTAGCAAAAGATCGCAACCTTATGACCACTGACACCTTTACTAAGTGGACCCAAGAAAACGCTGAAGTACTTCTATAGGAGAATAGTAATGAAAAAATTAGTAATCGTAATTAGTTTATTAGCAATGAGTTCAGCAGCATATAGCTACTGTTATTGGCAGAAAGTCTCTGAAGTAGAGGGTATTGGAGGCAAAAAAGTATGCACTTGGAAATGTGGATACGGTGCTAATGCAACACACACAACAACCTCTGGGTATATCTGCCCACGCCCTAGATAGGAGAATAATCATGGCCTCAGTAAGAATGACCCAAGAAATGCGCGCCAACATTCGGCGCGCCGCTGAACACGCTTACGAACTTTCTAACCCTGAACCAAAACCCGATAACGCTTACATCGCTGCTGTTAAGCAGGCTGTTTTAAATTCACCAGAACAAAAGTTTCTAAAGCGCATGGCTAACGAAGGTCGCGCAGAGAATCTTCATCTTCGCAAAGGTAAAAATCTTTTACCTGAGAAAAACAAAGAAGCTGTTACAGCTGTCGAGTTGCGTCTTGCGTCACGCGACGCTGCTGGTAATCGCGACTACAAAGAAACAATAGTGCAATTCGATGTGCCTTTATCTGAGTGGTGGGTAGTAGAACAAACATACAACCGCTGGGGTAACCCGACTGTGTATGTAAATGATCTTGCTACCGAAGATCAACACGACATCAGCGAGATGTTTGAAGCCTTCCAAACCAACGTAGGCGAATGGAGAGCAGCATCACGTAATTACAACGGATCAATCAGAGACCTACTTGAAAACTGTTCAACACTCAAACAGCTCCTCGAGATCTGGCCTGCCGCAGAGTCACTTGTTGAAAATGAAAAGCTTGCAAAGATGCACGTCAAAGTTACACGCAAAGAACGTGCGCAACAGATCAAAGATGAAATCTGCTTCGACCCAACTATAGCTAACCAAGCGGTGCTAACTGCCAAACTCCTCGGAGCCTAATATGTCAGCTGAAAGCGATATGCTCAAAGCGCGAGCGCAACTACTAATGGACCAACCGTTTTTCGGAGCTCTCGCGTTACGACTCAAACTTGTTCAAGACGATGAGAACTGTGAGACGGCAGCCACTGACGGCGTCCGACTCATCTACAACAGTAAGTTCATAGAGAAACTCGACACCATTACTCGCAAAGGTCTCATTGCGCATGAAGTTATGCACTGTGTGTTTAATCACATGACACGCAGACAGCAACGTGACCATAAGCTATGGAATATCGCTACTGACTACGCCATCAACAACCACCTGATCGACAGTGGCTTTGTGCTACCTGAAGGCGGTTTAGTTGATAAACAGTACGATGGCATGAATGCCGAAGCTATCTACGCCAACCTTGATCACGAGAATCCACCAAAGCAGTGTCCGTGGGGTATGGTATTAGACGCAGGTGCAGGCCAACTGGAGTCAGGCTCGAACGCAGCACTCGAATCTGAATGGCAAGTGGCTGTTACCCAAGCCGCTGAAGTTGCAAAACGCGCAGGTAAGCTGCCAGGTGGAATGACGCGCTTTATTGAAGACATCATAAAACCCGTCGTTGATTGGCGGACCGTATTATGGCCGTTCTGCACAGCACTCACTAACGATGACTATAGTTGGCGCAAGCCGAACCGTGCGTACATTAGCGAAGACGAGTACTTACCAAGTATGCTTACCGAAGGCGCTGGTCATCTAGCGCTTATCATCGATACGTCTGGATCTTGTTCTTTATATTGGGAACAGTTCCTAAGTGAGATGGCAGCTATCCATTCTGAGTTACGTCCCACTCAGCTGACTATTCTTCACGTCGATACCCAAGTAGCACATGTCGACGAAGTTATGCCTGACGATATATTTCCAAAGCAAGACATCAAAGGTGGCGGCGGTACTGCATTCAGTCCAGCATTCGATTACATCAACGAGCACTATCCTGATGTAGAAGCTGCTGTTTACCTTACAGACCTTGAGTCACATGACTTCGGTGACGAACCACCCTACCCTGTGCTTTGGGTTTCTACAGAAAGACATGAAGCACCTTGGGGCCAGACCACTTACATTACTCTATAATTAGTTGAACTAATATATTAGTAATAGTACTATTTAGTTATTACTAGGAGAGTATTATGAGTATTGACAACGCAACACCAAAAGAGTGGGATGCATCTAATAACACATCCCAAAACGACCCAGTTAATGCACCTTCACACTACAACTCAGGCGATGTCGAATGCATTGACGCTATCCAAGCATCTATGACACCCGCGGCATTCAAAGGTTACTGCAAAGGCAACGCACTAAAATACATCTGGCGCATGTCCTATAAGGGCAAGCCAGTAGAAGACCTTCGCAAAGCTGCTTGGTATTTAGATCGCTTAATCAAAGCTGAACTTAAAGACCCGACAAACCGATGAGTACGCCGTGGACAGATCACGAAGCAGCAATCGAAGAAGGTCACTATATACAAAGTAAACTTAAAAAAACTGCCTATCTAGTCTGTGACAAAAAACAAAATCTATATGTGTTTACTCATGAAGAGTTCAAAGCTTTTAAGAAAAAATTGCATGTTCTAGAAATATTTCACCCTGGAGGGCGCTATGGACACAAAAGATTACTTTCAAAATATACCTAAGCTTAAAGACGAACAAGTCCACCCTGAATTTCACACCTATACAACAGTATGGATGCAGTCACGTATGCCTGAAGCATACAAAGAGCTTAGAGCAAAATTTAAATCTATTGAAGGCGAGATATACGCCCAAAATGAGTGTAACACCCCCGATGAGGAGATCCCGTTCTAATGGATTTAATTACTCTCGATTTCGAGACTTATTACGATACTAAATTATCACTAACAAAAATGACTACGATGGACTACGTCAGACACGAGCAGTTCAAAGTGTGGGGCGTAGGTATCAAAATCAACGATGAACCAACCGAGTGGTATGGTGAAGACGAATGCGCAGACGCGCTTGGGGCCCTTAACTGGGACGACGCAAAACTTGTTTGTCACAACACCCCCTTTGATGGATACATTCTAACTCAGTATTACAAACTCAAGCCTAAGTATTACGTCGACACCGCAGCTATGAGTCGCGGTCTTTACCCGGCGTCAAGCGCCCGTTTAAAAGATTGTGCCATCCGTGCATTTCCTGACGACGAATCAATGCGTAAAGGCGAAGAACTTGCAGATGCCAAAGGTATTTATGACCTTGACCCTGAGTTAGAAGAATCAATTGCAGGATACTGTATACAAGATGTTGACTTAACATATGCAATCTACAACGCATGGATCGACCGCATGCCGCAATCTGAGATGGACCTAATTAACATCACGTGCCGCATGTTCTGCGAACCAAAGCTGATCGTGGACAGCGAACGACTAATCAAGTTCCGTGATGAAACAATCGCAAGCAATGATGCGCTTATCAATGCAGCAGGTGTGTGCCGCAAAGTGTTAAGCTCGAATCAGCAATTTGCAGAATACATCTATGAGATAGGCTTAGTACCACCTACTAAGAAGTCCCCTACTACGGGCAAAGATATCCCTGCATTAGGTAAAAGCGACAAGGCTTATCAACAGATGCAGAAGATGTACCCACAGTTTCAACATATATGGGATGCACGTAAAGCAGTAAAGAGTCGCATCGCCGAGACCCGGGCACAGCGCTTCATCGACGCAACGCATGACGACGGGACCATCAGCGTGCCGCTTCGTTATTACGCAGCACATACTGGCCGCTTCGGTGGTACTGAAAAAATCAACATGCAAAACATGCCACGTAATTCTGAATTACGCAAAGCGTTGTGCGCACCCCCTGGGCAGCTCGTGTTCGTTGCCGATTTATCAAACATCGAAGCTCGCATGCTTGCGTGGCTAGCAGATGAAGACGACTTACTCGAGCAGTTTCGTAACGGTGACGACATCTACAGCAACCTAGCATCAGTAATCTACGACCGACCTATCAATAAGAAAGACGACCCAACCGAACGATTCGTTGGTAAGACTGCTGTATTGGGACTCGGCTATGGCATGGGCGCTCCTAAGTTCCAAGCAACATTAGAAGCTGGCGCAATGGGCCCATCAATGTCGTTTACTACTGACGAAGCGTACAACGTAGTAAATACATACCGCAGTACATACTCAGGTATACCTTTGTTATGGCAAAAGCTTGAACTCAAGCTCGCTAACACAATCAATCCCGCGTATGACGAGACTTGGCATGGCTTACGCTTTCATCAAAGCAAGATACATTTACCCAATGGATTAGCTTTGCATTACAACAACCTTCGCTTCGAAGCAGGAAAACTTGTTTATGACGGAGGAAGAACCAAAGAATACACATGGGGAGGACGCATTACAGAAAACGTTGTGCAAGCATTAAGTCGCCTCATTGTAACCGATGCGATATTGCGAATAGAAAAAGACGCTACTTTAGATGGAAATATAGTACTAACTGTACATGATGAGATAGTTTTAATTAGCCAAGCTAATAATCCTAGTGTTACAATGGATAAACTAATTGCTCATATGTGTACAAACCCTAACTGGGCAGAAGACATCCCTCTCGATGCAGAAGGAGGGTATGACACTAACTACAGTAAGTAAAAAATGTCACGACTAGTACTAACAAGAAAATTAAACGAGAAAGTCATCCTTCATGATGATGACGGCGTTCTTGCAGAAGTTAAAATTTCAAAGGTTGACAGGAATCAGGTTCGATTAACATTCGAAGCAGATAACAAGATCAGAATTGATCGACAGGAAGTATTCGACAAAAACGCTCCTACTAAATAATTATTAGCTGTGCTAATATATCTGCTCTGTAGGAGGAGCCATGCAACTAACATTTTTAGAAGCCGCCAATGGACAGCGGCTGAGTAAACGCCACTGCCCTAAAAACGGTTTTACTCCATACCCACACGTTAAAAGCGTTACATCCCACGAAAAAACAATACAGTTAGACAAGTCTGGCATAGCCATGCTCGAGCAATTAATTCGAGATCATGGCCAACAAGGACATTGTTTACTTAAAGGTAATCTCAAACGCCCAATACAAAACGAGTCACGTGCTGGCAAAACCGATCGCATTGGTTACAGCAACTTACTTGTTCTAGATATTGATGGCATTACAATACCTAATCACACCAATCCAAAAACATTCACTGGAAAAGACGTTAGCACGCTAGCGAAAGCTGTTATGCGTGAGCTACCAGCAGAAGTACAAGACTGCAGCTTCATTGCACAAGCGTCTTCTAGTCTTGGTCTGAAAGGTGACAAGGTATCTCTACATATTTTCATTCTGTTAGAACATGCTATGCCTGCAAAAGCAGTCAAGCTGTGGCTACAGAACTGTAATTTTGAATCTCAGTTATTCTCGTCTCAACTAGAGTTATCTAGTAATGGCCACTCTTTAAAGTATCCGTTAGACACAAGTGTTGCTGACAATTCAAAACTCATCTTCATTGCTCCTCCTACCTTTGAAGACGGAACCCACGATCCGTTCAGTGCTTCCTCCGCTGCGCGGATCGTGCGTGTTTCCGGTATTACGGAGACTCTTGATCTAGCAAAACTCATGGGCAACATAAGCCCAGAGGTTGTTCATCAAAAGAGTAACGAGCATAAAAACAAACTACGTGTAGCACGTGGGTTTAACGCTAAGAAAGAACGCTTAACCATAGCAACCGTAGACAACAAGTCAGAAGAAATCCTGACTAATCCAGACCGCATGTCGATACAAATCACTGACGATACAAACCCTCCGTACATACGGTGTAACGTCAATGGTGGCGACAGCAATGCGTACTACTTCAAGCTTGAAGACCCGACATACATGTTCAACTTTAAAGGCGAACCAATCTGGTCTATCGAAGCAGCAGACCCTGACTTCTACAAATCATTGTTTGATCACTACCAAGAAGAAATGGAAAAAGAAGGCCGAGCTAAATTCCCGATAGCATTGCGTGACTTCTATACAGACACCTATTACAACGGCGTATTTGATCCAAACCTTAATCAGTTCTGCGACGAGTTTCCGTTGATGCCTTGTTCATCAAGCAGCATCGAAGGCTTCATGCGTTCACATGGTCGCAGCAAACCTGATTACGTACCTGATGCAAGAGTCGTATTCGATCCTGCTTCCAATGATGCAGGCGTCAATCTGACTAACGTGCCATACCATATCAACATGTTCCGCAAGACAGAATACATGTTGTCGAACCGTGAGCACGAACCACTAAGCATGGGTGACGCAGCTAAGATCGCTGACTCATGTCCGCTGATCTACAAACTTCTGACACATATACTTGGTGGACAAGCACTCGAAGTTGAGCACTTCACCAATTGGTTGGCTTATATATTCCAGACCAAGAAGAAAGCAATGACTGCTTGGGTACTGCAAGGCGTACCTGGGACTGGTAAAGGTATCTTCTACACTAAAGTACTCAGACCGTTATTTGGTACAGAGCACGTACCAATGCGTGCATTACAAAACATTGAAGAGCAGTTCAACTTGTATATGCGACAAGCGCTTTTCCTAGTAGTTGATGAGTTCCATATGGCCTCAGCTAACTCAGGTACTATGAAAATTGCTGATAAGCTTAAGAACGCAATCACAGAAAACACAATGACTATTCGTGCCATGCGTTCTAACCAAGTTGAAATGCCTAACTACACAAACTTTATCTTCCTCACAAACCGTATGGATGCAGTAAAAATCGAGGAGGGGGATAGGCGATACAATATCGCTCCGAGACAAGAACAAAAACTCGAGCATGTGTACCCAGAAGTAATCGACGGCATCGATGACATCAGTAAAGAGTTGCATAAGTTCGCTGCCCTACTTCGTAACTACAAAGTAAACAAGCAGCTAGTACGTACACCTATTGCTAACAATGCAAAAGCACAGATGGCTCAAGTAACTATGTCAGTTATGGAAGAGTTCTTTGCAGCAGTACGTCATGGCAACCTTAGCTTCTTTATAGATATTTTAGACATCAGTCTAACCAACGTATTGCAAGGCCAAGAGATTACGACTGCACAACGCTTTGTTAAACAGTGGGTAGCAGAGTCTCAATGGCCACATTCGGTAATACCAATGGAGCACTTACGAGTTGTATACGGCGTTCTTACTGATGACCGCTTGTCACAACGCGAGTTCACAAAGAAAGCAGCACGATGTGGTGTTACTAAAGAGCGCAAACGTATTCATGGTGTATCACGAAACACAAACACTGTTATGGGAGTTGTCACTATGTGGAAGCTAGACACCGACCAGTTAACAGAAGTTACAGACAAATACTTTGATGACAAGGACCGCAAGCTACTTGCTGTTAAGTAGCTTTATTAGTTATACTAATACTTCTACTTATTACTACTAGGAAAGGTAATGATTAAGTTAACTCAGGACACGAGACCAGACGACGTAATCGATTTTGAAAAACCAAAGGAGCTAGGTGATGTCAGAGCTTGGAGTTATTCAGCACTTAAAGTCTATGAGGAATGCCCTTATAGAACATATATCAGTCGCGTCAAAGGCGTTAAAGAGCCTAGTGGCCCAGCTGCAGATCGTGGCACACAAATCCATCAGTACGCTGAAGACTACGTCGACGGCACTGCTGGCGAGATGCACGACGCTCTACACAAATTTAAAGACGAGTTTGAAGAACTTCGTAGACTCTACGCCGAAGCAAAAGTAGAAAATGAAGGTGAGTGGGGCTTTGACTTAGACTGGGCAACAGTCGGTTGGATGCAAAAAGAAACATGGGCTCGTATCAAACTCGATGCGCTAGTCCAAGAAGATGACACCTCAGCAAGAGTAATCGACTACAAGACTGGTAAGAAGTGGGGTAACGAAATATCCCACGGACAACAGGGTCTGCTCTATGCCATCGGCACCTTCTTCAGATACCCGCACTTACAGTTCGTACAAGTTGAGTTCTGGTATCTTGATAAAGGTGAGACTACCAAAAAAACGTATACGCGAGATCAAGCAATGATCTTTGCACCAGGGTTTCATCGACGTGCCGTCAAGATGACAACCGAACAAGAATTTGCTCCTACCCCAAGTAAAGATAGTTGCAGATGGTGTCCTCACCATAAAGGTGATGAACCTGAATGCACATGGGGTGTGAGCTAAAGAATTATCTCTAGCAGATAATGTCCCCCTTTGGCCCACTTAGGTGGGCTTTTTTATTCCCGATCGGAATCAAACTGATCCTCACGAAACATGAAGAGAGAACCCCTATGAAACATTTAAAAAAGTTAGTTAGTAACGCGCTTGTCTTTATGGCAAGCGTAGTTGCTATAGTCCTCACCTTATCCCTTCTCGGACAAGCACTAGCACTAGGCATGTATGCCCTTGTGTTAACCCTAATCATCAGTGTCATTACTTATTTAGTATTTAGGAGGCCACAAGATTGATTCAATTTTTATTCACCGCGTTCGGTTTTTACGAAACCCTTTTTCTAATTGCTGCCGTTATAGGAGTTACTTATGATATTTGCAGGCATTTTATCCGCTCTCGGTCTTCTGTTTCTGATCTTTAAATTCGGCATACGCAGAATTATTACGTATGACATCCCCATCGATATCGCTGTTACAGGTTTTCTGATGTACGTATTTGCTGGCACATACAGTGGCATGATCGCTGCAATGGTCGGCGGCCTTATCGTTTCCGTTGTGCTGTACACCCTCAAGCGCACTATGCGTCGCGAAGAGCTGCAGCTTGTTAAGACATCTAATTTTCCATACCGCGCTGTGCGGTGGGTAGGAGTTCAACCATGAAAGAAGTAAGAGAAAAGCATGACGCTAAAACGTACGGCGAACGCATCCGTTTCCAAATCGAATTTATGCACACCATGTTGGCCTCGGGCCGTGAGATCGAAGCGTTAACCGCGATCAACAAAGCTCTAGATCTTGCCGACGAAGTGCATGAGATGGAGAAAGCAAATGGACAGTTATAAAGACTTGTTATGTGGCCATTTAAAGGAGATGTTTGATGATGCAAATGTTCTACAAACGCGACGGGAGCCTAGTCGAGTACAAGCTCGTGACAGATCCATCGGAAGCGATGTACTGGACTACACACCGTTTGAAGAAATCAGAGATCAAGATCATGACCCAGTGCGACCGGACAACCGCCGCTCAACTTAGACAGGAGATCCTCGATGACATCATTAGCCGTGAACTTAATCCAAGCAAAAAACATACACCTGCCTCAGACGAGGTATCTAAAAGGCGTAAAATCTCCACACAGCAACATGCTAAAAAGAGGCAAGCAAAACAAAAAACTCGGAGACAAAGTAACGGTTAAGAAGTGGAAGGGTATGACTATGTACTCTCTCACTCTTGAGGAAC
>Ga0115571_1002267_pt1 | contig 12821 bp, 8 predicted proteins | sample COGITO_mtgs_1205_FD_87293 | JGI IMG/M metagenome (GOLD analysis project Ga0115571, IMG submission 87293) | Pelagic marine microbial communities from North Sea - COGITO_mtgs_120531 | ecosystem: Environmental > Aquatic > Marine > Epipelagic | place: Germany:Helgoland, sampling site Kabeltonne...
CTATTCTTTCTTCAAACTCGCCAGCTTTTCTTTCTTCAGCTTCCATATTTTCTTGTGCTTTTCTTTGCATATCCATAGCTCTTAAATCTAATTCTCTTTGTTTTAGTGCGACTAATGGATCTTGTTTTTGTCCACCTGCTTCTTCTTGAGCTAAAGCTGTAGTTATCTCAGCAATTCTTTTTGCAACCATAGAATCAAACTGTATTTTAAATCCTTGTGGATCCATTTGTGCTTGTTGTTGCATCTCTGGAGATTCTTGTACTAAGTTACCTACTTCTCCGTGAGCTTGTAACGCAATATGATCTGAAATATGTCCTTGAAGCAATGCATACACCATAGGGTTAATTTGAACCATTCTTGATGCCATAAATGCTCTGTGTGCCGCCATATGTGACTCATGATCTTGCTCAGGAAACGCTTTTAACATTTGCATTTGTAATGCTTTAGCATTTTCAGTTGCAGGATCCTCAGGTTGTGGTTGAACTTCTGGTTTTAGTAATGCATCAATGTGTTTTGTACCTAAAGCTTCATAAACTCTTCTGTAAGCCTCTCTTAAATTATGCATTTGTGGATTTGATACTGCAATTTTTAAATTTTCATTCGCTAAAGTTACTCTTTGTGACATAGAAAAGATATTTGGATCTGCAACAGGGATTACATCTACTCTGTCGTCAAAATCTTTTAATTTTACGAACCTATCTGCGTTTGTAACTGCATATGGATACACCGGAGGTAAGTAATCAGCAAAAACTTTTGCTAAAAGTCTAAATTCTTGTCTCATTCCATAGTAACAACGCTTGTGAATAGCACTCATGACACGAGAACCACGCTCCAAGAGAGCAATTGTAGTTCCAACAGCTCTATTTTGTGAATCTTCACCCGTTTGCATGTCTGCAATTGATGCAAATCTTTGTCCTGCTGCCACTACAAAGCCTAAAAGTTGAAATAAAGTTCCACTTGGCTCTTTAAAAGGTAAAATTTGAAACTGATCTTTAATGTTTCCACCTGGTGCATCAACATCTCTGAACTCTCCAGGTTGAAAAGGTTGGTCATCATCTCTAATTCTTATTCCTCTAGACTTAAATCCAGCAGGTAGGTTAGCTAAAGTACCTGCATCTAATAATTGTCTTAATGCTTGAGTAGCAGATCTAGATAATCCACCAATCATATGGATTAAACCAAAACCATAGAAGCCTAAACCTGGTAAAAACTTATAGTGAACAAAATATTCTTTTCTTGAAGATGTATCATCATCTTGATTATAGTTTCTATAAATAGATAATACTTCTCCTGAACCTTCATCGATTGAAACGATGTATGGAAGTTTAACTTCTTTTTCTGCATCTTCTTTTTCAAACTGATTTATGTTTAAATCAATATGCATTTCTAAAATATTGTATTGATATTCTTTTTCTCCTGCAGGTTTAACACCTTCAAGTTCATTTAGTTTATCTTGTACAGGATTTTGTTCAGCTTGTTTTGCTATTAATTCTACATCTCTATAAAATCCAGCTTTTTGTTGTTTAAGAACATCATTCTCTGACATCTTAACAACGTGTGTAATTCTTTCGCAATCTTTTAAATCAGTTGCATAGTAAGGAACAATTAAATCTTCGGCAGGTACAAATTTTGATACCGCTCTTTGTTTAATCTCATCGTAGTAAATCTTCTTAAAAGCAGATCCTGCTAATGGTAAATAGAATAACATTTGATCTGTATCTGGAGTGTACTCTTCCATCTCCTCCATCAACATATAGTTCATGAAATCTTTTACACGTTCTGCTTGTTGTTGTGTTTCTGGTGTGTCTGCTCCAATGACAGCTGTTCTTACAGGGCCATCACTTGGTAGTAATTCTTTATAAGCTTGTGCTTGAAATTGTGTAACAGCTTCTGATAAGAGCGGATGGGTAACACCACTTGCACCTTGAAACGGTCTAGTATTATTTACATATTTAAATCCAAGTAAATCTAAACCACTAGTGTAAGCCTGTTCCCAATCCGATCTTGAAACTTTGTCTCTTTTATAATCTTGAATAAGTTCAGCAGACAGTCGACCTAATGCTCGGTCATCCATCTCTTCAGCAAGGTTTCTATAAAAATCTTCTTCAGGTTGTTCTTCTTGAGGAATCTCTTCCTCTCCACCTTCAATTTCTACGTCAACTTCTTCTGTTACTTCATCTTCTTCAGGAAGTTCATTTTGTTTCTCTACTTCAGCCATTTAACAAATTTTAGTTGCCTTGCTTCTTGCTAGTTTGTTTCCTCTTGCTTCAACCATAACACCATTATTAGCTTTAATCATTTTACCGTATTTAGCACCATCCATATCACCTAACCCAAGACCTGAATAATCTCCAGCTAATGTTCCACCTTTTTCAGATGTAGCATTTGGTCCTGGACCTGTTCTAAGTCCTTTATTTTTATAAACGTTAACCGCATCCATTACTTTTTCTTTTAAGCCTTTTTTCTTTGTGATGTAGTTAATTTTAGACTTGTCGCCACCTTCAGTTTTAAGGTATTCTTTCATTTCTTTTTTCTGCCCTAGCATTTTAGCTCCTGCGTATCCCGCAAGACCTGCTGCTAGAAATTTTTTAAGTTTTTTACTTGCCATGATATATCTCCTATTGTTATAACAGGTTTATAATATCATGCAAATATATTTACGACTAGTCCACCCGTGTTATAGGCTTTAAAAGGCTTATCAGCCATTTCTTTATTAACCCTGATAGCATAAGCATCAAAATATAACCTAGGATCACCTTCCATTATCTTCTCAACATCTCCACCATAACGTCCTGAATAATACTCAGCTTCTTGTGCAGTTTTAAATGCAGCTTTATGTTGAGTTCTTGATTTATCTGGATTAAGACCAAATTCTTTTTTAGTATCTACTTGTTGTACAACTTTAAAAGGTTTATTAGGATCTGACTTTGCAACCGGTATTGTTTTAACTTCTGAACCATATTCTCTAGCTATTTTATCCATTGCTGCAGGTAGAGTTGCTTTCTTTTTAGGATCTGTAAAACCTTGTATTGGAACTTCATTATCGTTAGCATCTTTTCTAACTACTCCTTGTCTACCGCCGTATCCTTTAAAACCTGCTTTACCTGTTCTTGTTCCGTAAAATTCTATGTCCCCTAAATACTTAGTTCTTTTTGCATGGTGTAAGTATTCAACAGGTGAGATAGCTACCCAATCTACACCCCTGTCTGCTGCATCTTTAATTTGATTTTTAAGAGCATGTGCACCCCAGTTCTCTTTTCCGTAAAGAGGTAAAAAAGGAATCCCTTCTTGAGCTTCTCTGTTTGTTATATTGGATAAGTTAAGTGAGTTAGATCTCATTTCTCTAAATTCACTATTCAATTTATTAAATCTTGCTTGGTCTTCTCTAGTCGCTTTAATCCCTTTAGCTGAAATCGTTTTCATTTCATCAACTATTTTTTCGAGTTTTCTATTTGCCGAAAAGAATTCTATTTCTGAACCAAAGGCATTTTGTACTTTATCTCTTGTTGGGTTAACCTTTCTTAGCTTTTGGTGATAGTCAGATTGTATCTCATCAATCATCATAACTTTTTGATTCTCATTACCCCCACTTCTAATACTACCTCTTACATGATAAACCTGATTAGGTATTGATTTCTCACCACTCTTATAATGTCTATTAAACCCACTACTTAGTTTCTGCCCCATAGGTAATTCTTTAGGGTAATACACTACATTTTCAAAATACTCATCCCCGCCTTTAATTCTATACTCGCCATAATTTCCATACTTAGTTTCAAACCCTTGTGATTTTTGTAATTGTAGTCTTCTAAAAATATCTATGTCTTTTGCTTTACCCGCTTCAGTAATTCTACTTATCTCTAACGGGTCTACCTCAACTCCTAGACGTCTAACTTGTGGAATTAAAGCTTCGTAGCTGCCTATGAGATCACCAAAAGGAGACTTTTCAAAATCAGAGTATTGATCCTCTACTTCTTTAAATTTATTGTACATTAAAGCATTTTGTTTTCTGACATTTTTTTGAATTGAGTTTACAATCTCTATAACGTCTTCTGCTTCTTGGCTGTCCCCTACTTTAGCAATAACTTTGTTTTTTATACCATCTAAACTATTATTAATGTCACGTCCTAGATCCTCAGCTTCATCTACTATTTTGACATCAGTTCCAAGCTTTCTCATTTTTAAATTATTAACAGGTGCTTTTTCTACGATATATAATAAATCCATTTTAGTTAAGGGGATCTTCTTTTCTTGGGCTACCTTTAGAAACCCACCTACAAGATTTCCAGCTTTATCAAACTGTGCGAGGTTAGCATCCCACATCTCTTCTTTCTTAACTGCTTGTGATATATTTTTAAATTCAGGATTACCGGTCTTAAAAGATCCTGGACCCCCTGATTTAAAATCTTTAATCCACTCTTCTGGTTTTCTTGCACCTGCAATCGGGTGTCTTGCAATGTAATCGTAAAGAGAGGAACCAATTCTTTTTGTTTTACCCCCACGAGAAAGTGGAGCGTTGTAAGCTAGTTTTTTAAGTTCGTTTGATCTTGCGATTGCAACTTGTCTAATTTGCTCTTGTTGCGATATCTGAGGTGCTGTCATTGCTCGACCTCTATCCATCTTAGTTGGAACTACAGATAATATTTCATCTACCTCATCAACTGGTCCCGTGGTCCGTGAAACGGGAGCCTTGGGTAATTTGATTCCTGCGATTTTTTTAATAGCTCTAGCGATAGGGTTCCTAAGGGCCACGGCTCCTGCACCAGCTAATGCTAATCCTGCAACTCCTCTAGCTGCTGATGGTTCGTATGGTTCTAGATCAGATTTATTAACAGGTACTGAGGATGTTTGATCATTCTCAATAATTTCTTGTTTGTTTAAATCCGCAAGTCCGGCCATTAGTCTATAAGATCTTTAATGTAATCTCCACCTTTACCAACTACATTCTCTACGATTCCAGGGTTGCCTCTTGGTTCTGGTTTTACTGTATTAGGCATTTGTCCCATATCCATTCCACCACCTCTAGATTTTTTAGTAATCCACTTTTTAGGTTTTTCTTTTTTAGTAATCCATTGAGTAGGTTTTTCTTTTTTAGTAATCCATTGAGTGGGCTCTTCTTTTTTACCCATATCCATTCCGCCACCTTTGTTCATAGTTCTAGGTTTATATATTCTTACAGGTCCATTTTTTCTAACATTTTCTTCAGCGAGTTCATGAAATTTTTTAATAGGAGTTGCAAGAATTGTTCCAGTTTTTTTAGCAGCTTCTTTAGTTTTTTTAATTACTGTTTTAGTTTGTTCCACCTTTTTTTTAATATAATTTTTAATTTTCTTTTTCTCTACAACATCAGATTTACCTAACTTGCTTCTCATCTCTCCGGCTGTTCCACTGTCGGCTCCACCACTTTTGCCCGCTACTGATCTTTTATCATCTGCAATAAAAGTGTTCATAAAATCTCCGAACCTAGCTTTTTTAATCTTTTTTTTAGGTAGTCTATCTAATAATCTTTGAGCCTTCATTGGATTAAGTTTATCTTTAAAAGATTCTGTAATTCCCTCTAAACTTGCAATTGCTTGTTTTGTGTAATCTTTTCTTTCTTTATCTGATTTAAAGTTTAGCATTTTCCCTGTATTAGCTCTAACCATTTTTCCAGGTGGTAAAGATTGATCTTCTAGACCCATTCCAGATGTTCTAGCAGCACCATAACCTTGCATCATGCCACCGGCCATTTTTTTATCTGTTTTAATATCGCTGTAATCACCTTTTTGGAAATCAGCTTTTTTCTTATTAAATTTATTTTTAGCATATGAATATCCTATTCCAATACCTGATCCAACATTTATTGCAAGATTTACTGCTTTACCAATAGGTGTTCTACCCATAATAAATTTAGCAGTTTTTCCTACTTTACTTCCAGCTAAGTTCATAGCTTTTGATCTTAATGTATTTCCAGTTGAATTTGTCATTAAATTTGTAGGTGAATTCTTATTTACACTTGTAAGTAGTGAACTATATTGTTTATCTAATCCTAATTTCTTACCCATTTTTAGCTCCTTGTTTTTTTATATTCATTTTCTCTCTCGCAACTTCCAATCTTTCATCTGATTGCTCGTCTTGAGTTTCTAATTTTACTTTATCAAAATCTAGTCTGTCTTCAAACTGTTCGTCTTGATTATTTATTCTTAAAGCATCTGTTTGTGCTCTTCTTTGCATATCCATTGCTCTAAGATCTAGCTCTCTCTGTTTTAACATAATTAGAGGGTCTTGTTTAGCCCCGTCTTGCTGTGCTTCAGCTTGTGCTAACTCAGAAGTTATTTGTGCAATACGTTTAGCTACCTCAGAATCCATTACCATTTGAAATTGTTGTGGATTTTGCTGTGCCATCATCATCATTTGTTGATTTTGTTGCATCATAGCCATTACTTCCTTCTGTGCTTTAAAAGATACGTGTTGAGAGATGTGTCCTTGTAGTAAAGCATACACTGGAGGGTTAATTTGTACCATTCTAGTCCTCATAAACGCTGAATGGGCTGCTATATGGGCATCATGGTCTTGATCAGGGAAAGCTTGAGCTATTTTCATCTGTAAAGCCTCTGCATTTTCAATTGCAGGGTCTTTTGGAACAGGTTTGTCCTCTGGTTTTAGTAATTCTGGTATTTGTTTTGTACCTAATGCCTCATAAACACGAGTATAAGCTTCATGTAGGTTATGAAGTTGTGGATTTGTCTGTGCAATTTGCAATTGAGTCTGTGCTAACGTCACTCTTTGGCTCATTGAGAATATATTTGGGTCTGCAACAGGTAAAATATCTACTCTATTGTCAAAATCTAGTGATTTAATAATTCTATCAGCACCATAAACTGCATATGGATACTCAGGTGGTAGGTATTCTGCAATAATTTTTGATAAAAGTTTAAATTCTTGTCTCATTGCATAGTAACAACGCTTATGAATAGCACTCATTACTCTGCTTCCTCTTTCCATTAGAGCAATTGTTGTTCCAACAGCAGCCGCTTGGTTACCTTCTCCAACCGCTGTGTCTGTAGTTAGTGCAAATCTTCTTCCTGCATCTACACAAAAGCCCATAAGGTTAAATAATGTTTGTGATGGTTCTTTGAAAGGTAGTAATTGAAACTGATCTCTAATGTTTCCACCCGGTGCGTCTACATCTCTAAACTCTCCTGGCTGAATAGGTTGGTCATCATCTCTAACTTTCATTCCTCTAGACTTAAATCCAGCAGGTAAATTAGATAATGTTCCAGCATCTAGTAGTTGTCTTAAAGCAGCAGTTGCTGTTCGTGACAGGCCACCGATCATGTGAATTAAACCGAAACCATAAAAACCTAAACCTGGTAAAAATTTAAAGTGAGTGAAGTAATCTTTTCTAACAAACTTAGTATCACCTTCTGTATAATTTCTGTAAATAGATAAAACTTCTCTAGATGATTCTTCAATCGTTACAATGTATGGAATTTTAATTCCAAGTGAATCTTCTGCATTATCTGAAATATAATCTGATAGATCTAGATCTACATGAAGTTCTAAAACAGTATACATCATATCATCAGACTCTACTTTTTTAGTTCCTTCTAGTTCACGATATTTATCTTGAATCTTATTGTCTTTTTCTTGAGGCTTTAATAATTCTATTTCTCTATAAAACCCTGAAGCCATCTTTTTTAACAAATCATTTTCTGATTGTTTTAATACGTGAGTAATTCTTGGAGCTTCTTTTAAATCTGTTGCATAGTAAGGAACTACTAAATCTTCCGCAGGGACAAATTTAGATACTGCTCTTTCTAGCATTGCATCGTAATAAACTTTTTTAAATGTAGATCCTGCAAGTGGTAAATAAAATAACATCTGGTCAAACTCTGGAGTGTACTCTTCCATTTTTTCCATGATCATATAGTTCATGAAATCTTTAACTCTGTTTGCTTGCTCGTTCGTTGCGTCAGTTTTTAATCCAAGAACCTGAGTCTTAACTGGACCATCGCTTGGTAAAAGTTCTTTGTAAGCTTGTGCTTGGAATTGGGTTACTGCTTCTGCAAGAAGGGGGTGAGTAACACCGGCCGCTCCTCTAAAAGGTCTGTTCTGTTCTACGTATTTAAAACCTAAAAGATCTAAACCTTTTAAGTAACCATCTTCCCAATCTTTTCTAGACTCTCTGTCTTTTTGGTAATCTGCAATTAAGTCAGAGGATAACTGAGAGAGAACTCTCTCATCCATGTCTTCTGCGATGTTGGCATAGAAATCCTGTTCAGTAGCTTCTTCTTCTACTTCATTTTCTGGATCTTCAAATGTTACTGTCGCCTCTTCTTCAACGTCAATTTCTTCTTCGTTGTCGATAGGATTGTTGTCCTCAATAGCCATAAATTATTATGTTATCTTAGTTGGTTTATTTCTTCCCATTTTGCAAGAGGCTTTAACATATTTGCCTGTATTTGCTTTGATCATTTTACCGTATTTAGCTCCACCAGAGAATCCAATATCAATACTTGTTCTTGGATCTGTAGTAAAGACTTCATCAGCCATAAAATTTTTTGCTCTTTGAAGCAAACCAATTTTACCTAGTTTAGTTCCTTTGCCACCTGTCATAATAGCATCTTTATAACCTTTGCCACCTCTCATTGCAGCATTAGATGTCATTGCTTTTTTTGCTTTTTGAATAGTGTCTATTCCACCTTTACCATCCTCAGTTGCGGCTAATAAAGATTTGTTTCTTGCAGCACCTAATGCAGCTGCCGCAGCACCCGCCATAAGAGCTTTTTTTAATTTTTTCTTCATGATTAATATCTCCTTATAGTATATTTTTACGATTGTAAACCAATTGAGTGAATAAATCTACAATATCGATCTAAAAACATTGGTAGTATCTACTAAACCACCTGTATTCATATAAGCCTTTTGAGGCAATAAAAATTTCTTTAGTACATTGCTATCTGCAATTAGAGTTGGAACCATTTCGTAGTTCGCTGGATCGTCTGGACCCATTTCTTTAATAACTAGTCTTCCTTTTCCTCCTCCAGCAGATGAGTAAGCTAATTTAATTTTTTCAGCTTCAGCTTGTGTATTTGCTGCACTTACATGATTATCAAAGATATAATCATTGCCTATTTTTCTACTATAAATAGCTCTATCGCTCTCTACTGCCATTCTATAACTAGAACTATTACTAGTACTTATCTCATCAATAATTTTAAATGGTTTCAAAGGATTGGATTTAGGCATAGGAAACATTTCAAACTTAGCTCCGTATTGTTTAGCCTGTTTTCTTAAAGACTCATTTAAAGAAGAGTATTGATTTAATTTTTTCGTTTCTCCAGTAACTTTATCTTTGATAGCTACTTTCCCATTTTGTAATCCATAATTTATTTCATTTCCAAATTTATCTATATCAAACATTTTTATATTTTGGTTCATACTTGAAGGTACAATAGAGATTGCATTAATATCTCTTTCTGCCATGGTACGAAGTAAGCTCTTAACCGTTAAGTCGTTATAACTTCTAGAAAAAGGACCTCCTGTGGTACTATCAACAAAACCTTTATTAACTATATCTCCTAAAGCACTTCTATCTAACTGATCTATTTTATATTTTAATTTATTGGCTTGTTGTATTTGAGATCTAGTTAAACCCATACGCCCTCTTCCAAGTTCTAGGTAAGGAGCTAACTGATTTTGTAATTTTTCTCTTTCATTCTTCAGCATAGTTATATTAGCGTCTTGGTTGAAAGGACTTATTTTATTTTTAAAATATTCATCTTTAGTTCCTTGAAAAGATGAAAATTGTGGAGAATGTAGATCTGATTGAACTTCAGATACTCTGATGTGTCTTTTGTTTACTCCTAGTTTTGGATTAGGTAAGTCATCATATCTTGCAAATAACATTTCTCTTTTAGATTTTTTTAGATAATGAGGAGCAGGAGATCCTTCTACATAATTAAATTTACTTGAACTAATACCAGGCATAGGGCCATCATAGTAAATAACATCTTCTGTAAAATTTTCTCCACCATCTAAATGATAATTTCTCTCTGCTTTATTTTTTGGAAAAAAATTGTCTTGATCTTGTTGGCCTCTAATTTTTGGAGGAACCGTTGAAGACGCATTATACTTTCCAACTGCTTGATTGTATTTAATTAATAAATTTGAAAACTTAGATTTATCTGCATCTGCTGCTTTACTTGCAGCTTCTCTTAAAGAAGTTTGTACCATAGTAATATCGTCTGCCCCAATTGGAGAAGATGCATTCATAGTTCTTCTAATATTAGAATTAACTACTGCTGGAAACTCTCCTAAATTAATTCCAGTAGCTCTTGCAATTTCATCTCCCTCTGCTGCAATAGTAGCAAAGTCAGAAGCAGGATCTTTACCTGCAGTTAATCTTAATGTTTTAATATTAGCCAGTGGCGATTGTTTAATCATCGTTAAAATAGATTCTCTGTCTATTTCAAGTCCTTGATCTTTAGCTGTTTTAAGAAATCCACTTATTGGCTGACCTGATTTATCAAAGTTAACTAAGTTTAAATCAGATAATTCTTCTGGACTTACTTTTCTAGATATTCCTTGTAAAGGTCCTCCAGGGTAAGTTAAATCTCCTCTGTTCGCATCTTTAAACCATTGAATCCATTTATCTGCTGGAGCTTTATCAAAGTTTGCTTCAAGCGCTCTATCATAAGCTGAAGAACCAAATGTTCTTCCACCAGGTTTTAGTTCGTTTCCAAAGTTAAGAGGATTTTGTATAACCTCACCAAATCTTGAACGTCCAGTAGTTGATAATGCAGGAACAGTAGTGACAGGTTTAATAATTAAGTCTGTTGCTTGTCCGGTGGCCGTGGGTATGTTGTCGCCAACAGGTTTGCTAGGTAGGTAATCTACTTTAGCTGCAGGTTTGTTCATCTGCTTTAAATAATTTCTAACACCCGGTATTCTTTTACCAAGTGCAGTTGCTCCAACAATTGTAGCACCGAGTGCTGCTAATCCGCCAAGTGCTGAAGGTTCTTTTTCATCATAAGGAGTTTCAACGACCACCGGACTCTTTTTAATCGGAGGAAGACTTCCTTTTATAATTGAATCGATGAAACTGTCAGCCATTATATTAAACCACCTTTTCTTTCTTTTCTAACTTCTCTAGTTAATTTTCTATCAACTTTCAATCTTTTTAATGCACTCTTAGGTAAAATTAATCTACTGTACCTACCCTGTCTTTTTGATGGAGAGGAAAATGGATCTCTTTTAGGTGCAAATTTTTCAAACAATCTTCTACCAACAGCAGTTTCTCTGGCTGTTAAACTGCCTTTTAATATTAATCTGTCTTTTTTAGGAACAGTTTTAAAATCACCTGTGGTTTTAGCAAAGCTTTTAGCAGCTATAATTCTTTGCTTATCTGCTTTTTTAGTTTTAGCTCTTTCAAAAGCAAACCTACCTTGGTACTTGTCATTAATCTTATTACCTGGTGCAGAAGACAAAGCTTTATTTTTACTAACGCCTCTAATTACATCAACACCTTCTTTAAGTAATTTTAATTTTTTGTAGCCCTTAATAGCAAGTTTTCCAGCAAGTATTGCAGCCATTAGAATATTCCTTTAAATCCTGTACCTCTAATAGCAGATCCTGCTCCTCTAGCAGAGCTTTCACCCATACATGAATCACAGCCACAAGAACTTGCATGTGCATCTCCACCAATTTTCATTCCTTTAGTAGCTTCGACTGCTCTAATCTCTTTTAAATTTTGTCTATCTTCATCATCCGCTGCTTTTCTTGCTTCCATTGCAGTTGCATAAGATCTATTGTAAAGAGTGCCTTCCTCTACTCTTTGATTTTTTGATCTACTTCTTTCTGGAAAACCTTTTATTCGTTTTTTCTCTTTTTTTGGACGTGTATCTATTTTCTCTTTTGACATTTTTGACATTTTAATCTCCTATTATGCATAATATTTATATTCGCCCGGTATACTCATAGGCTCAGGCTCATCCATATATGTTGATACAAAATTACCTTGTCGGTATCTTAACATAGCTTGGGTGGTGCTGTCGACATAATCGTCATGTTGGCCATAAGGAAAGGCTGCACATTCCTCAATAACTTCCTCTGCAAATCTCTCACCATGAGGATAATAGACATTGCCTGATTCAAATATAGGGGCCACCGCATTAACTCTAGAATGCTTATCATTTCCTCTAGTTGGAGTAAAATCTAGTACAGGAATACCTGCACGTCTAAGTTCTTGGATTAAAGATTGACCACTAGCCTTAGCCTCAACTACAATAGATTCTGGTTCCCAATATTTATATGCCTCCATAGCTACTGCTTTTAGTTCTGGAAAATCCCAACGACCTTTTTCTGCATCTAATAAAATTAAACAGTTCTCTCCAGGAGTAGGTTCAAAAACTCCCCAAGTAGTAATAGCACTGTAGTCGGCAGATTCTTTTTTTGAAAATGCAGTATCATAACTTTGGATAATATGTTTTAAAGCAGGTACGTTTCCTTTCCAGGGTTGCCACCATTCTCTTTTAAGAATAGCTCCCTCTTCTGCAACTGGGTCCTGCATATATTGTGCGTTCCAGTTTCTGGGTGCAACAGATGCTTTAACTTTTTCTAATTCTTCTAGTGACCAATACTCAGGCCACACAGGTTTACCACTTTCTAAGATCGCAGGAAATTCAATTAGGTTCCACTGATCTGATTTTAATTCTGTTTGATTTTTTAATAACCTACCGGTTAAGTCATCTTCAGCCCAACGGGTCATTACAAGAAGGATTGAGCCTCCTGGTTGAAGACGTTGTCTGGGTCCTGATGAATACCAGTCATAAGTTCGC
>Ga0115571_1002271_pt1 | contig 12809 bp, 5 predicted proteins | sample COGITO_mtgs_1205_FD_87293 | JGI IMG/M metagenome (GOLD analysis project Ga0115571, IMG submission 87293) | Pelagic marine microbial communities from North Sea - COGITO_mtgs_120531 | ecosystem: Environmental > Aquatic > Marine > Epipelagic | place: Germany:Helgoland, sampling site Kabeltonne...
CGAACATCGAAACGGGTTGGAAAGCATATTTCCGACGGGGAGCAGGTCGGCATGGCGAATGTGGTGCTTGTCCGATTGCATCCGAAACTGGATTAAACGCAAACAAAGATCGCTCATCGTTCCGTGGGGAAACCCTCAAACTTGGCGTGCATCGCTTCAATCGTATCACCACAACGGATGTCTTGCATTTGAATTAGCAGCAACCTGTTGGCGGCGCTCCAAACATTTTGCTCGGTGAACGGGGCCACAGCCTGAAATTCAACAAGCCAGGGGTCATCGAAGAATCCTCCCTCCACGAAATGTTTCGTGCCTTAGCAGAGGATGCCGAGCCAAAAATTGACGTAGATTCCCATGGAACAGTATTTGTTGATACCCCGTTTGTTTCTCGTTCATCAAATGCGTCAGATTGGGAAACAGTGTATGGTGTCGATCATGAAGAGGCCGATTGGGAAATCAGCATCACGAATTTTTCTCCTACCCGTATTCGGTATTTTGTTGGTTCTGTAGATCCATCTCAGGCCCTGCATCCATTCGTGGAGCGCGTCCCCCGTGGCAAGGTGCATGACCAACGTGTTCGCCTCAGGGTTGAGGATTCGTTGCTCGTTTGGTTGCCCTCGCTCATCACGGGTGAGGCCAATGCCACGACGTGGGAAGAACGGCTTGGTGAGGCGTCCATGGTGCATGTTGAAGCGATGTTCCAACACTTATCAAAACCCAAGGAGAAGCCTCACTTCTTCATCATGTCCGGATACCCCGGCGTGTTTTTGTTCATCAAAAACAGCAAAAATGTGTTGCTAAAACCCTATCTCAGTCAATATCTTCACCGGCACGGGCAACTCGTTGACCGGAGAATGCTCGTTCCACAATTTGTGCAAGACGTTGATTCCATCCGATTTTTCTGGAACGGAGAGGTCCATTCAACTCAACCGACCGATGATGGAGGTAAACCCGAGTTCTTGCTGCAATCTGCAGAAAGCCTTGACCTTCTCGCCCAAATCTCACGAAAATCTTCCTCCACGGATTCAGAGGAGATTCAAAGCATCACCTATCCAGTTGTGGAGGTGTATATTTTCGAACACCAAGCAGGGTCGGGTCCTTCTGTGCATCAGATCAAGGCGAAGGTCAAACCGAATGACTTCGGCTTTGCGTGGTTGTCACTGCGCTTTTCCAGTCCAGGGCAATATCACCTTTGTTTGAGAAACACGGGGGACCATCGACAACGTTGGATTCAGGTTGTGGTTCTTGGAGAGGCTACAGACGAGTTGCCTTTCACCTATCGCACCCAGGGTGGCGATCAGCAAGGCATCGATGCTGGCCAGCCGTGGGGCTCTCCACCTCAATCAAGCCGAGAAGCCCTTCTCGAATTCAACAAGGACCAACTCTTGCAGGGGTTGAACGGTTTGGACGAAGTGATGATTCACATTCTTTCTCAAGACGCGTCCATTATGCAACTTGGCCATGTGGCTGAAATTGCACGGTTGGTGTTTCATCACCATTCCAAGGAGTTCCAAGGGCATCAAACCATCCAGCTCGGGGCCTTTGAGCGGAGAATTCGCGCCATCCTGTACAATTTGAAGGCCCTTTACGGATTTGAAGTGAACAGTGATTACAACCTCATGCGGTATTTGCGCGCCTTGGGCGAATTTGAGTACTGGGGTCGGGCCGAGGGTTATGAAAACCACCACAAATTGGTAGCCCGTAAACATCTCTTTGGGGTATGGAGTGACTATGATTCTCTCTCCAATGATGTTGACCAAATTGTGGACGCTCGTCCATCCGGTCTTCTACGTGAAGCATTTCCTTCCCTCCACATCGACTGGGAGAGCGGGATACGATTCATTTCTCCCGATGACTGCATTGATCTTGACCTTCGGCTGGAAAGAGGGGATTATTTTCTTCTTCATCCAAATGAGAACAGGGTCGCCACCACCCCGGATGCCTTCCTCAAATTGTTTTGGGGGGCCGTTCGAGAAGATGCCGATGAGTTGCCGCCCATCGAGGATTGGAGAGAACGGCGGTGGAATCCATCAACCCTCACCCCCAAGGGGGAAAGGTCGCGGATTCCGGCAAACCGCACGGTTATTTCGAAGAACATCGCAGAACCGTTGAGCCAAAACCAAAGGGTTCCACCGGGATGGGTCAAAGCAAACAGGTGGCACAAAATCTCCACCGTACAGGTTTCGCCTCACGAGCATCTCTTCTTGAGTTTGCGATACTCAGATCAAGCCAATTTGGACGAGGTGGACTGGGAGATGTGGCTCGGCTGTTTGGACAGGAGCACGATGTCCGAACGATTCGTCATGCTGGCAACTCGACAGGCCAACGATGAAGATCAACCATGGATCAATGAGTTGGGCGACATTGGGACGGATAGCTATCTCAGATTTTCATGGTTATCAGATCCCAAGAATGCGCTATTTGATCCAACCTACCTCATGCGTGAGATTGCTCGCAGCATCGCCATCATTGTTGAGCGAGAACATGAAGAACCCATCTTGCAAGCCCGACCACTCACCAATCGCGGCCTGCCAGGGTGGATGTTTACAACGCACGTTGATGATCAAAATCTGATTCAAACTAGAATTAAGGCCCTGGTGAGGTATTACGAACAGCATCCTCCAGAGGATGAACCTCTCGAAGAAGGTGCGATAGTAAGTAGCATAAACAATGAAATTCTGAAAAGGTTCGGGTGGGTGTGAGATGAGAATTAATGCAGTGAAAAAACGCCTTCAAGACGAGCATGTGGATGACATTCAGCGCCGCTACCCGCTGGTGTCGCCCGAGGCATGGCCTGGGAACTTGACCGAAAATCGAGCCAACCTGTGGTTGGGAGATTCACCGGTTTATCCTCTTCTTCAACGGCCCATCCTTGAATGCATACCGCAATACATCCGTGACACGGAACACGGCAACGTCGGATCACTCCATCAAAATCCGGAGATACCCGAGGACGTGCGTAAGCGATTGGAGGGCATCATTCCCACGCTGGAGAAATCAATGTTCAAAGGGTGGACACTCTTTCCACATCAATGGCAATCTTTGGTCGCCTATCTTGAAGATAAACACGTCATGGTGGCCACCGGTACAGGTTCGGGAAAAACCGAGAGTTTTCTGCTCCCAATTTTGGCCCACCTTCACGAAAGCGCAGTCCGTGAAAAGCCAGAGGGAGGCGGTCCCGTTGACGACGCTGTTCGGTGTTTGATTCTCTACCCGATGAATGCCCTTGTAGCCGATCAATTGTCCCGTATACGTCACATGCTTGGTCATCGTTCCACCTCAAAGCACCTTCATGACATTGGCTTGGGTCGAAATCCGCGTTTTGGTATGTACACGAGCCGAACCCCGTACCACGGATGGTACGCCAAAGAGAAAGGAGACAGATGGCACAATTCTCACAACAAACCAAAGCTCAAGGACATTCATGAAACATACTTGGAGCTCGAAATCAACCGACCGACCATTTGGGCCCGGATGCTCAAGAAGGGGAAAATACCCGCCAAAGGATTTCGAATGCGCCCGGTGCCCTCCAACGGTGAACTCGAATCAGTGGTTTGGACAGACCCTCTCACTGAACAAGACAAATTTCAGATTGGATGGACCATCGAAAACTGGAATGAACTTAGCCTTCAAACCGATGATGGAGGATTCAACGAATTCGGCTTTTCTTCAACGGATGTCTCCGATGCGACCAAGGACACCATTCATTGGCAACGCATGGATGAGCGCTGGAACCTTTGTTGGTTCATGAGGCCGGGTCGCGGAGAGCGAGGTTTTCGCTATCCTCCAATGACCACTGACATCGACGATAGAGAACTTGTCACTCGCCCCGAAATGCACCAAGGGGGGTACCATCAATGGACCATGGACGTTCTTGAGCGAAATGCAGCAAATCCATCAGGTACGCTTCCGTATCGCACCTGGTTAACACAGGCGGGTGAAGTACAACCTCAGCATGAAGACGATGTCAAAGGGCTCCTTGAGCAAATTCGCTCTCGAGGAGGAACACCCGATGTGATGGTGACCAACTACTCCATGCTGGAATACATGCTCGTAAGACCTCTTGAACACCGATTTTGGAAAGATACGGCCTCGTGGCTCGAGAAAGAGGGCAACCGGCTGTTGTTGGTGATCGACGAAGCGCACTTGTATCAGGGCGCGATGGGGACCGAAGTCAGCATGCTCATCCAACGCTTGAGGAGCGTGTTAGGCGTTGAAAACGATAAGTTCCAATTCATCATGACCAGTGCAAGCCTCGGCGATGACGAAGAGAAAAAACAGGAATTCATTGACCGACTTACCGGACAGAGTATTCCAAAAGACGACATTGAAATGCCGGAAGGCAAAATTGTTGAGATGTACAGCACCATCTCTAACCACGACCTTCCTTCAGAAGCGATGATTCACGCGCTGGCCGAATACCCAACAAATGAAGTGAACGAGATCGAGGAACAGCACCTTGAGGTTCTTCAATCCCTCGATGAAGGCTACACGTTGTCCATCACGCCCGAAGCCTCATGGCCGGAGGATGAAACCCACCGTTGGTACCAAGAGTCGCTCTACTGGCTGCTAAAGGATTCCGATTTGTTCAAGCGATTGTATTCGTTCTTGAACCATCGGGAACAACTCCCCGGCCAAGAGGAGGATGAAGAATTCAAGAGCCCGCAACCCCAGTTTATTGACGAGATAGGTCTGTTTTTATTTGGAGACGATGGTGCAGGAGGTCTCGCACACGGTGCTCAAGAAGCCTTGGACACCTTCCTTGACTTGATTGCAACCGCAAGGACATGGCGAAAAGACCCCGCTGACCCGAATTCAGCGTACGATCTAAAAGGTGGCAAATTGGAAGGGGATGGGACGCCCTTGCTCCCTCTCAGAGCACACTTTTTCATCCGTGGATTGCCAAGACTTTCGGTCTGTGTGTCCTGCAGCCACGTCCAAACCTACGGTGGCCATCGGTGCAATGCATCGGGCTGCAACGGACGAACCTATGAATTGCTCAGCGATCGTGGCTCGGGTGAACCGTTCTTCCGAACATGGGTGCCCATGCTTGATGGCAACCCTTACTCACAGAGTGGGCTCCAGAATACTCAAATTGCAGTTGAACAACCAGCGACGTACAATCAACCCGAGGGGTTGGGGGTCGACGGCGAGGATGCAACCAATGTGCTCGGCTTGAGTGTCTACCGCCTCAATGAAGAACACGATCAGCAAACTCACTGGATGAATCCATTCACGGGAAGGATGTATCCTAGTGTTTTCCCTAAAGAAGAACAAGTCGATTTCCCAGTGATGGTGGCTGGCTTTTGGCGTGAACCCGGCAACGTTACGTGGAATCCAAACGAGGGCAAGGCAAAACAATTTCATGACGACGACAAACGGCTCGTTGACTTTGCCATCGACCCTGGAACACAAACCGACCATTCAATGAAAGGATTTCCTCAAACCACAGACATGGAAACACGCGGTGATGATGCGTTTTCGCTTGCAGTGAACACCCTCACGGCCGTCCAGGATCCCGACCTCTCATCCAACACACCAAATCAAGGGCGAAAAACACTCATTTTCAGTGATGGGCGACAAAAGGCTGCTAAATTAGCCAAGAACCTCAGCCGAAACTCAATGTTGGATGAAAGCAGAAAGGTACTCTTTTCGATGCTTCGCAGGCCGTGGTTCAGAGCCATGGAGGAAAAATACAGGGCCATGTCATACCTCTATCCTTGGTTTTGCATATGGTCGTCGTTCACACGATCAACCTTCTTTGAGAACCGAGAAGGGCGTGATGACGGAACCAATTTTGCTTACCACCAAACTCGTTGGAGCGTGATTGCTCTCCGGTCGCTCGAAGAGGATGGTTTCGATTTCAAAGGCTATGATGATTTGAGTGAGGCATTGAATGTGCCACCAGAACTTGTGAACACTTTTGGAAGACGAGCGACGCTGCGCGCTCAGCTTAAAGAACAAAAGAACACCCTCTATGCACAAAGCCAAACCAGAGATTTAACAACGCTTGAGGAAATTCAATTATGGATGGCAGGAAAGGCCCTTCTTTTGTTGAAGACAGGAAACCTACAAGATTCAAGCGATGGTATTCGCACACAGCTCGAAAATAAGGACAAGGAGAACTATGAAGAGTACAACTCTGCCTCTCAAACGCAACTCAATGATGCGATCACTGAATTACTCAATAAGTGGACAGCCGCCTCAAGTTCGATTTCTGAAGATATAGGAAAGACGGACGCCATTATCGACAAACTCCTCACAAGTTCTCAAGGATCCATTTCATCCACCAACAAGGTGGCGACCTCCATTGTTCGCATTCTTGAGACGGAACCGGAGTTTGCAGAAGTGATTGCAGAGTATTTTGAAGGATACGATGAGCATGCCGGACTTCAGTCCTGGACTTCAGTACTTCTCTACCATGCATGCCAGACCTTTTTCGCTGCGGAAAACATCGGCATCGGGTTTATGAAAATCATTGACTCAAAAAAAGCAAACAGATGTGAGCCAGCAAAGTATGTTCTCCCTCGAATGTTTATGGATCAAATGCCATCTCCGTCGATGCTTCTTGGCGGTTCAAAGAAGCGCCCTATTCGAGCCATTTTTGATGGTGAAAACCTGACCTGGCAGGGCATGAAATTATTACTGATGCGTTGGGATTTAGCCAAGGGCCGAAAACAAGCGGACGATAACCGTGACCAAATACTGCATTGGCTTGGTGGTGTCTTGACTGAATTTGGTTTAATGTCGACGAATCATCAACGCCAATTTGTCAATGCCCTCCTCATTCACCCCAACAATTACTTGGCACTGGATGCAGAGAGCGTCGTGCTCAACCCGTTCATCGATGAAAAGATCCCGGGGCGATCTGATGATGAAGAAAACACACCGATTCGCTATTGCTCGACGTGCCAACAAGTTCGGCTTACCCCTGACAACGGGCACTGTTCAAAATGCAATTCAGAAAACGGTGTGGAATTCTTGGACTACGAGGAAGGAGCCTCTTCAAGATTGGATGAATACTTCCAACAACGTATCTTCTTTTGGCGAACTGCCGTTCATGAATTGGAGCGTGAAATTGAAGCAAAATTGGAAAATGATGACGCCCAATTCAACACCCTCAAAATCTTCCGAACCGAGGAACACACGGCTCAAATTTCTGAAAAGTTGAACGACGACGACGTGTTCACCAACACGGAATTACACGAACTGCAATTCCAAGACATTCCGGTTCGGAAAGCCTCGTCAATTTACCCCATTGATGAGCCCCCAATTGACATCTTGAGTTGTACCACAACCATGGAGGTCGGCATTGACATTGGTAGCCTTACGGCTGTTGCCCTCCGGACCGTTCCGCCGCACGCATCGAATTATCAGCAACGCATTGGACGAGCAGGCCGTGGTTCTGCTGAATTGTCGGTAGCTATGACGTACATCGATAATGCAGCCTACGCTTTGGAACGGTTCAACAATCCCATGGGCATTGTACGAAACCCAACCAAGCCACCCCGTCTGTATTCCAAAAACCCACGAATCATGGAACGTCACTTTAACGCTTCAATCTTCCAACTGTTCTCGAAGAGGTTTGCCTACGATGGCGAAAAGACGCTGATGTTTGATGGTATGCCAGTTTCTTCTGGACAGGTGCATCAACTCATGGAAAGTTTTGGAACCTTGCAGGAATTCCTTGAAAATACAAATGAACACTATGGAAGAGAGGCATTTGAGGATTGGACAGAGGAGGTGATGAATTGACGGACGAGCCAACCGTTTCCATGTCTCCAACTGACGCGAAGCAGCGTCTCATCGAATCCATCGCCCACCAGTTTGAAGGCGATGTGGCGGAGGCCACTGCGTTCATCAACACACAAATTGCTCGGCTTCGTGCAGAATTGGCAAGCATGGAGGCATCGGCGGCCGATGGAGAAAATGAGGTCGGGTTGATGGAGCGGCTGATTCAATCGGGTTTGTTCCCGAGTTTTTCTTTTCCCCTCGACGTTGCAACCTTTGAAGTGGCTGGAACAAAAAAGCGTGCAGGAAAATCAAAATCCCAACCTTACGTATTCGCTCGAACAGGACAAGACCTCAAGGTTGCACTCTCCGAATTCCAACCGGGAAAACGGCTCACCATTAACAAACAATCGTTCTTGGTCGAGGGTGTTGGGGTGGCGTTCCCTGAAAATCCGATTCATCATGTTGAATCGTTTGAGCTTGAAAAACAGCGATACAATCCCATGAATCCATCTGAGTTCTATGATGGAGCAGAAGAGTGGCAGTACTTCCACCGTTGCGAAGCCGAAAATTGCGGTTATATCATTGCTACCACCAAAGCCAATTGGAATCTTGACGGGACAGAATGCTGTCCGAATTGCAAAGCAATCCATAATCATGATGGGGATTTGAGAAGCACCAGGATTTTCACGCCTGAAGTGTTTCGCCCTCGCATCATGCCTTACAATCCTGAAACCGGCAAGCATGACCATCGGTCAGACGCATGGCAGAATACGAACAAGCTAGAAATGCGAGCAGAGGAAGATGCCGATGAAACCGCGAAACCCACAAGGCTTGGACGACCAACCTTGCCGACGCCGCTCACAAATAACATCGAGGAAGAAGGATTTACACAACTGCCTTTCGAATCAGAATGGAGACACATCACCGCTTATCGGTTTGATGAATCTGCTGAAAGGGGGAAGCAGCTGGCTGGAGAAAACGGTCAAAGCAACACCAAATCTGCTGAACTGCTGTTGGTCAATCCTGGCCCACATGGAAACGGTTACAGCGTGTGTACAAAATGCGGTTTTGTCAACATGAAAGCCGACACACCCAACGCCCATAACAGGCCTTACGCCATCGAGCGTACCAAAGTAGAGCATTTTGTCAGGCAAAAAAAGAGGAAAGAGATTGAAGCAAAGCAGAAACAAGTGGATGAGGAGCAGGAAGTGAAGCGAAAAGCCGAACTTCAATTGGAATTGACTGAATTACAATCAAATGCAGAAAATGATATTCAATCTGAGATGAAGACCCTGTGGTGGTCCGATGGGAATCCCGGAGAAGCCATGCAAACATGCACAGGAGCGTTCACCTCAGAAGAAAACGATACGAACCTTTGCTTTGGAATGACGTTCAGAACCGACATTTTTCTGCTACGCATCGAGATCAAGCCTCCCATTACACACGAAGCCGACCTGCGCCCGTTTGATGCAGCCTTCCGCGCCATCAAAGAAGCCTTGATCACGGAAGCAACCGAGGAATTGGAATTGGTCAACCGTGAGATCAGTGGAAATTTGCGTTCAGTGGTTGTCGGAGACGAAAGCACAGGACAAACCACCCGATACATGGACCTCTACCTGTTTGACAACGCCTCTGGGGGTGCAGGTTTGGTTCGTGAAATCACGAGTGAGAATCTCGAGAACATTCTGAACCGGGTGAAGACGCGTCTCAGCGGCGAAAAATGCGTGGATGGACCCTGTTCAAGGGTGTGTATCGGTTGTTTGCTGGACTTCAGAAATCAGATGGAATCTGACCGTTTGGACCGTCAACTTGGTTATCAGATTCTCTCCTACCTTTCCGGCGACAGCGATACAGTGGACTTCAGAATAGTGAGTTCTGCTGGCGTTGATGCAGCGCTTTTGGAACAGGAAGCCAACCATCTCGCCGATGTATATCCACATTTATCGATCCGTGCAGTTGATTCTCAAACCATAGAGGTGGACAATGGAGAGCCCGATGGAAAGAGGACGCTCCATGTCCACTCTTCGCTCGAATCTCCACAACAACACCCAGACATGGTTGTTTCATACAAAATGACGGGTTCGATATCTGACTTTTCAGCCAAAGTGATAAGCATGCCATTTGAAGTCATCAGGGATGCTCCACATCGATTCATCGCTGCCTGTTATCCTGAAGATACGGACGATGACGACGATGATGATGGAGTCCCTGAATTCCACTCCCCCATTTGAGGTAATTTGAATGTACATCCGAACCTCTGACCTCGCAGGTTCAAGCGGTTGTGTCCCCTATCTCGCCAGTAAATTTAGACCGAGAGGTAGAGCATGGAGGGGAGGCTCCAAATCCTTCTTTCCGGCAACATTCTCCCAAGAACTTGGCACAGCAGTTCACGAACTCATCCAATATGTGTTGTCAAAATCCCCGGAGAAACGAAGACAAATCGCTGAAGAAATGGAACGTGATCTCGGAATGTTGAGAACGACCCTAAAACCCAGTGCATTACTCAAAGAAGCCCTTCCTGACCGATTCCTAGAAAAAGGATTATGTGTTGACAAAATCATGGAAATATGGAGACACGGAGAGAGACTCTTGGACTTGTGCATCCATTTTCTTGGGAAATTAGAAACCGCTTACGAGGGTTCAGATGATAAATGGAAGGTTGAAATTGAGGTGAGTCTCCATCAAAATACCCTGCCTGAATACCAACATGCCCCCCCCTCATCACGATACATTGTTGACAGAGATGTTCCACTACACGGGTCGGTCGATCTGGTGTTCCGCTGGAACAATGTGAGTGTTTTAGGTGAACTCAAAAGCGGAAAAACTGGGAAAAAAAAGGAAAAAACATGGAAAGATCAAGTGGCAATTTACGCTGATATTTGGAGAGAAAAGCATCCGGACCACGAAGTTCATGGCTATGTTTTCCATGCAGCACACAAACCGATTTTTGTCTCATATTCATACCCTTTTTCTGATTTATCCGATTTTGACAGACGAGTTGGAGGGCCACAGTGCATTGATTGCTCCCAAAAATTGTCTTGTGAACAATCAACATATCAACACAGAAGGTCGCATTTCTAATTTAATGACCGTGAGGTGAAAAAACATGAAATTGATGAAAGAAATCAGGAGACAAATTTGGAACGGTGAGAAGGCGGCCATTCATCGGTTGTATAATCTTGGAGAATGGCCAAAACCACCTCCATTCGCCACTTCGTTCGAAAAAGATGTCATTGATCATATCAAAGCTTTGGATTACGATGTTTCTTGTTTTCTACATGTTGATAAGGATATTCGGACATCACAATATGTTGACTCCTGTGGTTCTGCTGCATTGACGGTTGCTCTTCGCCATCTTCATCCGGGTCGCCTCGGTCAACAAAGTAAATCACTCTCCAACACCCAACCTCTCGCAGACTTTGATTTAACGTTTGAAAAATCGAAAAAAAGTAGTTCTGAGTTAACATTGTCTGATTTGGGTTCACCCCTCGGTGTTCCACATTATCTTGGCCGCCCGGGCTACATCTTGTGGAATCAATTGACGTTTTATGGACTTACGAAGAACCAAATCGGAGCATTGATGAATCTGTTCAACAATGAAAACGACACCCTATTTCGACTGTACTATCATCACAGTCAACCAACTCCGCAAGCCCTTGAGTTTGTTGAAACAAGGCAAAAACATGAATATCAACCTGATGAATTCTTCCTCAGTTTTACGAGAAGTTTGGAATCGCTTGAAGAGTGTCTTGCGGACATTTTGCTGAAAAACAGAGTGGCTATTGCATTGGTTGATGGGTTAATTTGGTCAGAAAGCTATCACTACAGGTTCCCGGCAAGCGAAGAAGAGTGGATGGAACGAACGGTGAATGAACATTTGAGACCGAATGATTGTATCGCCGTTGAAGAAAACCCCATCCTTCAGGGGATGAGGGATCTGTTGATCGCAAACGGTTGCTTGAAGGAGGATGAAGCACGATGTCCAGAAGAATTCAATCCTCAGTTTGAGGGACATTGCTCCAAGCTATGCCATATGTATGATGAGATGAAAATGATGGATGGTGCCTTCCAAGCAACGACCATCGGTCATGCAGTGGTGGTTTCTGGGATGTATGTTCATGCAGAATCAGGGCGTGTCCTCTGGAGAGTATTGGATAGCAATCCAGTCACCCGACTCAATCTGAAAACGAGCAGAAAAGATAGATCTCAACAAGGAAGTGAGAATTACATGACAACACTGGAATTGTATAATCGGATGATTGGTACACTTGAGGCGACAGGCCGAGATAGGTATGTCAATCCACAACCCAGAAGGATTGACCCTGATGGCCATTTGAGGTTGCTTGAGGTCGTTCCGGGAAAGAACAGACGTGCACAGGCAGACGTTTCCTTGCGTAATCTGATTAGGCCGGTGATGTATTCAAATTTTAGGTGATTGCATCGACAAGGTTGGTTCAGTTAACTGCAAACGGTCCTTGCGCAGCACATAGGCCCACAGCACCACCAGCACGCCAACGTTGGTGAACAGGACGATGGGCGTCGACCAGCGGGTACCGTCGATATGGAAATCAGAAAGCGGGAAAAAGACGGGCGTGGGGAAGAACTGCAGCGTGTGGGAAGGGATGTCGAGCAGGATGTTCATGTACCAGGGAATCCACAAGAGGAAGGCCATCTTGAGCGGTTTTGAACGGTGCTGCTCAGCAAATTGAGACTCGAAAGGGGAGCCCTTGAAACGAGTGAACAACCACCAGGTCAGCAGGACTGCCAAGGTCACGACCACGGCGCTGTGGGTGTACTGGTACATCTCCCAAGCGATGGCGGGGAAGTCCGAAGTTACGGTGGTGTCGTCCACGGTCGGGCGTTCAATGGCGTTGGCGAGGGAGAACACAAGCGACGGGATGAAGGCGAGCAGGTCGGGCAGGACGGCCATGGGTCCAGCGACCTTCCAGTTGACGTGCTTGCGGGTGACGAGCACGCCCCAGAACCAATGCGAGACGACGTCCATGACTGAACCACCGCAATCCGCTTCTTCAATCCACCTCCCTTTCCGACCATGCTGCGCAGTATGGTCGCCCATA
>Ga0115571_1002275_pt1 | contig 12784 bp, 8 predicted proteins | sample COGITO_mtgs_1205_FD_87293 | JGI IMG/M metagenome (GOLD analysis project Ga0115571, IMG submission 87293) | Pelagic marine microbial communities from North Sea - COGITO_mtgs_120531 | ecosystem: Environmental > Aquatic > Marine > Epipelagic | place: Germany:Helgoland, sampling site Kabeltonne...
GACACCGTGGGGTCCATGCCGCCGCCGCCGCCTGTGTTCACGCCGACTGGGAGCCGGGGAGGGAGCAGGCCTGGGAGCAGGGGGTCAAGGGACCCGCTCGGGTCGTTCCTTCGAACGCGGTCTTCGGGTGCGGACCAGTTCAGCGACTTGGGGGGACCGGGCGGGGGGAGAGAGATGAGCGACGAAGGGGTCATGATGACCAACGTGCCGTCGCCGAGGGAGTACGGTGACCAGCGGGTGTGAGTCAGGGGAGTTTCATCCTCTTGTTCTGCAAGCTGTGCGGTACCGCAGTAGCTACTCGACATTCAATAATTTTTCCTCTCGTCATTGAAATCTTGTGTGAATGAATCTTCAACAAGTAGATCAATTGACATTCGGCAAGATTTTCTGACTGAGCCTCATACAGTACGATAATAACCCCGAAGATCTTCGGGTGGCAGGTTGGACGGCCGAACCTACGAGGGCTGCTCAAACAAAATCGCGCTCGCGGGTAGTTCGCCGCAAGCAAAGGCGTCGCGAGCGCAACTGGTGGCGAGCGGTGCGCACGCACGCACCGACTCGCCGTATCGAGGACCACTCGGGCTAAGGCACCCGGCGAGGCGCAGGCGCGGCCCCGACTGGTGAGTTCTCTGGGCCAAGGAAGTCGAACTTTGATTCGAGGTTTTTTTGCGATGATTCGCCATCCACCGCGCCTTTACAAGAGGCCGAAGGACCTGGGCCAAACGAGGACGTACTGGTGGCACGACGGCTGGATCGCCCCCGAGCTGCGGCTGTACGCGCCCGATCAGGAGCGCACTCCCAGCGACGACGAGGACGAGCGCCCGGTCCTTCACTCCCATTCCACACGTGTCGTCACAACGGTGACCCCTCGGAGGGAACTTGACGCGGCGGAGGGTGCCCCTACGAACGGGCCCGCCGACGGCGGCGCGGGAAGCCCGGACGCGCGCCCGCAGGCCCCAGACGGCGGTGCGATACCCCGGGGTTGGACCAACCCCGGCAAGCGCGTAAAGTGGACGCCGCAGCTCAAGGCGCTCTTCCGCGAGGCCTTGGCCGCGGCGGGCGCGAACGGCGGGCGTGAATCCCCGACGCGGATCTTGGACTTCATGAATCGCAGGGCTAATACGGGTCTGACGCGCGTGAACGTCGCGAGCTACCTCCAGAAGTACCGCAAGGCTCAGGAGAGGCTTGAGCAGAGACGGGCGGCGAGTGACCACTACAGGATGTACGCCACCGAGCACCAGAGGGCGATCGAGTTGGCGGAGGCGGAGCGCTTGTTCGCGAACCCGAGGCTCGTGGCGCCCCAGCCGCACTACCCGCCGCCCCTCACGAAACAGCAACACGCGGTGCTCGCCCCAGGGCCGATGGGCGTGCCCTACATGAGGCCGGGCGACATGCCGGGGATCGGCGCGGGGTTTGGCGGGGCGAGCGGTGCGTCGGGGTTCGGACGGGGCGTGGGGGTGGCGGGGCCGACGATTGGTATGGCGGCGCCGTCGATTGGTATGTCGGCGATGCGCGCGCCGGTGATGGGCGGATCCGCGACGGTGACGGGGCAGCCTCGGGCGATCGCGCCCAGGCCCGCGCCGGTCTACGGCATCCACGCGGCCATGTCGCCGGTACCGAACCCCGCGATGGACGAGGCGAGGCGGAGTGCGGAGCTCGAAGAGGCGAGGCAGGAGGCGAGGATGTTGGAGACGATTCGGCTTCGCACGGCGGAGGTGGCGCGGGTGCGAGCCGAGCGCGCCGCCGAGGAGCTGGCCGCGAAGGAGCTGGCCGCGAGGACGATCACGCCGGAGGTGAGGGGGGAGCCGCCGGGTCAGGTCGGTGGGAGCTCGGAGGGTTCGGAGGGCACCGCGTCGGGGCTCAACCCCAACGCTCAGCGATGACGCTCGCGGCGACCCACGAAACATGTAACAACGAAACGATTGAACGCCATCGCATAAACTCCTCTACGGCTACTGATCGCATAGACGGCTACTGCGCATCACTCGGTCGTTCCCAGTCGCTGGGCACCTGCACGGCGACACCCCCGGACGACCTGAACACCCTCACGCGCTCGTCTCCGTAGAGCACCTCAAACTCGCCGGGTCCGCAGATGGGCAGCTCCCATCGTTTGCCGAACGCCCGTAAGTCCCCTCCGGAGATCTGCACGTCGAACCCGAGCGGATACGTCGCGTCTGATGCCACCTTGTCGTCATCCGCCGCGTCCGCGCACTCGGGCTTGGGTCGGAACACCCCCCACGCGGTGATGACGCACTTGCCGTCGAAGAGCTCGGCAAAGTTCAAGGCTTCGCCCGGCGAGCCAGGGGTGAACCACTGCCCGGCCCTGCTCCTCCCCGCGATCGCCTGCACCGCTTTAGCCACCAGTGCCCTCCACGCCATCGTACCCTCCGACCACGCCACCTCGTACGCACCCTCCAGCGCGCGTGGGTCCGCGGGAGCCCCCACAGCTTCGAGCTGACCGATGACGGTGAGCACCCTCGCGTCGTCCGTGCCCCCCTCGGACTGAACGAGCGACGCGAGCTCCGCCGCCAGCTCGCGGGGCTCAGTGGACGCGCGCGGGACGACGCCACGCGTGGCTCGGACCCGCCGCGGGGTCGTCCCGCCGCGAACGACCCGGGGACAAGAGGGAGCTGCCAGCGTGGCGCGCGTCGAGGCGTACATCTTGGTTGTGTTCATGATCATCTGTGGCAATCGGATCATATCATTCGAACGTGCGCGATGGCTGCCGCGTTCACCGTCCATCCGCCGACGCACACGCGTTGGCTCTCCGATGCCGACATCCACTCCGCCACCGACCTGACCGGCAAGACCGCGCTGGTCACCGGCGCCACCAGCGGTCTCGGGCGGGCCGCCGCGACCGCGCTGGCCAAAAGGGGCGCGACGGTGATGTTGGGCGTGAGGAACGTGGAGGCGGGGAAGCGAATCGCCGCCGCGATCGAAGCCGAGACGGGATGCGCGCCCGGCTCCGTCACCGTGGGGCTACCCCTCGACCTAGATTCAAACGAGAGCGTCCGTTCCTTCGCCCGGGACGTCTCCAGCAAGTGCCCGAGGCTCGATCTCCTCGTCAACAACGCTGGCACAAACTTCCTGCCCAAGGCCTTCACCCCAGAGGGGGTCGGTCGGATCGCGCAGATCAACTTCTTGGGTCCCGCCGCGCTGACCCGCGCGCTCGAAGCTCCCATCCTCGCCGCCGCGGACCAATCGGGTGTCGCCAACATCGTCCACGTGTCGTCAGTCACGCACAGGTACGCGTCCATCGCGAATGTAAAAAACTTTCTCACCAGCTGGGACGCCGGATCCTACGCCGCCACCAAGCTCGCGAACGTGCTCTTCGCGTACGAGTGCCACCGGCGATGGGGCGCCCGCGGCGTGCGGTCGTCCGCGGTGGACCCCGGGGCGATCTACAGCAACCTGTGGGACAACGATCCGGTGTTTTCGTCGCCGCCGATGCGTTTCATCCTCGGTTTAACGTACGCGCCTCCGTCCGACGGCGCCACCGCGGTCGTCACCGCGTCCCTGGCGCCGTTCCACGAGGTACAGACCGGGTCAGCCTTGGGCGTCAAGGCACCTGGGGATCCGACACGAAGGCTCAGGTTCTACGCTCGGGGTCTGTTCGCGTCCAAAGTCGTCGCGGGGTGCGCGCCCGGGATCATGGGTACGAGCTCGGCTGAGACTGTTAAGTGGTACGCAAACTATTACGCGTGGGGCTTGGCCACGCTGGCGGTGTCGATGCTGGACTGGCCCGTGCGTCGGTGCACGGGGGGACGCGCGGCGGGCAGGACCGCGGAGGTGCCGTCCAGCCCGGCGTCCTACGACGAGAAGGTGGCGTCCGAGCTCTGGGAGGAGGCGGGGAAGGCGGCCCAGGCGGCAAAGCCCGAGGTGTTGGTCGGATGATGATGTAATATTGCGCTAGTTGAGCCTATGGTCTATGTGTCTATCGTCGCCGCTCAGCATTGGCAGTGGGTCGTCCTATCCGAAGAGAAGAAGCAAGTCCGCCCCGTGCAAACCCCATTCCCATCAACGTTCAAGGCAAGCCCGTCGGTGCCATAACAGTTAATATCGTCTCCGCTGGCTGGCGAGTATATGCACCGCCCCGTCCCCCCTTTAATCAGGCACTGTCCGTTGCCGCCACATGCGGTCGGTGGAGGAGACGGGGGCGGAGGAGGCGACGGCGGCGATGGCGGCGGCGGCGACGGCGGCGACGGCGGCGGATTGGGCGGCGGAGGAGGCGCCGGCGGGCTCGGCGGCGGGCTCGGCGGGCTCGGCGGCGGCGGCGGCGACGGCGCGTCGGGCCACGGCGGCCACGCGGGCCACGGCGGCTGGCTGGAGCTCGAATCGTCCGTCGTCGATTGCACGGCGAGGATGATGAAGAGGATGACGAGGAAGAAGGCGAGGCACGACATGGTCAGGATGGCCTTCCGCTTGTCCCCCACCGTGAACCCGAAGAACCCGAGGGGCCGGTCGAGGAAACCCCCAAACTCCGCCAGGACCTCCTTGTCGGACTTGACCGGCGTGTCCGCGTTCTTGCGAACGATGGTCTTCTGCCCGGGCGTCAGCTTGGGCCCGGGCGATTCATTCGCCCTCACCGACGGGCTCGGGCTGTTGCGCATCGGCGTCGCGGGGGGTGTCTCGCCGCGCTTCTGCACGCTCCTGAGCGGATCCGGTCGCTTCGGCGGGCCTTTCGGCGAGAGCGCCTTGAACTTCGACGCCGCGAGCATGGAGTGCATCATGACCGCTGAGGCGCGCGGCTGCTGCGAGCCGCCCGTCGACGAGGGCGGCGGCTGCGAGCCATAGGCGGGCGGGGTGAACGGCGTGGACGGCGTGGGGGCGGGCGCCAACGATGCCGAGGGAACGTTGGCCGGCGTCGCCAGAGCCCCGGTGGCCGCCACGTTGTTACCCGCCCAGCTGTTCGCGCTCGGAGGCGGGGGTTGCCATCGCCTCGCCTGCATCACTGACCTGCCCACGTGCCCGATGGTCTGCCTCGCCTGCGCCGGCGCGCGCTCCCGTTGAGGAAACGCGGGCGGGGCTCTCGGGGAGGACCGGTTCGACGAGGGCCCGGGGGACGACACCGTTTGTCTCCGAGCCGGCTGCCATCCTTCCGTCTGCGCGATGCCCCCTTCCCCAGTCGCTGATGTCGTGGCGTCGGGAGGCGGGGGTAACCCGACGTCTATCGGGGGTAGCCCGCTCATGGGTCGAGGGCGGCGCGGTCTCTCGCGCGGAGCCCCGTTTGGCAATTCATCACGGAGAAATTCTGGTTGACTCTTTGTTGACAACGGTCCAGTTTCACGCGTTTATTGTCAGAACTCACAGTAAATCGGTCCGGGAGTCCGTTTGAAATAAGTAAATAGAGAGTGGCACAGTTGACTTTACAGTTATGAGTTTCGTATATGCTGTAAACGTGAATCGCCAAAACCCCATCTCTCGGACACTCCGCTTTGCCAGAGAGAGGCGCGCGCGTTAGAGAGATGACCGTGGTGACCTTCGCCGAGGACGCCACAGCATCCGCCGCGGGCGTGGATCCCGCGACTGATCCCGCCCCCAAAATGAGGGTCATGCTCCCCGGGTCATGTGCCCTGTGCGCGTGCACCAGCGCCAGACGATGGTACCGTCTGGACGAGCCCATGCCGACGTCGGACCCGACCGACGACCCGGGCGGCGACGTCACGTACGTCGCGGGCAAGGGAACCAGCAGGGAGCGTCGGTTACCGCTGACGCTGGGTAAGCGGGCTCAGTGGCGGGGCGCGGGCAGCGGCGCGGCGCTCAACGAGGCGCAGCTCTGCCCGTACTGCCACGTCCAGAACGAGCAGCTCTGGCAGGAGTCGGTCGGCGCGGGGGTGCGGACCCCCGCGGACGTGCGATCCACGCTCAGCCGGTTCGACAGGGTCATGAGCATCCTCGCGCCGCAGAACCGCGCCAAGCCGGGCGCCGGAGCCAGGCCTCGGCGCAGGAAGAACGGCGCGTCGGGGCGAAGGTACCTCGGCGACGAGGTGGGCGATGAGGACGTCGGGGCGACGACGCGCCTGTCGACGTCCGCGCCGTCGTCCACGGACGAGGGCGGCGCGCTCCTCCTGCGCCGCGCGATGAACGGGCTGGGCGTCGGGCAGGGCAGACGGAGCGCGTTGGAGGAGGCTGAGCTCAAGGAGGAACTCGCGTCCGTCGCCCGGCTCGGTCACCGCCGGCGCCGGCGGTGGGCCAACGACAGGCTGCTGAGGGAGCTGGGCGGGAACATGTCCGTGGCGGAGATGCAGGCGCAGTTCATGCCCCCACCCTTCGGCGCGCCAGCCAAGCCCACCGCGTTCGAGGCCATGCTCGAAGCGCAGGCCAGGGGCGAGTGGACCGGTTTTCACAAGGTTGACATGGACAAGGAGAAAGCCTTCCTGGACAAGGTGAGAGCGGCGGAGGCGGCTTCGAGGACGCACAGGCACGAGTCCGAGAGCTACGCCGCGTCGGGGTGGGCGAGGACGAACGCGCGCGCACGGGCGGCGCTCAGGTCCGTGGCCAGAAGGTCCCCGGAGAGGCTCGAGGATCTCGAAGGGGTCATCGTCGACTTTGCGGAGGAGTTTGGAAAGGTGGACGCGACAGCCTTGGACGCGGACGCCGCGCCGCCGGAGCTGGTGCTGCCGTTGGACGATAGCTTCGGCAGGCTGCTCGCGCACGGTTTGTGCGAGTTTCACGGCATGTCCGCGATGTCGAGGCCGACGACGGGGGGGAAGAAGGAACTCGTGGTGTTGGCTCCGAGGGTACGCCAGGACGACGACGACGAAGAAGAGGATGACGAAGCAGAGGGAAAAGACGAGGAGGACGAGCCCGAGCGGTGGCAGGCTACGTCGACGTGCACGGAGTTCTTGAGGCTTTTGGAGTCTAGCAACGGCGCGGGGAGCTTGGAGTGAAAGTCAATATGGTTAACTTTTATTCCAATCCACAGAATATCGTGGAGAGAAGACTATGAAGTACAAAAACTGTTTTTGCGGGCCGCGGCTCTTCAAAATACCCAGCCCGACTTTCCCCACTCGCGTATCGGACGACAGCGCCTCGCGATCGCCCCAGACCGAGCCTCGACACCCTCCAAAAAATGCGCTAACGTGTAAATCATGAGTGCATTTACATGTTCACCTGCGCCTTGCCCGCCTGGCGCATCGCGGTGGAGCGGACGATGGAGCCGATGGTGTTGACGAGGAGCTTGGCGTCGTCGAGGGGGTTGCCGGGCACCACAGTCTTGTAGAGGTAGGAGTCGAAGGTCATCTTCTGGACGTACTCGTCGGCGCACATCTCCACGAACGCCTCGCGGGCGGGGTTGGAGCGGTAGAACACCTTCTGGAGGATGTCGAGAACCTTGTAGGTGGCCCAGTACTTGCGGTCCCACTTGTCGAGGTACACGCGGAGGTCGTTCTCGTCAACCTCGACGGTGCCGTTCTGGGAGCGCTCGACGACAGCCTCGGCAGCCATGCGGCCAGACTTGGCGGCGAAGTAGATGCCCTCGCCGGAGCACTTGGTGACGTAGCCGGCGGCGTCGCCGACGAGGGCCACGCGGCCCTGCACGCGGCGCGGGCGCGGGTGCTCGGGGATGGGGTGAGCCTCGACGCGGATGATCTTGCCGCCGGCGCACTTCTCCTCAGCGCGCTTGCGCATGGCAGCCTGGTACTGCTTGATCGAGGTCTTGTTCACGACGGTACCGGTACCGACGGCGACGTGGTCGTACTTGGGGAACACCCAGCCGTAGAAGTCGGGGGAGACGTCGTCGCCGACGTACATCTCGGCGAGGTCCTTGTAGTACTCCATCTTCTCGTCGGGGATCTTGATGCGCTCCTGGAAGGCGATGGCGTAGTCGTACTCGCCGGCGTCGATGTTCTTGGCGACGCGGGAGTTGGCACCGTCGGCACCGATGATGACGTCCACCTCCATCGTCTTGGGCTCGCCAACCTTGGCGTCCACCTCGTAGTCGTTGTAGTGGATGGTGATGGGACCGTTGCCCTGGCCGGGGTCGTCGAGCTTCATGAAGAGGCCGTTGACGAGGTTGGTGCCGAGGGACTTGGCGCGCTTGCGGAGGAAGTCATCCATGACCTCACGACGGCACATACCGATGTACTCCTTGTCGTTGAGGGTCTGGCCGACGTCGACGGCGCGGTTGGAGGGGGAGATCATCTTCATCTTGGTAACCTTGCGGTCGATGATCTCTTCGGGGAGGTCAAACTCGCCAACCATGCAGAGGGGGATGGCACCACCGCAGGGCTTGCAGTTGTCCATCTTACGCTCGATGAGGAAGGTCTCGCAGCCACCCTTGGCGAGGGTCTCCGCGGCGCAGGCGCCCGCGGGGCCACCGCCGATGACGGCGACGCGGAGCTTGCGGCCGTCGAGGGGCTTGCCCGCGGCCTTGATGCCGGTGTCGACGGCGGCAGCCTTGACGGAGCGCACGGGGGCAACCTTGGCGCCGTGGAACTTGGAGCTCTTGAGGCTGTTGGTAATGGGGATCGGGTGGTACGGTCAGTCACGCGTTCGGATGGTGAGATGCGCGTCGAGTCGGGGAGGATAAAAGCCTGTTTGCATAATCTGCGCGGGCTGGGACCCCGAGGAACGACCGGATGTGTCGCCGGTGCAACGGCGTCGCGCGCGTCGACGACGGGATGAAGCACGGATCGGATCGCGCCAAGATTCGGACACGACACGTCCGGGATCGATCGGCGCGTTCCGCATCCAGAACGCATCGCGCACGTCGCCACATCGCCCGTTCCCGGACCTCACGAACCGGGTCGACAAGTCGTGATTGGAACGAGGAGCGTATCGTTGTGCAGATATTATCGGGATTGGATACACCGCGACCCGGCGCGCCCACGGGTGGAACGCGCCGAAAACTCGGTGAATCGTCGATAACGGGTGCACGCCACGACATCGGTCCACCCAACTCGCTCGAATCGACATCGTCACCGCGAGCCGCGCGACAAATCCGGTGCGGAAACCCTCCCAGTTATCGCGCAATCTGGGCTCCCGATAGAGTTTGTTTTTTCCCCGACATCAACAACGCCGCGGAGAACGCGCGCCGGGCGGATACTAACCTGGTGGTGCGGGCCACGGGGGCCGCGGCCATGGTCATGGAGGCGGAGGCCATTTTGTCTGTTTTATTGACAGGTGTTTTGGGGTACGAACGGCGTCTTGCGACCGCTGTTCCGTGTGTTGTGATGGCCCGTCAACCCTCCAAACTTGACAAACTTCACAACTTTGGAGATCTCCCTCCAAAGATCGAGATCCTGTGCGCATTTCACCGGTCAGACTCCGGTTCAACTCGAGACTTTCCGCATAAAATAGACCGTCGTTTCGCTGGATTCTGTCCAAATGTATGGAATCCTCCGATTGGTCAATCTCTTTTTTTGCCCCTTTATCACCAATGAGGGGGCGCCATTTGGACGGAGCTCTTCTCCCTCGATTTCTCCTCGGGCGCGGTGAAAGCGCGACGATTCACGGTCAAAGTTTGTCGATGAATGCCGCGCGGTGCGATCGGGAAAATCGATCAAACCGATCGGTGAACATCGGTTCGGCAACCGGATAGCCCTGTGGTCCTCGTTGACCCTCGTTGCTGAATCAGCCGTGAAATAACCCGTGCTTTTGGTTGGCAGGGTTGGGTTCCGGCCGCTGCTTTCCCGTCGCTATCAGCGCCCCGAGCCGATTGGACCGAGTCATCAACGCACGCACGCAGGTGAGTGGCCACGACCCCGATCGACCCGTTTTCGATCGCTCCGCGCGCCGCCCCGCCGGAACGAGCGCGCCGCCCGCCCACGATCGCCCCGCAGCTTTATTGGGCTCGGCCATCAAAGGATAAAGTTTTGTGTCCGCGCTGAAAAGTTTCGGGCGGGGTCCCTCCCCGCGCGGCGGCGTCACTCGCGTCGGCGCCCTTCACCGACTTACCCGATCGGTATCTGACCATTCGCATCCACCCCCGCCTTTCCCGCGTCTTCCATCCAGGGCTCGAACCTTGCGCAGCAGTTAATCAACCAGAAACGACGAGCAAGATGGCTGCCGTTTCCTCCTCCACCGTTCTCGTCGGTGCCCGTGGCGTCGTGGCCAACCGCCGCGTCGTGTCCGCGCGCTCCACCCGCGTCGCGTCCACCGGTCGCAAGGGTGAGTTATCATCCTGGGTTACAATCGGATTCAAACCTTGCACGGTCCACCCGGTTTTCATCGTGAGGCGCCTCACCGCCCTTGGGTCAAAAGTCCAATCGTGGTGCTTGAATGGGAGAGAACAATTCATCACGCGTTTGCTGACGTCTCCTCGTTTGCTGACGTCTCCTCCCATCCTTTACCAAATCCAAAACAGCCGTCATCGTCACCGCCATGGCGCGTGAGACCGACCCTAAGAAGCGCATCGTCATCACCGGCATGGGCCTCGTGTCCTGCTTTGGCAACGATTACGAAAAGTTTTACGACAAGCTCCTCGACGGCGTCTCCGGCGTGAAGATGATTACCCGCTTCGACACCGAGACCTTCCCCACCAAGTTCGCGGCGCAGATCGAGAACTTTGACAACGAGGGCATCGTTGACAAGAAGAACGCCCGCCGCATGGACGACTGCCTTCAGTACGCGCTCGTCTCTGGCAACAAGGCTCTCGTGGACGCCGGCCTCACCGACGACGTCATCGAGGGCATGGACAAGACCAAGATCGGCGTCCTCGCGGGCTCCGGCATGGGCGGCCTGACCGTCTTCCAGGACGGCGTCAAGGCCCTCGTCGAGAAGGGCCCCAAGAAGATCACCCCCTTCTTCATCCCCTACGCCATCACCAACATGGGCGGCGCCCTCCTCGCCATCGAGAAGGGATTCATGGGACCCAACTACTCCATCTCCACCGCGTGCGCCACCGCCAACTACGCCTTCAACTCCGCGGCGAACCACATCCGCAAGGGTGACGCCGACATCATCGTCGCGGGTGGCGTCGAGGCGCCCATCATCCCCGTCGGTCTCGGCGGTTTCGTCGCCTGCCGCGCGCTCTCCTCCAACAACGAAAACTTTGCCTCCGCGTCCAAACCCTGGGACAAGAACCGCGACGGATTCGTCATGGGCGAGGGCGCGGGTCTCCTCGTCATGGAGTCCCTCGAGTCCGCCCTCAAGCGCGGTGCCCGCATCCACGCCGAGTACCTCGGCGGTGCCATCACCTGCGATGCCTATGGGATGACCGATCCCCTCCCCGACGGTTCCGGCGTCGGCCTGTGCATCGAGAAGGCGGTTGCGGAGGCTGGCATCGACATCAAGGAGATCAACTACATCAACGCGCACGCCACCTCCACCATGGTCGGTGACGTCGCCGAGGTTAACGCCGTGAAGAAGGCCTTCAAGGGTGACCTCACCGGTGTGAAGATGAACGGCACGAAGTCCATGGTCGGCCACTGCCTCGGCGCGGCGGCTGGCGTGGAGGCGGTGGCCACCATCATGGCCATCAAGACCGGCTACGTGCACCCCACCATCAACAACGAAGACCCCATTGATGAGGTGGCGGACATCGACATCGTCGCTAACGTCAAGGCGGAGCACAAGATCACCGCCGCCATTAGCAACTCGTTCGGTTTCGGCGGTCACAACTCCTGCTGCATCTTCGCACCCTACGAGGCGTAAATTGATTGCTGTTTGGAGTGGGATCTTTCAAAGTGAGAGGCCTGTCGTCCAGTCGTCACGGTTTAATAGGCGACGTGTGCTGCAGGCGGAGAGGTGGGTGATTTGGTGAATTGAGTTAGAGGTTAGAGAAGGAGGCGACGCGGAGCGCGACGCCTCGGTTGTCATTGAAGAGAAATTCTAACAAGCGTCCAAAGAAAAACGCACAACTTTCGTCGAATATTTGAATTCAGCGGCCCACACCCGCCCCGCGCCATGAAGACGGAGCGCCAACCCATCATTAAACGGGGTGTCGCCGATACGGCTAGACCACATGCGTCACTCCCCACCGTGTGCGCCGCGTGCGTGGAGGAACGCGACCACCTCGAGGCCATCAAGCGCCAGCACGACGCGGAGAGGGAATCTTGGGCGAAAGAGAAGGCTCTCATGGCTCGTCAACACTCCCAGGAGGTCAAAAGGTCAAACGAGCTGCAGAAACAGCTAGCGGCCGCGAGCCGCAAAGATGTGGACCACGAGGAGAACCTGGACTTCGAGGCCGCCAAGCGCCAGCACGACGCGGAGAGGGAATCTTGGGCGAAAGAGAAGGCTCTCATGGCCCGTCAACACTCCGCCGAGGTCAAGCGGGGCAACGACCTCGAGAGGCAGCTCGCGCTCGCGACGAATCGCAAGGGTGGCGACGCTGAGGAGATGACCGCGGTCAAGAAGAGGCTTTTCGCCGCAAACGCAGAGGCGAAGAAGACGGAGGCGAGGTTCAACGCCCAGGAGAGCAGGCACCGACTGGAGCTCAGGGAGAAGGAGGTTGCCATGCTCAAAAAAATGAACGAGGCTGTTAGAAGGACCTCCGAGGCGGAAGCGCGCGCGGTGGAAGCCGAGGGTCGCATCGCCGCCGCCGAGGCCGAGCGCGACACCGCAGTCGACACCATGCACACCGCCACGTCCGCGATGCAATCGCTCGAGAGGAAGTTCGCGGCAGTCACCGCCGCGTCGCGAGCCGCGCAGGAAGACGCCTTGCTCAAGTCAGAGAGGCAGCACAGCGAGCACCTGGAGCGAGTGGCCTTCTACGAGGACCGCATCACGCGACTGGAGCAGGAGAAGAGCGCGGAGAAGGAGAACGGGCTGATAGCGGACGAGGTGTTCAAAAAGTTGGCGGACTTTCGCATTCAGGAGATCCGGGAGAAGGGCCGGCACCTCA
>Ga0115571_1002277_pt1 | contig 12778 bp, 12 predicted proteins | sample COGITO_mtgs_1205_FD_87293 | JGI IMG/M metagenome (GOLD analysis project Ga0115571, IMG submission 87293) | Pelagic marine microbial communities from North Sea - COGITO_mtgs_120531 | ecosystem: Environmental > Aquatic > Marine > Epipelagic | place: Germany:Helgoland, sampling site Kabeltonne...
GAAGCTCAAAGTTTAGTTGATAATTTATTAGGAACATATATAACTAATCTTGATTTAACTGAAACTTCTACTCCAATTGATTCTGCAATAGGTGTCGGTGTATTTAATAGATTTAGAAAAGACGGTGGATATAGTAGTGATACGCTTAGTGCTACAGCTAACTTTGTAACAACAATGCAAGAAACATCAATCATACTTGATCTTCCTGTTGGTAATGCTGAATTTAATCCTGTTATTACTGAAAGTGAATCAGTAGATGAAGCATCTATAAGAACTGTTGTTGCTAATAGAAACTTAATTGAATTAATTGTACCTGACGATAATCTTGATGCAATTTATACTACAAATAAAGCAGTATGGGAAATTGTATATACTAATACTTTAGTTTTAGCACAGGCTGAATTCAATCCAATTATCGATGAAACAGTATTATTAATAGATATACCTGTAGCTACAGCACTAATTAATACTTTACAATTAGAAACCAGTACCGCAAGTGATACTTCAAATAGAGGTGTATCAGTATCAAGAAGCTTAATTGAAACCATTATAACAGATGAATCTTCAACAAGATACCAAGATGCTTATGGTATTATGCTTGAAAATCTTAATGCAGTTGATTTCTTAGCTGAATGGATGCAACAGGTTATGGATTATGAATTAATCTCTTCAGGATTTTCATCAGGTATCTCAACATTTGATATAGAAGATACGAATATATATGCTGATGAAATAGTAGTAACCTACGATGTATAAATAGTTAATACCTATTATTTTATAAATAATAATACTAAATTTAGGAAAGCAAAATGGCAGCAACATCAAGACAAGATTTAATAGAATATTGCTTAAGATCTTTAGGAGATCCCGTTGTCGAAATTAACGTAGATGACGAACAAGTTGAAGATAGAGTTGATGAAGCAATAGAATATTGGAGACAATATCACTATGATGGTATTGAAAGAATATATCTTAAACAAAGAATTACTGCTTCTCATATTACTATAACTACCGCAATTGGTGAAAATTTTAATTTAGCTGAAAAGGTTGTTGGTTCAGTATCTGGTGCTACCGCAGAAATTACACGAGAAGCAGATGTTGGTGTAGACGGTATTGGTTATTCACAATCTGAAGGTACAGATTTGATTGTACGAAAAGTTACTGGAACATTTACTGATGGCGAAACAATTACTGGTGATGATTCTGGAACCATAGCAACTTTAGCTCCAACAAACGCAGTAACTCTTGGTACATATGATCTTAAATATATGGATCTTCCAGATACCATTTACGGTATTAATAGAGTTATGCCATTATCTGGTGTTACTTCATCAAAAAACTTATTTGATCTTCAGTATCAATTACGATTAAATGATTTGTATGATCTAACATCTACTTCCATTATATACTACAAACAAGTTATGGGTCATTTAGCTTTATTAGATTTAGAATTAAATGGTCATGTATTATATAGATTTAATAGAATGCAAGGCAGATTATACTTAGATATTAACTGGGATACTGATTTAATTTTAGGTGAATACATTGTGATTGAATGTTATAGAGCATTAGATCCTACTTCTTGGATTAAGATATGGAATGAACCATGGTTAAAACACTATACAACAGCACTTATTAAACGCCAGTGGGCAGTTAATATTAAAAAGTTCTCTGGTATTTCATTACCAGGTGGAGTAACTTTAGATGGTAATCAACTTTATGACGAAGCAATGAATGAAATTAATCAATTAGAAGAAGAACTGGTTGTTAAATCTGCTCCGCTTGAATTCTTTTTAGGATAACTGATGGCCAGAAATCCGTATTTTACGCATGGTACTTCTGCAGAACAAGATTTGCATGAAGATATTATAATAGAATCCATACAAATGTATGGCCAAGATTTTTATTATATACCAAGAACTCTTGTAGCTAAAGACGAAATACTCGGAGAAGATCGATTATCTGAGTTTAAAAATGCGTATCCAATTGAAATGTATCTTGAATCTGATTCTGGATTTGAAGGTCAAGGCATGTTCATCCAACGATTTGGTGGTATGATGGTTGAACAAAGTGCTACACTAACTGTTGCTCGTAAAACATGGAGCAATTTAGTAGATATTCATGGCAAAACAATTATCCCTGGTAGACCGAATGAAGGAGATTTATTATACTTTCCTCTTACCGATGGTCTATTTGAAATTAAGTTTGTACAACATCAAGATCCTTTCTATCAAATAGGTAAACTATTCATTTATAAACTTGAAGTTGAATTGTTCCAGTATTCATCAGAAAGATTATCAACAGGTATTGAACAAATTGATGACTTTGAATCGCTCAAATCATTCTCAACCGATATTGTTTCTGATGGCACTTTATCTGAAATTTCTATGGTAACATTAGGTTCTGGATACACTTCACTTCCAACAGTTACGATTGAAGAACCAGAAAATACTGCTACTGCTACTGCCACCGCTATTGCAACTATTACAGGTGGAAGTATTAGCGGCGTTACTCTATCTTATAGAGGTACTGAATATACTTCAGCTCCATTAGTAACATTTAGTGCACCTCCTGCAGGAGTTACTGCTACAGGTACTGCCTCTTATGCAAATGGAGAGGTTACCAGTATCACTGTAACAAATACTGGATCTGGTTATGTTACTGCACCAACCATTACTATTGATGCACCATCAATATATCAAACAGCAACAGGAACTGCTGTATTAGGTACTGGTGTTTATAGTGATAAAGTATTCTCAATTACATTAGATACTCCAGGATTAGGTTATACATCTATTCCAACCATTACTTTATCAGGTGGTGGTACAGTCGATCAAGCAACCGCTACTGCTAAGATACTAAATATTGATACACAAGATTCATTTGGTGATAATAATTCATTCAAAGAAGAAGCAGCAGATGTTCTATTTACGGAAGATAATCCGTTTGGAGAAATTAGTTAATGCTTAATAATAATACCTATTACCACGAAGCTATTAGAAAATCTATTGTTGCTTTTGGCAGATTGTTTTCAGATATTCGAATTATAAGAAAAAATGATGACAATAGTGTTGAACAAACTATTAAAGTACCTTTAGCTTATGCTCCAAAAGAAAAATGGCTAGTACGGTTAGATAGTGATCCAGGTTTAAATAACTATACTTACGTTTCATTACCAAGAATGTCGTTTGAAATTGTAAGTTATGCCTATGATCCTTCAAGAAAAACAAACAAATTAAATAGAATTACCTGTGAAAATTTAAATGGTAGTAATAAAAAGAGTGTATTTAGTCCTGCACCATATAATATTGATATTAGTATGTATATTATATCAAAAACACAAGAAGATGGTATGCAAATACTAGAGCAAATACTTCCAATATTTACTCCTGAATACACATTGTCAGTAAATGCTTTACCTGATTTAAATATAAAACAATCCGTTCCTATTATATTAAATTCAGTTATGGTAAACGATGAATATGATGGTGACTTTCAGACAAGACGATTCGTTACTCATACATTAAATTTCCAAATGAAAACTAATGTTTATGGTAATGTTAATGACCAAGGTATTATTACTACATCATTAGCTAATCTTTCTGAACCAGATAGAAATTATACTGCTACTGGTACTACACCAGACGATCCAATTGTTGAAAATTGGGAAGATGACTTTTAATGGCTCAAATATATCTTGGTAACTCTCAGCTAAAATCAGCTGGAGTATCAATACCATTTACAAAAGAAAATGTAGAGGAATATGCTCTATGTGCTAAAGATCCAGTCTACTTTATAGAAAATTATTGTAAGATTATATCTTTGGATATGGGTCTAATTCCCTTTAAATTATATGAGTGTCAAGTCGAAAAGGTGAAAGTAATACATGAAAATCGTAAAGTTATTCTTATGGAAGGTCGGCAACAAGGTAAAACTACCACAAGTGCTGCGTACATATTATGGTATACTATATTTCAAGATTCGAAAACGGTCGCCATATTGGCAAACAAAGCCACAGCAGCACGCGAGGTATTAAATAGATACCAATTAATGTATGAAAATTTGCCTAAATGGATGCAACAAGGCGTTACAGTATGGAATAAAGGTGATATTGAATTAGAAAATAATAGTAAAGTATTTACTGCTGCTACATCTGCTTCAGGTATTCGAGGTAAATCAGTTAACATGTTATATGTTGATGAAACAGCTATTATACCAAATAATGTAGCAGAACAGTTTTTTACTTCAGTATATCCTACAATTTCTGCTGGTGAAACAACAAAGATATTATTATCATCTACTCCATTAGGATATAATCATTTCTGGAGATATTGGAATGATGCTGAAAATGGTAAGAATGATTTTGTTCCATTGTTTATACCCTATTGGAAAATACCTGGTAGGGATGAAAAATGGGCACAAGAACAAAAGAATATGCTCGGAGAACTTAAATATAACCAAGAAGTGTTATGTACTTTTCTCGGTTCAAGTTTAACTTTAGTCAGTGCTGATATTATATCAAAGCTAAAACCTAAAGATTATAAATATAGTAAAGATGGATTAGATGTATTCGATGAACCTGTAAAAGATCACACCTATGTTATGGTGGTTGATACAGCTAAAGGTGTTGGTGCTGATTATTCTGCATTTAATATTATCGATGTATCTCAAGTACCATATGTACAAGTAGCAAAATATAGAGACAATAAAATTAGTCCGTTGCTATATCCAACTATTATACATAAAATAGCAACAGAATATAATAACGCATACGTTTTAATAGAAATTAACTCTAGTGAACAAGTACCTTCTATATTATACAGTGAACTAGAGTATGAAAATATACTTTTTGTTAATAGAGGTTCTAATGGTCAAGTGATTTCTGGTGGTTTTGGCGGAGGTCAAACTCAATTAGGAGTTCAAACTGATAAAAAAGTAAAAAGAATTGGATGTTCCAATTTTAAATCAATGGTTGAAGAGAATAAGTTACTTATACAAGATGCAGACACCATTGCTGAAATATCAACGTTTATTGAAAGAAGAGGGTCTTATTCTGCCGATGAAGGTTATAATGATGATTTGGTTATGACATTAGTTTTATTTAGTTGGTTAACATCTAACCCATATTTTAAAGATCTAAATAATGTTAATATGAGACAAGAAATGTATGAGTCTCAGATTAAACAAATAGAAGATGAAATGACCCCATTTGGATTTGTAAATGATGGTCAAGATGATCCCGCTGAAGAAGTTTTAATGAATTTTTAATATATATAAATAACATGTATAGAGGTAACTCTAGTTCAATTAATTAAGGAGAAACACAATGGCGTTTCAATTATCTCCAGGAGTAGCCGTAACAGAACAGGACTTGACTTCAATTGTCCCTGCAGTGTCTACGTCGACAGGTGCGTTTGCTGGTGCATTTCAGTGGGGTCCTATCGAAGATCCAGTTACTATTTCATCAGAGAATGTTTTAGTAGAGAGATTCGGTAAACCTGTTTCAGGTAATGCTCAATCATTCTTTACCGCAGCTAACTTCCTATCATATACAAATAATCTGTTAGTTGTTAGATCAGATTCAACTAATACGAAAAATGCAGTAGCAACACAAACAGGAGCTTTAACTGGAATTACTGTATCACAACCTGGTGATTCTTATATTTCAGCTCCTGCTATTACAATTAGTGCTCCTGATATTTCAGGTGGTGTACAAGCTGTAGCAACCTGTGTATTAGACGGTGATGCTGTAGGTGATATTACTATAGTTACTGCTGGTTCTGGATACACTTCACCTCCAACAATAGCATTTGATGCTTCTGCTGGTACTGATGCAGAAGGTACTGCTACTGTAGCTACTGCTGGTGTTAAAATTAAAAACTTTGATGAATACAATGACACATATGTCAATGGTGCTGGTGTTGTTGGTGAGTGGGCTGCTAAATTTGCAGGTGCTCTAGGAAATTCTATTAAAGTAGAAATGGCAGATTCACAAGATTATACTGGTTGGAATTATGAAGCAGAATTTGATTCAGCTCCTGCTACTTCAGAATATGTATCTTCAGTTGGTGGTAGTAATGATGAATTACATATCATTGTTATTGATGAAGATGGATTATGGACAGGTACTGCTGGTACTATCTTAGAAAGATTTTCATATGTTTCTAAAGCGTCTGATGCTAAAAAAACAGATGGTTCAAACAACTATTACAAAAATGTAATTAATGCAAATTCAAAATATATTTGGTGGATGGATCACACTACAGGTGTTGCTACAACAACAGGTGGTTCTGGTACTGGTGTAAATTGGGGATTAACTGCAGCTAATAATGACTTTAAAGATATGTCAGCAGTTTCATCAATTTCATTAACTGGTGGTGTAGATGATTTAACTTCTACAGACGGTCAATTACAAACAGCTTATGCTATATTTGCTAACGATGAATTATATGATATTTCATTGCTTCCAATTGGTAAAGCTTCAGCAACTGTTGCAACTTATGTAATTAATAACGTTGCAGAAGTTAGAAAAGATTGTGTAGTGTTTGTTTCACCACAAAATACATCATCTGGTGATGTAATTACTGGTAGCGGATCTGTTGCAGCTGATGCTTTAGTTACATATAGAAATGCTCTACCATCATCTTCATATGCTGTTTTAGATTCTGGTTATAAATATCAGTATGATAGATACAATGACACATATAGATATGTTCCATTAAATGGTGACATAGCTGGTCTTTGTGCTAGAACTGATTTTACTAATGATGCTTGGTGGTCACCAGGTGGTCTTAACCGTGGTCAAATTAAGAACGTGGTTAAACTAGCTGTTAATCCAGGTAAAACTGAAAGAGATACTCTGTATAAAGCAGGTGTTAACCCAGTTGTTGCTTTCCCAGGTCAAGGTACAGTGTTATTTGGTGATAAAACACTATTAGCTAAACCATCTGCATTCGATCGTATTAACGTACGTAGACTGTTTATTGTTTTAGAAAAAGCAATTGCTACTGCTGCTAAATTCCAGTTATTTGAATTTAACGACAGTTTCACAAGAGCTCAGTTTAAGAATTTAGTTGAACCATTCCTTAGAGATGTACAAGGTAGACGTGGTGTAACTGATTTCAGAGTTAAATGTGATGATTCAAATAATACTGGTGAAGTTATCGATCGTAACGAATTCGTTGCTGATATCTTTATTAAACCTACCCGCTCAATTAACTTCATTAGTCTTAACTTCGTTGCTGCAAGAAGTTCAGTTTCTTTTGAAGAGATTGGTGCATAACATATAAATAATAAAGAGTAACTAAAAGGAAAGAAAATGGCAAACATTAGCGATTTTAAAGCACAGATGACAGGGGGCGGAGCACGTCCCAATCAGTTCCGTGTAGATTTATCTTTTCCTTCATATGTTTCTGCTGGTTCATTAACTGGTATTAGATCTCAGTTTCTTTGTAAGGCTGCTCAATTGCCAGCCTCTACAATAGATAATGCTCAGGTCTTCTATCGTGGACGGCAAGTAAAACTTGCAGGCGAAAGAACATTTATACCTTGGTCAATTACTGTATATAACGATGTATCATTTGCAGTAAGAAATGCATTAGAGCAATGGTCAGACGGTATTATGAATCACAGTCAAACAGATGGTCGTACTAATCCAACTGATTACCAAGTAGATTTATTGGTAACTCAGTTAGATAGAAATGGTGCTGCTATTAAGTCGTACACATTTAGAGATGCTTATCCAACAGCTATCTCTCCAGTACAACTTGACTATGACGCAAATAACGTTATTGAAACATTTGATATCGAATGGACATACAACTACTGGACTTCAAATACATCAACTCAAGGTTCTGACTTTGGTGTTAATGTATCAGTAGATACCCCAGTCGGTACATTCCCACTACCGCTATAGTAGTGGATTTATTATAAAAGGTTTATTATGGAAATATTTGGCTTCGAGATAAAGAAGAAAAAAGAGATTCAATCTAAGGGAGCAATTGTAGCTCCCTCAGTTGATGACGGTTCAACTATGATGACATCAGGTACTGCCGGATATTATGGCATGACCGTTGACATTGAAGGTATTATTAAGAACGAAAATGACTTAATAAGAAGATACCGTGAAATTGCACAATACTCTGATTGCGATAATGCAATTGAAGATATTGTTAATGAATCTATTGTAGCTAATTCAGACGAATCGCCTGTTGAAGTTGTATTAGATGATGTTGACTTATCTGAATCTATTAAAAATAAAATTCGTGAAGAATTTAAAAATGTATTAAAATTATATAAGTTTAACCAAAAAGGTCATGACATGTTTAGGTCATGGTATGTTGATGGTAGACTATATTATCACATATTATTAGATGAAAATAATCTTAAAAAAGGGATTGCTGATTTACGATACGTAGATCCTAGAAAAATCCGTAAGATTAAAAATGTTAAGAAAGAAAAGAATGCTAAAGGGGTAGAAGTAGTAGCTTCTGTTGAAGAATACTATGTCTATCATGATAAAGGCATTAATGAAAATACAACACAAGGTGTTAAGCTCAGTTTAGATTCTGTAGTTTATGCTCCTTCTGGTTTATCTGATTCTAACACAAACATGATGTTAGGTCATTTACATAAAGCAATTAAACCAGTAAATCAATTAAAAATGATCGAAGATGCTCTAGTCATCTATCGAGTTTCAAGAGCACCAGAAAGAAGAGTGTTCTACGTTGACGTTGGTAACCTTCCTAAAATGAAGGCAGAACAGTATGTCAACGATATTATGAATAAATTTAGAAATAAAGTAGTTTACGATGCTACTACTGGTGAAGTAAGAGATGATCGTAAACATTTAAGTATGATGGAAGATTTTTGGATGCCTCGTAGAGAAGGTGGCAAAGGTACAGAAATTACTACATTACCAGGTGGACAAAGCCTTGGAGAAATTTCTGATATTCAATACTTCCAAACTAAATTATACCAAGCATTAAATGTACCTATTTCAAGATTACAACCACAACAAGGGTTCAGTCTTGGTAGATCAAATGAAATAACAAGAGATGAAGTTAAATTTAATAAGTTTATTGAACGTATTAGACGTAGATTTTCTTTAGTATTTTCAGACACTCTTAAAATACAATTAGTTGTTAAAGGTATTATGAGAGCAGAAGAATGGGACGATATTGTACAAGATGTACGATTTGATTTCCAAGAAGATAATCACTTCTCTGAATTAAAAGAAGCAGAAGTATTAAATGGTAGAATGGAAACCTTACAAAGAGTTGAACCATATTTAGGTAAGTTCTATTCAATGGATTATGTAAGGCGTTATATATTAAAACAATCTGAAGATGATATTAAAGATATTGATAAACAGATTGAAACTGAAAGAAAAGCAATGGCTGACTTAGAAGCTCTAGATCAACAGCAGCAAGATAGAGAACAAGATAGAGAACAACAAACAGACCAACCTGATAATGAACAACCTGACGGAGAATGATTATGACACAAGGTGTAAATAATTTAATAGATGCTATAGAATCGGGAGATTCAATGGCTATCGACACAGCATTTAATACAGAACTATCAACACGTATTTCTGATAAATTAGATGTTATGAGACAAGATTTAGCTCAAAATATGTTTAAAGAACATGAAGTAGAAGCTGAACCTGAAGTAATGGATGATGCTGGAGCGGGAGCCATGGATACTGCTAATGCAGAAGCATTAGGTAGTACTGAAGAAGTTATTTCAACTGACACGGATGAAACTGCAGAATAATGTATTTTAACCAATTTAATAGAAAGCTATCTGAAGGCATATCTGGTAATAAGATAGTTGAACAATTAAGATCTAATGGTCATCTGATTGAAAAAACAGAGGATGGCCAAATTCTTATTGATGGAGTTCTTTCTGACTGTACTGAGATATCTGAAGCTAGAAATAGTCTTAAATTACAATATGAAACAGAATCTTTAGAATCTGAAATAAGAACTGAAATATATGAAGAGTTATCAGAAAATAAAATAGTGACTATCATAAACAAGTATCACAATGTTAAAGTAACAGATACCTTAATAGAATCATACTTAGAATTAGCGTCTTCTAAAATATTTACACTTGATCCTGTAGTTCAAGAGATTCGTAGTTTAAATAAATTAGATACCATAATTGAAGGTAAGATTGATTATATACTTGAAGATGATAACACTATAGCTATTAATAAATCGACTCAAGATGAATTGAGTGATTTATTTAAAACACATTCAGAAGTAATAGAGTATATGAGGCAAACTAAAGAAAACTTTGTACATGTACTGAATAAAATTGGAGAAAAATAAATGGCACTTACCGTAACAACACTTAAATTAAACGATACCGAAGCAGTTGTTAAAGTATCTGGAGCAGATGATGCTGCTACAATTGATATATCAACGTTATTACCGGCAACTCAAGCATTAGATGGTGCTACACAAACCGTTAATATTAGTGCAATACAATGGGCTGGAGATACTGCTTCAACTATGACAATTGCTAGAAATTCTGTTAATGTTATGGTTGTTGATTGTACTGGTAGTGATGAAATGTTATTTGCTGCTGGATACTCAGAATCTTCTAATAATACATCAGATATTGTAGTAACTGTTACTGGAAATGTAGCAGCGTATTTTACATTACGTAAAATATCTGGATACGCTAATAAGATTGAAACTGCTCAATTTAGTATCTATGATGACGAAACAGCAGTAGGGAGCTAATCGATGAAGCTAATAAAAGAACATACCGAAGAGGTAAAATATCTAGTTGAAGAAAAACTAGGTAAAGGAAAAGAATATTTTATTGAGGGCGTATTCCTTCAATCAAATTTAAAGAATCGTAATGGACGTGTTTATCCTACAGAAATATTGGATAAAGAAGTTAAACGATATAATGAAGAATATGTAGCAAAGAACCGTGCTTTTGGTGAGCTTGGACATCCAGACTCTCCTACAATTAATCTAGATCGTGTATCTCATATGATTAAATCTTTACGCAGAGAAGGTGATAACTTTATCGGTAAAGCTAAGATTATGGACACTCCTTATGGAAAAATTGTTAAGTCTCTTATTGATGAAGGTGCAACTCTTGGAGTTTCATCTCGTGGTATGGGTTCACTTGCATCTAAAGGTGGCGTTTCAATGGTTCAAAACGATTTTACTCTAGCAACTGCAGCAGATATTGTTGCAGATCCGTCTGCGCCTAATGCGTTTGTAGAAGGTGTTATGGAGTCAAAAGAGTGGGTTATGGTCGATGGAAAATTTGTGGAAAAAGATTTACAAGAAGTTCAAAGTATTATTCGTAAGACTTCTTTAAAAAATCTTGAAGAACAGAAGTTAAGAATGTTTCAATACTTTCTTAAGAAAATTAAATAATTATAAATAATATTAATATCTTATTAAAGATACTTAAAATAGGAGATAAACATGTCTATCGAACAAAAGATTGCAGAGATTTTAGCGGAGTCTAATAAAGACGAAACTCAAATTGAAGCAACTGAAATCGAAACAGAAGCTCTTGCTGAAAATGCAGAAGACGACGTTGAAATTGTTGCTGAAGGCGAAATGCCACCAGCACTAAAAAAAGCTATTGCTAAGAAAAAAGGTGATGACGAAGACGAAGAAGAAGATGATGAAGAAGATGATTCTGATGATTCTGATGAAGACGAAGTTGTCATGAAAAAAGAAAGCAAAAAAATGAAGAAAGAAGAAGTTGAAACTGAAAGCAATGCAATTGACGTGAAAGAAGACGTTGCTGCATTAGTTAACGGTGAAGATCTTTCTGAAGAATTCAAGACAAAAGCAGCTACAATTTTTGAAGCAGCTATTGTAACACGTGTTAAGTCTGAAGTTGCACGTCTTGAAGAAGAATTCGCAGCTAAGCTTGAAGAAGCTACAGCTGATAATAAAGAGGGACTTGTTGAAAAAGTTGATGGATACCTCAACTACGTAGTTGAGCAGTGGATTAATAATAATGAAATCGCCCTTGAAAATGGTATGAAGTCTGAGATTCTTGAAGGCTTCGTTTCTGGTCTAAAAGGACTATTTGAAGAACACTATATCGATATTCCTGAGGAAAAATTTGATGTATTAGGTTCTTTAGAACAGGATAATGCAGATCTAGAAGAAAAACTAAACGAACAGTTAGCTGCAAACGTTGAACTTAACAAAGTTATCAACGAATCTGCTCGTAAAGAAATTCTTTCAGTAACTGCTTCTAATATGACAGAAACAGAAAAAGAAAAATTCTTTGGCCTAGCTGAAGAACTAACTTTTGAAGATGCAGAAACTTTTGAGAAAAAGGTTCAGACTATCCGTGAAAATTACTTCACAGGTAAAACATCAACTACAAACGTTAATTCTGTAGTAACAGATGAGCCTATTGAAACTATTAAGGAAGAAGTTAAACTTAATGGATCAATGAGTCAATATGTTAATACACTTAACTATCTTAAATAAAGGAAAATAAAATGTCATCAAGACAAGATTTATTAAAAAAATGGGCTCCAATCCTAGAACACGAAGGTGCTCCAGCGATTAAGGACCAATACCGTAAAGAAGTAACTGCAATACTTTTAGAAAACCAAGAACGTGAAATGCAAAAGCAATCACATGCTCTATTCGAAGCTGCTCCAGCTAATGCTGGTGGTACAGGTATCGGACTAGGCGGTGAAGCTGGTGCTAATACAGGTACAGTATCTGGTTTTGATCCAGTTCTTATCTCTTTAGTACGTCGTGCTATGCCA
>Ga0115571_1002287_pt1 | contig 12728 bp, 10 predicted proteins | sample COGITO_mtgs_1205_FD_87293 | JGI IMG/M metagenome (GOLD analysis project Ga0115571, IMG submission 87293) | Pelagic marine microbial communities from North Sea - COGITO_mtgs_120531 | ecosystem: Environmental > Aquatic > Marine > Epipelagic | place: Germany:Helgoland, sampling site Kabeltonne...
GTACCCGCAGACTTTTTCCTATTCATATAGTAATAGAGTCCTTTTCTAACACTTCTACCGTCTGTTGTAGTATGGTAATTAGAAGCCATTATTGTCCTTGTTGAAGTGGAATCTTATCCTGCTGTTTATCGTTTTCAGTATCAGGGAAGGAGCCTGCTAACATGCGCAGTTCTCCAGCCATAATACCTTGGTCAATCTGAGCTACCATATCCGCGGGTAGTGGGTACGGTGATTGGGGATCATAGCAAGGACCATCATTACAGGTATTGAAATTAAATACCTCTTCAGGGTCCTCGAATACTCCCCTAACATTTATAGCTTCTAAACCCTTCGGCCTATAAACGTAAATATACTCATCAATTACATAATATTTAGTATGACCTTTAGTGTATTTATCGTACTCTAAGTATTCTACTTCGTAAGGCTCTACTCTTGGTATACTACCTGTTCCATCAGGTTTACCTATAAAAGTAAATGCATCTTTAAAGTTGAATCTTATCGTACGAGGAAGCTTGTCAATAGTTCTATAAACTACACAAGTGGGAGGAAGGTCGCAGCATTTAGAAGCATCTACTTGCTTTAGCTTAAGACATCCTAGATCTTGTTCTATGGTCTTAGATACATACCCATTACGAGCATAGTCCCTGCGAATAAACATCGCACGGTAATGCTTAATGTTGAACTTTATCTGATCTAGAGATATATGTTCATCATTGCTGGAACGTCCACCCCGAACCAGGTTTAGTAGGTTATATGCAATTTCATCAAGCGTCATCTATTTTCTCTTTGATCTTCATGATCTTAGAGCACTTTTCGTACTCTTCTGTATCTTCGAAGTATTGTATCATGTCATCTGCAACTAGCATGAAAGTTTCTGGAACACCAGGATCAAAAGGAAGAAATATCATATCCTCTGCTTGATCCATAAGTTGCTCTACCGTCATCTCTCCGGTAATAACTTTGTAAGCATTACGATACGCTTCGTCCAATATCTCTATCTCTTCTTCTAAAGAAGCTACGAGATCTTCACCTTCTGTTTCTTCAAACTCTAACATTTGCCTGTAAATATCCTTCAAGTCCAGTTTGCTTATTCCATATATACGCTTGTCCTGCTCGTTTAGCCTCGTACCCCATCTGCTTATGCCAGTCATCGTTAGGACAAATAGATGGTATGAATCTAACTTTAATACCCCTGTATTCATTTACCATCTCTTTATGGAAATGACCGCAGTGTACCTCTCTATGAGTTGTACGTGCGAACATCTCCGGTTGTTCCGTCGCCATGATCAGCGGCATATCAGCAGCTTTCTCTTTATCCCCATGCGTAAACATCAGCATATTCTTTCCGTATTGATAGTACTTACGGCTCTCATAGCTATTGTTTACTTCGACATTTTCGTCATCTCTGTACCACCCTGAGAGCACATCTCCTGCGTAGAACATACGCTCGAAGTCATGATTCCCAGAAACCACAATTACATCCACAGGTGCTATCTGCTTTAAGTAATCAATAGCTTTTACTATAAGCAGCCAGTAACCACGGAATGTATCTTTCCAACTTGCTGATTCCTCAACAGGTGTTCCTTTTGTGGTAGTTCTTCTCATCCCTTCAGAGTTCATACCATCATTCCCAATAGGTAGTATGAACTTGTCTATCTCTAGACCTTCAGCTTTGCGTACCAGCTCTTGCACCACACCTATGTATTGAGCTTCGGTTTCATCTATAGACTTACCGTGCTCTTTACCATAGTGCAAATCAGGTAAGGATATCTCATATGCAATAGGCTTAAGCTTAGGCGTATGCTTTATGAGTGATACCTTAGGGCTGTACTTAGATGCAAAGAGTTCTATCTCCTCTTTTATATCTTGTACACTTACAGATTCGCTCTTTGTGACTACAGAGAACCTCTGCTTACCTGATACTGTTTGCCAAAACTTTACGCTAGCTACGTCTGAAGTTTTGATTCCATTCTTGTCAAGGTATTCCTGAAACTCAGTGATAACGCTAGCGTTCTCATTTGAGTTTTCACGAGCTAGCGCTCTAGCTTCGTACAGTGCTGTTTCACAGTCTTCTAAGGGTGCGTCAAGTCTTTCTGCAAGTACCTGCGCACTCTTCTTCAGATAACCAGTCCTTTCCCCGATGAAGTCCTTTATATCTTCAATTGTCATTGTACTACATTCCCTCGTTTATCATGCGTATGTGCATTACTCTTAAGCTCTCTGACGTCTCTCTCAAGTTGGTCAACATCTTCTTTCAGCTCATCAAGCTTGATTATTATTGATTCTATGTCTTTCTCTGCTGTAGCCATTTCTACAGTACTATCTGCAGTTGTAGCTATAAGCCATGTACCTATTCCTACAACGAGTAAACCTGCAGCAGAAGTAATAAGTGTCTTTGGATCTTTCATTTTCTTACTTTTTCTACGGTGCGGCCTGCAAAATATGCTCCGAATACGGTTAGCATAAGTATCTCAAGTAAGCTGATATAGCTTTCTGGGGGTTTGAAGTTAGGGTCGGTACCTTCCCATATCATCATCACCATAAAGAATACACATAAGAGAACAAGCATAACAGGACGTATAAGCTTAGCAAGCTTAACGTCTGACTTTGCGTCCGCTTCCCATCTTCGTGTAACATTCTCTTGGGCTTTAATTTCTGACTCCATTACCGCCTTAAAGCTTTCACTATCTAAGGTTGGGTCTTTATCTACAAGATTTTTAACTACGCCTAATACGCCGCGGTCCGGGAGTACATCTCCGACCACTTCGAGGACAGATGGGGCCTTTTCGCGTAGCCACTGTCCAACCTTCGTATCTCGCAGTTTCTTGTCGCTCATTGCATTGGGGATACGATATACTCGACTTTGACTCCTGCAGCGTCATTTGAGAATACTTCGATGTCATCAGTAGTAGCATCACATTTCCATGGGAACATTGTAAACTCACCTGCATTCAGCAGTATCACGTCGTCTCTTGTACCGTTGTTATTGAACTGTACAGTTATCGTTTTCCCAGCTACCCCTGAAGTATTACGTATAAACACGTATACCTGGTTAGCTGTATCTCCTGTCTCTGTAGCATCATAGTAGTCAGAGCCTTCCAGCAAAGAGTAAGGAGAACCAGAGCTTATGTCTTTTACAATTCTAGTTCCGCTATCTACTCGTGGTTCTACAGAGAAAGTTCTGTCGTGCCTTTGAGAGATAGTATTGCGAAACGTATTGCTAGAGCGAATAGATATTCTTGTATTGATAGTACCCATTAGGTTAGTAGTTGTAGGAGCTTTTCTACTTGCTCCCCTGTAATGTCTTCAGGAAGTTGATCTTCCCGAATAGGATGTAGCTGTACCTCTATTTCATTGTCAAGCAAAGTCTCTACATCTGCAAGCTGCTTTTTTCTTTGATCAATGAGTTCTTTGTGCTCTTCTTCGAGCTTTTCAATAGCATCTTTATCTTCAGCTTCTATGTGCCTTTGCATCTCAACTGAAAGCTCTTGAAATTCAAGCCCAGGTACAGCTGCTTGCTCAAGAGGATCAAGGATATTACGCAGTTCCTTGATGTTCTTCCCAACAAGAACAGCGAAGCGTGCACCTTTAATTGATTTGACTGCTTCGAGTCCTTTGTACAAGCCCAACAGATCTCTGTTAGATGCTTTGAATTTAGCTAGTTTGGCCATGGTATATAGGTTTGTATGTTTTTACAAATTTACACAATCTCATTTACAATGAAAAAGTGAACTGAGTGGTCAGTAGTGGTTGAAGCATTACCAGTGTTGCTGATTCTAATCTTGCAGCTACCAGCAGCTCTATCAGCAACTTGCGCTACAAGTCCAGCACCAGCTGCCTCTGCGTTACTTACTTCTGTAGTAAGCATTATAATAGATCTGACGTTTATTACACTATTTGTAAGAGTGAAGTAAACACTATCATGTCCTCCCAGTGCAGTAGTGTGCAGAGTAATTATTCCTGCACTAGAGTTCAATGTTACCCCAGTAGTCAAGCTAGTAGCTTGGATTACACTAGTAGTTCCTCTAACTCCAATAGGTTCAGCCTGTTCAAGTTGTAGCTGACCGTTAGGTATGCTAACGTCTTGAGTAGCATTTACTACAAGACCATTTGTATTATTAGTCTTTAAAGTAACAGACCCTGCAGTACCTGTGCCTGCGCTTGCACCACCGCTTAGTATAAGCGCTCCTCCGTTTCCGTTAAGTTGACCAGATCCTGCTGTAACATCAAGAGCTCCACCTGCATTGTCATTTAGGTTATCAGAACCTTTGATGTACACAGTAGGTGATGCACCTGATGTGCAGGCTACTTGCTGAATCGTTTGAGAGCTAGAACCTGTACTTTGTCCTAAGGACAGACCACCTTCTACTGTAAGTCTCTGGTCAAAGAACTTAGTTCCTGCACCTATGTAAACATAATCACTGCTACTGCTGAGTGATATACCTGCAGAACTACCTGTTCCTGTGATGTACCCACTACCTAAGATTAGGTTGTTATTGTTCATAGTAAGATTACTAGTGAACGTAGCTGAGGATATTGTAGGCTTAGCCCACTTAAGTCCTGATGCTTGAGTTGAGTCTGCAGTAAGAACCAAATCATTAGTTCCTACAGCAAGAGTAGTAGGAGGATTGCTTGCGCTAGAACCTACAAACAGAGTGCCTTTTATAGGAGCTGTGAGTGCTTGGATGGCTCCTGCAGTGTTTCCGTACAAGAGTCCTCCTTGTGCGAAAGTGCTAGCTCCTGTACCACCACTTGCTACTCCCAGAGTACCTAATACATTACTGGTAGTATAGTTAAATGGATTTGAACCCCCACTCTCAGATAAGAACTCAGAAGTAGTATTGTCTGCTTCGCTGAGGTCTAAGAGACTCTGATTCAGATTCACAACTACATTCTGCTTAGTACCGTCTGCTGTAGCTTTATCAGTACGCAGCTGCAGAGCTCTAGTACCTGTTAATCCTGAGGTAAGAACGTTAGAAGTAGCTATACCTTTAAAAATGAGTATAGACTTATCTGTGTTAGCAGTACCACTACCAACACCCCCACCTACAAACAACTCTTGAGCAACTGTCCCAAGAGCCCCTTCAGTTATAACACCTGAATTTATCTTACCGCTCTGAAGAGTAGGGAAGATATCATTCAACGCAATCTTAGTGGATGAGTTGGAGTCTATGTTACTAAGCAGAACGTACTCTCTGCTGGTGTTCCCACCTTTATTAGTCGTTCTAAGTTCGCTGATTCTCTTTGCCATCAGAATATTATTTCGTCTCCATCTTCTCCGATAATTCCAGAGTTTCCAGAAAGGTTAGGTTTAGTAGTTTTAGGGTCCAAGTAGTTTTTAAGACTTGGGGGGTCTACGTTGTTTATGTCTTCAAGTTGCTCTGAGATAGTACCTATCTCACACTCATTGCAGAATCTGGTCATAAACTCCCAGAATACTTGCAGATACTCTTCATCTCCTGTAGCAATGTTATTTCTGTCAGAGGTTCTCAGAGTAATGTCTTTACATCTGTGCCATCCTGATCCGAAGTATCTAGGATGCAAGTCTATAGGTTGTATCTCTCTAGTAGCTACATAGTAGTTCCTAGTTACTTTCTTCCCTTTCAAGTAGTAGTACACTATGATATCACCTCTAGAATAGGAGTCTGTAGAATTGTAGAACTTAGCTCCTGATGCTGCCCATTGCTGAGAACAGCTGTATGCACGCGCTTTGTCTGACGATTCGTAGTTACAGTTAAACAAGCACGGGAGGTTCGCTTTATTTAGACCTCCAGCAAACAGATAAGCTATCAAAGAAAGCTTTAGAATATCAGTCTCATCATAATATGCAGCTGACTTCATTCTGAACAACAACTTCTGTCCTTCCTGAGACATACACAGGAAAGCTTGCTGCTGTACAGCTGAGAAGTTTAGCTCTGAGCCATCTGCAGTTTCAACGTCAACGACGCACGTAACCTCGACAGGAACAACAACATCCTCAAAAGTGTCGCCGTCATCGCCCCCACCTGCTTCGTCATCTGGACAGTTACCAAGAATGATGCAAGGGTCAAGAGGAGGACCACAATCACCCGTAGGACATGGATCATAAATTGTAGGGTCACAATCCGGATTAGACGGATCAGGGCAGTCTCCGTCAGGTCCTTGACAATCTGGGTCACTATCTGGGTCGCACTCTGTGTCTTCATAACAGTCAGGATCATCTTCGTCTACACAACTACAGTAGTCACATATAAGATTGTTACTTACATCTAAAGGTGCATCTGGATTGTAGTTACATGCATTTGGATCAGTGCATTCACCGTCCGAGCCTGTCACGTCGTCGCATATAGTTTCGTCTAAGCTTCCTGAGCTAAATCTAGGAGCTGGGCTTCCTCCGAAGTCTGTACAGTCTCCTGCACAAAGATCGTCGTTAGGATTCTGCTCACAGAATGTTTCAGGATACTGGCAAGAGCCATCATCGTAAGTAGCTGCAGGATTGTAGTTATCTGCTTCAGGGTCTGTACAATCCAATACGTAATCGTTACAATCTGATCCTATACAAGGCTCAGGACAATCTTCTGCAGGATCATTAAGTCCTACGTTTACTGATGTAAGCTGCTCAAGCAGCTGAACAATAGCTAAGTCTCCACAGTCTGTTAAACTAGTAGTAGACGGGTTAGCTACTACGATTGCGTAATAGGTTCCTGGAGCAAGGTTTGGTAATGGGTAGGTGTATACTCCTCCACTTGCAAGGTTGGTGAATAAAGGTGACCAATACCCAATACCATTGTCAATACCATCAATTGCGTCTGTAGGTATGTTATTACCTGTAAACATGATATTGATAGCGTCAACTACATTGTCTATTCCGTTAGTTACTGTAATCTCTGGTACTATCAGTACCGCAAAAGTGTTTACTGCGGTAGTACCTGCAGTGTAAGTTACAGTGCTTGTGACAGTTCCATTGTTTAGCGGAACAATCACTGTACTAGTGTAGTCTATCCCGTTTACAGTTATGGTATCAATCTCACAAAGACTGTCAGAAGGAGTAGCAGCTACAGACAGTACAAGACTTGGGTTCAACAAGTTGTCTACGCAAGGATCGTTGTAGTCACACGTCCCATCGTCTACAGTCGCTGTTTCGTCATAATTGTCTGCCCCTGGGTCAGTACATCCAGTAATAACTTCAGCACATATCTCCTCAGGGGGAAGGAACGTAACAGTCTCTGTAAATGTACACGGAGCGTCACCTGTAAAGTTAGGGTCGTAAGGACTAAAGAATGTAAACGTTACAGTGTACTCTCCTGCATTTACAATTCCTGTGAATTGATTCTCAAAGACGTTATCTGAAGGACCAGCAATATTTTGATCTTGTGTTTGCTCAAAATAATAGTCAGGTCCTGTAACTACTACGGAGTACGTTATGTCAGGGTTCCAGGTAAAGGAATCTGCAGAAGCGTTGTAGACTCCTTCTATAGCTGTGGTTATTGTGCCTTCAATAAGATCAAAGAAATAATCTGGTCCCACCAGAACTGCTTCGTCTATAGAGTCAATACTAGATTCACACGATTGACTAGTGTTTGCTATGCAGTACAACCAGTAATCATTACAGTTGCTAAGAGCATCATCTGCTTGAAAGCATATGCTAGTAGGGTAAGGACTGTCTCCTACTGCATTAGTTACGTCGTATGTGTCTGGACACTGTCCCGTAGCATAGTCTATAATAGGGAACGCAAACTGATTATTCCATGGCCATACATTGCCTGATAAAGCAGTGCTGAAGTAGTCGTTAGTAGTGTTAGCGCACGAGCAGAAGCCTACCCACATTATACCTAGTACAATGTTATTGCTGTCTGTGAGGTACTCACAAGTTGGGGAAAACCTTGTAGTATCTAACTCTAACTCTAGTATGTATGGGAATCCAGCTAATAGACCAGATAAGTTACTTGTTAGGGTAGCTATGTTATCCCAAGTTGGTTCAAATATAGTACCTCCTGTTGCTACTGCATTGTATATAGGAGTAGCAGTAGATAGAGGTTCAGGTATAGTATTAGTACTGCTGTAGGAAGTATCGTAGTTTAAATTAGCACTTAACAGTGTATCTGTTATGGGCTTTATCTTAAGTCTCCATACAGTCTCATTTTCCCCAGCTTGCGCTAAGTAGGTTATGAAGTTGTCAAACCCAGACTGTACAGTCAGAGCTTTGATAGACAAATTAACTACAGCTTGGCTACCTGCGTAATCATTGGTAGCTACTACAGCTCCTCCATAGTTTGCTCCTGGACTTGTATATATACCTTGGGGAGTCCAATACGGTGCTGCTTGGTTATTTCCTCCTACCTGCCCATACAGGTATGCTCCTGGGGTATTCCCTGTAGGATCATATACCCCAACTCTCATTCCTGAGGTTCCATTTTGGATACCATCTTCCTGAAGGTTCCAAATAGAAGTATCTGTATTATTAGTGTAGTCATTGCAGTCTAAACAACTCCCATCGTCTACTGTAGCGGCGGGATTGTAATTGTCTGCGGTGGGGTCTGTGCACCCGAAAATGTCAGTGTTTACGTCTTCCTCATTAACTACATCATTGAAGCCAATGAAAGGAGTGTGGAAAGCAAGCTGTACAGCATCTGTGCTCGTGCTATGTATCACCTTAGCAGCTTGAGTGAAGTCTGCCCAATCAGGGCTGCTTGCTATGGTTATGTAGCTAGATTTATGTCTAGCAAATTCTAGCTGACCCTCAACTGACGCATATCTCTGAGAGAACTCAGGCAAAGTAAATTGTTCTGTAGAAGCTGCTCCAGGATAAGGTACATCTGAAAATATGTCTCCGAAAGGAACTGCAGTAGCTTCACCGTCAATATCTATTATGTCACTTTGATCTGACGTTATAGTTATAGTGAGCCTATATGTATCTGCATTTATAGGTGTAATTGATATATCATCTACATCAGTATCATCTTCTACAACTGTAGTGTATGCAAATGGATTGGATTGAAGCACATCAAGCATAGCCAAAGGCCTATACTCTATGTGAGGAAATACATTAAGTGCCTCAGTTACTCTCTCTGCTACAGTAGTTCCTGAAGTTATTTTGCTCCCTGCAGGAGTTTCAAACTGTCCATCGCATGTGTTGATGTAGTCCATAGTATAAACTATAGACACCTCTGCTGCGTTTATACCATCAACTAAAGTATTTGCTGTAGATGGGCCTACAGTTACAGAGCTAGCAATTATTTGCAGGCACTCATTAGTACCTGTTTTTACAAGCGCATCAAAGTCATTACTTCTTACTTCACTTACTCCAATTATTCCTTTACCCCCGGTTTGATTAATGGTCTCACCGTTTGATGCAACTGCCCAGTAACCTTCACTACTTGTACCAACAGAAGGACCAGCATAGTTCTTGTAACTTGCTTTGTCTGCATTGCTTACAAAGCTAGTAGGAGCGTAAGGATATGAAGGGATTGTATCAAGCGCGCTTTCTCCGTAGTCGGGGTGAAATTTGGAAGATGTAAACGAGAACGGGTTCTGATCAAAATATGTAGAAGTGTCAGTGAAATGCTCTCCTGATGATATTACAGCTCCATTGTTTGCCGTTAGCTTTTCACTGAGAGGATGCCCAATAGGATGGTTTCTAGATACAGCATAGTTATCTGCGTCTGCAGCATCTTCTGGTCCATTCTTTACACTGTATACGTTAGGAGTTATTCCTGAGTTTAGAAATGCTATGTCCTGAGCTTCAAAGCTAATCCCGCTGTTCTCCTGAATAATAGCCTCATTTGCAAGAGCTTTTAATCCCAAATCATACAGGTACATCATACCTGGGCTTTGACTAAGGTTAGGAAGCTGTACACTTTGCTTGTTCGAGAGCGTACCTTCAGCAGCTCCATTAGGATAAGTGTGCCCAGCAAAGAGCATGCTCATGACTAAGTCAACAGGGTTAAATTGATTTTGCCCATAATTCCCATTAGCATCTACAGTTCCAGTGCTTCCATAGCTCATACCATGAAGGTCTATAGCATTGTACCCAGAGCTTTCTTCTCCGTCATCGACTATCTTTTGAATCAGCAGACTCATTAAAGCCGAGGGATTTCCACTCATATTAACTTGCCCTGCCCTTAATACATTTAATACTCTTGTGTATCCTTTAAATATAGGTATGTACTGTTGAGAGTAACTTCCAGCCGCTCCCATATAGAAGAAGTTTGCTCCTGCATTTACAGTTACGTCATATATACTACCTTTTCTAAACGAGCCTGTTGGGCTCTGCAGCTCGCTGAAAGGATAAAAGCAGAAGTATTTTCTTGTATCTGCTAAGTTGTACTCAAGTAGATAGCTAGCATTAGTATCATTTAAATTGAAGCCTAATGGACCTACTAGTTTAGCACTAGTTACGTTAGTATTAGGCACCTCAGCATTAGGGCCTATAAATAGGTTATTGTACCTAAACTCTAAAGCCTGATCTAAAGTGCTGATAGTTTCGGTAAATGCACCCCAAAGATTTGTCGGTTCAGGTGTATTTGTCTCTAAGCTGTTAGGGAACTGTGTACTGTTAAATATCGGGGGCACCCCAAAATTCATTTCGTCTACACCTACAACTACACTATTGTCATTTGACCTTACTATGTTTCCATTTTTAAGCGTAGTGAACCATCCAAACTTTTGACCCCAAGGAGCCGTAATACCAGTTTCTGGAAACGCCCTATCTAAGTATTTAATAGGTTGCTCAATGGGATTTGGGACTGTATAGTCTTTTACAGTTATGTCTCTAGCAAAGAAATAAGATAGGAATAACCCGTTACTTAATAAAGCTGACTCGTTCCCTTCAATATTGTTACCCTCTACGGCTGCATCTGCGTTATCTGATATGTACGTCCTAGTCATATCACTAACCCCTGTAAACCAGGTTAGGTGGCTAGTACTACTAGTAGCAAAGCCTTCGGGTAACCAGCTCGGACTCGCTGCAGGAGATAGAGGACTAATGTTTGGGATAGTGTCCATCACAAACCCGAAGGGAGCAGAGAACGTAGTATAGAATGAGTTTTGTCCTACACCATATAGATTTCTATTCTGTGACTGTGAAGTCCCAAAACTTGCCGAGGTTCTTTCTGAAAGTTTTCTGTAAGCTTTAGAAATTGAGGTAGCCTTGAATGTCTCATCGTTTTCTTCTGCATCATAGCTTAGAGGAATAGGCCCATGTATACCTAAATCCTCAGGGTTTACAATTATCTTGCATTTAGCAGGTGACTTAAGATTTAGAATCAAATCTTCTACATCCCCAGAGCTGAAAAATATCTCTATGCAAACTTTGTAAAGAGATGGTTGGGAAGGGTTCTGTACGCTTAAAAGATCGTTGAACTGAGTACTCAGCTGTATATCAAATATTTGGCCTCCACAATCTGTAGTTTGTATTCTAGTTATGGACTTTACTGGATCGACATTGCCTAATGATGCAGTATTTCCATTGCTTGCTGTTCTATACACTCTACTTATGGCAACCCCAACTACAGAGTCAGCTGCAAACCTTTGATATCCAGCTACAGCATCAAAGTCATGATGAGTCATTACAGACTCCCCATGATCTTTTTTAGGCACTACTACACGTACTACAGAGCTACCATTATTAGTATCAGAAAGATTAGGGTTAAGAGCAGCAGCTAAATCCTCTCGTACTTGGTATGCAAATACCAGCTTTGTATTAGTATAGTTAACCTTCATATGTCACTTGTTAGCAGCCACAAGCGCATACTTCAGTACACAACTCTTTGGCTTTCTTGTACTTATCCTGTACACTGTCTACTAGTCCAAGCGTACTCTCATATTGAGCAGACTGAAGTAGAAGCCTAATAGTTTGCGCCCTCTCAAGGTCTTCCTTGCACTTATTACACTTGCATGTGCAATTGATTGCGTCATGAACCAGCTTGGCAATGCAGCAATCTATCTCAGCGCTTCCGACACTAATGAAGGTTTTTACCAGGTTATTATTGCTATCCTTCACTGTAACACGATTTACCCCACGAGTGTCAGCAGTAACTGTAGAAATGAACGTTGCTGAACGGCTACGTCCTTTTGATACATACTGCTTACCGCTAGTAAGATTCTCAACTGTAATAACAAAAGAGGAGTTCGGACGAACACCCTTAGTAGTTACTTTCAGCTTTGTGTTTGAGGAAAGATGCTTAAGACCCATGATAATAAGAAATATAGGGGAGCACCACCAGTGTGATGATGCCCCCCATATTATTAGAACAAGTACTGCGTAGATGCAGTAAGAGCGACACCTGCGTTCAAGACCTCCTTTACAGTATCATCAGCATTAAGCTCATAGATAATGCAAGATCCGTATTGAGAACCTTTTACTACGTCACGATCCCCGTCAGTGAGGTAAGTGATTTCGTATCTCTTCCAGACACTGCCATTGGTTACAAAGTCAGGGAAAGTCTCAGGGAAGTACATCCGGTTGAAGTTACCAGCATACTCACGAGCTTTGAGCTCATCAGCACGAACCTGCCAGTCGTTACCTGAACCAGGGTACCAGCCTTGCTGCAAAACACCTTGCTGCTGAGTATTACCTTCAAGATTTTCGAAGATTATATCAAATACAAATCCAGCATGTCTTGCTTCAAGATCAAAACTACTAACGTTGTCAGTAACTGCAAACAAGGCGTTCCAAGTGTTGTTACCTTGAATTGCTGCAACAACATTGTCGCAAGTACCTTCTTCGTTAGCACCTCCAGTCACAGCCA
>Ga0115571_1002292_pt1 | contig 12700 bp, 6 predicted proteins | sample COGITO_mtgs_1205_FD_87293 | JGI IMG/M metagenome (GOLD analysis project Ga0115571, IMG submission 87293) | Pelagic marine microbial communities from North Sea - COGITO_mtgs_120531 | ecosystem: Environmental > Aquatic > Marine > Epipelagic | place: Germany:Helgoland, sampling site Kabeltonne...
CAAAAATAACCGATCAATTGACCGATGAGGCTTCCCGTTCATTTGATTATTCATTGTTTTACGGTAAAGAAGTAGAAGCCTCCCAAATCATTGAAACAGCCAAACGTTTTCCACTTTTAGCTTCTCATCACCTAGTGGTAGTTAGAGAGGCACAACACTTGGATAAATCAACTGATTTGATAGCGGAATACCTTTCCCAACCCCAACCCCAAACCATTATCGTTTTTTGTTTCAAACACAAAACTTTTGATAAGAGAAAAAAACTTTATAAAGCGGTTAAAAAGGTAGGAGCCCTGTTAGAGACCAAAACCTTATACGACAACCAAATTTCCCAGTGGATAGGCGATCGATTGAAAGAATCCCAATTTACTATCGATTCTGCAGCATTACAAATTTTGACTGAAGCTTTGGGGAATGATTTGAGTAAAATTGAAAAGGAAATAGATAAATTAAAAATTGTCTTGGAAGAAGGGAGTCAAATCACACCAGAACAAATTGAAGAGCATGTGGGATTTAGTAAAGATTACAACAATTTCGAGCTCTACAAAGCGGTAGGAAAACGCGATTTTTACCAATGCGCCAAAATCGTTAAATATCTGTCCGAAAACCCTAAAAATCACCCTTTGGTACTAACTATTTCTGGATTTTATAATTTTTTCAGAAGGCTTGTTTTGTATCATGGTATGCCAGACAAATCAAAAGCCGCTTCACTGCTTGGGGTCAATCCTTATTTTGTTATAGATTACGAGCAAGCTTCTCGACAATTCAATCTTAAACAGGCCAGTAAAGCAATTTCATTGACCTTAGAAGCAGATTTAAAAAGCAAGGGAGTAGGAGTCAAGTCAGGAAATCAGTATGATATACTCCAAGACCTACTGGTTAAAGTTTTTGCTTCCTAAAAATCAGAGTTTCGGATATTTATTAGGATTACTTTCGTGCATTATTTCGAAAACACACTCAAAGATATCATCTGCAGAAGGTTTCGAAAAATAATCTCCGTCTTCAGCATAGGGTGGTCTGTGTTCTTTTGCGGTGAGAAGTTTGGGTTGGCTGTCTAATAATGGGTAAATGTTTTGTTCCTCCAGTAACTGTTGAAGAATATAGGCGGAAGCCCCACCGGGCATATCTTCGTCAATGATAAGTAAACGATTGGTCTTTGCTATACTATTGCTTAGTTGTTTTGATATATCAAAAGGAATAAGGGTTTGAATGTCTATTACTTCTGCATCGATTCCATATCCCTCTAATTTCATAGCCACTTGTTGAACGATTCTCAATGTGGAGCCATAGGAGACAAGGGTAATGTCATTTCCCGATTTGAGTACTTCAATCTCTCCAATGGGCAAGCAATATTCCCCAAGGTTAGAGGGTAATTTTTCTTTAATACGATATCCATTCAAAGATTCAACCACTATAGCAGGTTGATTGGCTCTCAAGAGTGTATTGTAAAATCCAGCTGCTTGAGTCATATTTCGAGGAACCAATAGCTGTATGCCTCTAATCAAGTTAATCAATCCAGACATGGGAGAACCAGAATGCCAAATACCTTCCAGTCGATGTCCTCTTGTTCTAATAATCAATGGAGCCAACTGCCTACCTTTTGTTCGGTAGCTCAGTGTGGCCAAATCATCACTTAGGATTTGTATACAATACAGCACATAGTCTAAGTATTGAATCTCTGCGATGGGTTTGAGTCCTCGAATAGCCATTCCAATTCCCTGTCCTATAATAGTAGCCTCTCTAATTCCCGTATCAGCGACTCTTATTTTGCCGTATTTATTTTGTAACCCTTCCAACCCTTGATTGACACCACCAATCTTTCCGCTGTCCTCACCAAAAATGATCAAGCGGTCTTCGTTTTCAAGCAAATGATCGAAATTATCTCTTAAAATAATCCTACCGTCCACCATAGGAGCATCCAACTGATACTGGGGTGGAGTGAGTTTTACACTTTCTGTGGCATTAACTCCTTCACTGTACAAATGGGAAGAGTATTTTTCCTGTAACTTAGCTTTGATTTCATCCAACCAATTTTTAAAACCATCGGTATTTTTGACTTGGTTTTTGACCAATAAAGGAAATGTTTTTCGTGCAGTTGAAATAACATCGTGATAGAAAAGCTCTGTTTTATCATTTAGGCTTTTATGCAAAATTTTCAACTCCACATCATTATTGGATTCGGGCATCAAAACTTCTAAAAATTTATTTAGGCGGACTCTTTGTTCAAGAATCGGTTGCTGATACTCTTTCCAAGCTTCTTTCTTTGCCTCTCTTACTTCTCTTTTGATGACGGATTCTATTTCATCAAGATTGTCATGGTCACTTATTCCATTAGAAACTATCCATTCTTTCATTTTGTGGTTACAGTCGTATTCTTTTTCCCAAGAGAGGCGTTCTTTTGATTTGTACCTTTCGTGAGAACCAGAAGTTGAATGACCAAGGGGTTGAGTCAATTCAGTAACATGAACTAGTATTGGTATGTGTTTTTCTCGGGCCAGCTTGGAAGCATAGGAATAGGTCTTAATCAAGGCAGGATAGTCCCAACCTTTAACCGTTAAAATTTCAATGCCGTCTATGTCTTCTTCTCTTCCAAACCCTTCAAGTGCTTTGGAAATACTTTCTTTGGTAGTTTGTTGTTTGTTTTCTACCGAAATACCATAACCGTCATCCCAAACACTCATGACCATTGGAATTTGCAGTACTCCAGCAGTATTGATGGCTTCAAAAAACAACCCCTCACTTGTACTGGCATTACCAATGGTACCCCAAGCAATTTCGTTTCCCTGGTTGGAAAATTTTTGGGAATGTTTGATGTCAAGATTTCTGTATATTTTGGACGCCTGTGCTAATCCGATCAAGCGAGGCATTTGCGCCCCTGTGGAAGAGACATCTGCAACATGATTTTTGCTTTGCAACTGATCCAACCAATTACCATCTTCATCAATCAATTGGTTAGAAAAATGACCTACCATTTGCCTTCCAGCAGACATGGGTTCGTTTTTTATATCAGGATGAGCATAAATGGCAGAAAAAAGCTGTTTGGGGGTGAGATGACCTTGAGCCATCATTAGAGTTTGATCTCTGTAATACCCAGAGCGAAAATCTCCTGCTTGAAAAAAACGATTGAGAACAATCTGAGGTAATTCCTTACCATCACCAAAAATACCGAAAGTACCTTTACCGCTAAGCACCTCTCTTCTACCCAATTTACTGGTTTCACGGCTGATTACAATAAGTCTGTAATCCTCAAGGATTTGTTTTTTATAATCCTCAAAACTCAGTGTGTTTTTCTGCTCTTGGATATCTCTATTCATTTTGGCTGTCAAATTTACAAAAATTTGATTTGGGGTTTTCTATCAATCTTTTCCAGAATGTTTATAGAAGGAAAATATTTAGAACCATTTTCTGGAAAAAAGCCCAGCTAGTTCTTTTGGACTCATTGTCAAAATAAAACGAATTTTGCTTTGATAAGAGGCATCGTCTATTTCCCATCCGTTGGTACTGTGGAGTGGAAAAAAGATTTCAATATAGTCAGGAAGAATGTTCAGCCGGATACCCGACCCGTATAAATAATGAGGATTCGCATTTTGATTTTTGAGTATACCTAAATCAGTGTATAATTCAACCCATTTCCAAATGCCCATCGTAAGATTGGTTGACAACAAGTAATCGTTGGCAGTAGCAGGCAATAATACAGATTTAAAACCTCCTTCAGCCATGACGATTTGTTGGCTATAAACACCCTTACTTTCTGATCTTCCAAAATAATTATATTGGAATAGGTAATCCTGAGGACGATTTAGGTTGAAATCAAAAAATTGTGTCTCTCGTTGATTGTGATGTAAAAATTTTCCAGCAAAAAATCTTGCAGTAAACTGACTACCATTGGCCAAGAGTCGTCTAAAATCAAATGTCATTTCTGCTTTAGTGAACTTTCCAGACAGTTGAACATTGCTTCCAAAAGTTGTATGTTTTAAAGCTCCACGGTTGGAGTAGAAATATCTGAGATTAAATAACTTATAGTTTGGATTGGTTATGGGATCAGGGGGACTGTCCCGTTTCACACTATAGTAATAAAGACCTAAAACATGACGTTTATTTGACCTGAAATCAGATGTTCTGAATAAGAAATTAATGCTTGGTCTAATGACTTGATATCTTAAATTCTTATTGTAGTGATAACTGCTGGCAAAAAAATTAAAAAAAGTAAGATAATTGCTCTTTTCCTCCTTGTTGATGCGAAGTGACATTTTTACCTTTCCCACCCAACTTTTTTCTAGAGAGGAGTATTCAGGCATGAAATCATAAAAAAACTTTTGGAACTTTAATGATTTATCGTAAAAGCGTGATCCTATTGAGAGTCCATCGTATAAATTATAATTCACCATAGGGTTGTAGTAGATTTGATATCGCTTTGGTGACTCATAGTCCTTCATAAAGTTGAATTGAATGGGCTTAAAGTTTAAGAAATTTTGGGTGTACTTCCAATTGTTCATCTTGTTGATTTCCGGTAATCTAATTTCTGGGTTTATGGCCACAAAATCAGGTTCCATATTTTGAAGCGTAACACGCGTCACAGTTCCCATGCCCTCTATCCATTGTTGACTCACTATAGAATCGTTTTTTATTTGAGATAAAACAAAAGGGATTGTATTGTCCGAATGTCGGGTAAGATTTACTTCAATACTGTCATTTCTTTTCTTTAGACTTTTAATTTTAATGTCGATTGGAGTCCGCTTTTTCAAATAAAATTTTTCGAACCAATTGATATTTTTGGGACTGTGTTTTTGGAGTAATTCCAACCAACTCAAATCGGTATCAGTTTGGTTTAGGTATTCTACGAGTATCTTATTGAAGGAATCACGCCCAATATAGTTCTCTAGGTACCTTAAACCAATCCCTACATGATAGGGAGATCCAATTTTCTCATTGAATTTAATTAACTCATTCTTGGGTAAAAAGTCCGACTGTTGGAGATTGGCCCGCTCCATTAGCTCATAATAGATCCAATAGCCTTCATTAAAATCAATATCGGATAGGGTATAGGCTCTCATTAACTTGAATCTAGACAAACGACCCAAATATTTTTGATCAGGATAATAGGTTTCGATATACTTTATCATCAAATACGTTTGTAGTCCGCCAAATAACCAATGATCCTTTCTTAAGTCTATAGGTAAGTTGCTGGTCAAATAAAAATGTAAATAGGACTTTAGAAAACTAATTTCTTCTAAAAACAAATCGCTAAAAGGTGATAGAAATTTAGGCAAATCATTCAGTCCGAAAAAAGGGTTTTTATCATAAATTAACTCGGGTACAATAAACTTATTGACACCTTTGAAATTGAAAGCTTGGGTTACAAAAAAATCGATTTTTTTAATTTTTTCGAGCTTATCTTCTTCCTTTCGCGAAGCTTTAAAAATATCTGTGAGTATAATTCGATCACTGGCAGTTTGGAAAGTTTGAAACTTATTATTTCGGGACAAGTAAACCGAAATTTCCCTATTCTGAATTCCTGAAAAATAATGCTTATCCTTTTCCTTTGTTTTCCCTTTGAGGCTGGTTTCTACAGAAAAACCTTCCGGAGCCGACAATTTGAGCGAATAGTCCGCATCTTGAATACTAAAGTCATCGAGATTAAGGTGACTATAATTCTGCCATTTGCCTTCAAAGATTGGACTTAAAGCGATATACCAATACCTTAAATAAATATCCCCTTTATCATTGTATCCGTATCCTGTGAATTTAGCATCAGGCAAAACAACTTCATATTGAATTTCAATTTTCGTTAATTTTTCGTTGTTTATTTTTTGAGAAGAAATGAGTTGAATGATATCGGGTTGGTTATCGAGCCTAGACCAGTTGGCTTGAGTTCCATTGATTTTAAAAGATTGAATTAAAGTACTGCCAAATTTTGATTTGTTGGACAGGTAAAAACTTCGATCATATTCCTCAACAAGTCTTTGCGCTAGTGGGGTATTTATACCAGAATAAGCATTAGGCCAGTCTGTAAAATAAAGGGTATCCAACTCATTATTAGAAATACCCTCAAAAGATATTTTTTGAGAGATGGTCAGCCTTTTCCCTATAGAATCAAGCGTAGCATGAATATCATATGAAATTCTATTTTGACCATAAGCAACAGCACATCCCATTACAGTCAATACGATAAAATGCGATAATTTATTAATGATAGTATTATTAGAAATTCGGTTTGAAATATTCTTGCTTGTAAAACAACTTTAATTGTTCAATGACTTCCTCTTTGGTTTCTACCACCTGAATCAGATCCATGTCGTTGGGATCGATTTTTTTTTCTTTTAGCAAAACCGTCTTAATCCAATCTATTATTCCACCCCAAAATTGTCTTCCAACCAGTAGGATCGGGAATTTTTTAATTTTTTCAGTTTGAATTAGTGTTAATGCCTCAAATAGTTCGTCCAATGTACCCAATCCTCCAGGCATCACAACAAATCCTTGAGAGTATTTGATGAACATAACTTTTCTAACAAAAAAATACTCAAAATTCAACAATTTATCTTCATCAATATGATCGTTGTGTTTCTGCTCAAAAGGCAATTTAATATTGAGTCCAACAGAGGTACCTCCTCCTTTTTTGGCACCTAAATTGGCTGCTTCCATGATTCCAGGTCCACCTCCTGTAATGATGCCTAATCCTGACTTTACGATGACCTCTGCTATTTCTGTAGCAAGTTGGTATTGAGGATCATCGGGGGAAGTTCTGGCAGAACCAAAAATCGAAACACAGGGGCCGATCTTACTCATTTTTTCATAGCCTGTTACAAATTCGGACATAATTTTGAACAAAGCCCAAGAATCATTTGCTTTGACTTCACTCCAGTTCTTACTTTGATTGATAAATAGGTTCATTTTAGGTTTTTTATAATTCTTTTGCCAAATATTTACCTGTATGACTGTGTTTAAGTTTTGCAATCTCCTCTGGAGAACCTTGCCCTACCAATTTCCCACCATTTTTACCCCCTTCAGGTCCAATGTCAATAAGATGATCTACCAGTTTGATTACATCCATATTGTGTTCAATGATCAATACCGTATTTCCTCTTTTGACCAACCGTTCCAAAACCTCCATCAAGACCCTAACATCCTCAAAATGAAGACCTGTAGTGGGTTCGTCTAATATATAAAGCGTTTGACCTGTATCTTTCTTAGACAGTTCTGTTGCTAATTTTATACGCTGTGCTTCACCGCCAGAAAGGGTAGTAGAGGATTGCCCTAAGGTAATATATCCAAGCCCAACATCTAGAATCGTTTTTAATTTTCGGTAAATCTTCGGGTGATTTTCAAAAAATTCACAGGCCTGATTAACCGTCATTTCCAAAACATCGGCAATCGATTTCCCTTTGAATCTAATTTCTAAAGTTTCCCGATTAAAACGTTTCCCATTACATGTTTCACATTCTACGTGCACATCTGGCAAAAAGTTCATCTCAATGACTTTCATACCACCACCCTGACAAGTTTCACAACGCCCACCATTGACATTAAAACTAAACCTTCCAGGCTTATAGCCTCGGATCTGCGCTTCGGGGGTCAACGTAAAAAGCGTCCTTATTTCACTAAAAACACCACAATAGGTAGCGGGGTTGCTTCTGGGAGTTCTACCAATGGGAGATTGGTTGACATCAACCACCTTGTCCAAATGCTCTAGCCCTATTATTTTTTTATAGGGCAAAGGTGTTTTAACCGCATTGTATATATGGGCATTAAGAATCGGATAGAGGGTTTCATTGATCAAGGTTGACTTTCCACTACCAGAAACTCCAGTCACACCAATCATGGTACCGAGAGGAATTTCTATCGCTACGTTTTTAAGATTATTTCCTGTACAGCCCCTGAGAACAATACTCTTACCATTTCCTTTTCTCCTTTTTTGAGGGACTTCAATGTTCTTCTGGTGGTTCAAGTATTGTGCGGTAAGGGTATGCTTTTTTTTGAGTAATTCGGGGGTTCCTTCAGAAATGATTTCTCCTCCGTTCTTCCCTGCCATTGGTCCAATATCAATGATGTGATCGGCTCTAAGAATCATGTCCTTGTCGTGTTCTACTACAATTACTGAATTACCAATATCTCTCAATGACTCCAGTGAATTTATCAATTTCTCATTGTCTCTTTGGTGAAGACCAATACTGGGTTCATCCAATATATAAAGTACACCCACCAACTGTGATCCTATTTGTGTGGCCAATCGAATACGTTGGGCTTCGCCACCAGAAAGAGATTTGGAGGATCGATTCAGAGAAAGATAATTGAGTCCTACATCCAATAAAAATTTCAGTCTTGTTTTGATCTCTTTAATAATTTCACCTGCTACTTTAAGCTCATTAGTAGACAGTTTATTTTCTAAGTGATCAAACCATTCAAAAAGGTCACCCAAATCCAATGCACTTATTTCGGCAATAGTGTGACCATCGATTTTAAAGTTTAGGGATTCTTGATTCAATCGAGAACCTTCACAAAAACTACATTTTTTTTCATCCATAAAGCCAGAGGCCCATCTCTTAATACCCGCAGAATCTGTATTGTCAAATTGGTGTTTGATAAAATTTTCGATGCCTTCATAGTCAATCTTATAATCCCTAGTGATCCCCAAAGCTTTAGAGGCTACAGAAAACTTTTCATTCCCACCTTTGAGAATGACTTCCAACGCTTCTTCGGGAATTTTTTTAACGGGGTCACTGAGCGAAAAATGGTAACGTTTGGCGATGACCTCCATTTGTCTAAAACCCCAATTGCTTTTCTTTTCCCCCAATGGGACAATCCCTCCTTTGTCAATGGAAATGCTATCGTCGGGAATAATTTTTTTTGGACTCACGTCAAACTGATTTCCCAAACCTTTACAATTTAAACACATCCCCTTTGGGGAATTAAAGGAAAAAGAATTGGGCTCGGGAAGGGCATATGAGATTCCTGAGGTGGGACACATGAGTTTCCTACTGAAATAACGAATCGTATCTGTATCGACATCCATCAAAACAATGGACTCCTCTCCATAATGCATGGCTGTTTTAATAGAATCAACCAATCTTTTTAGATCATTTTCTTCTTGTTTAACCCTCAGTCTATCAACAATTAATTCAATATCGTGGGTTTTGTAACGATCGACCCGCATACCGGGTTTTAGGTCTAAAATTTCGCCATCGACCCTCACCCTTAAAAAACCTTGGCGAGATAGGGAATCGAACAATTCTCGATAATGTCCCTTCCTAGCTTTTACCAAAGGTGACAAAATGATGATTTTTTTATCAATGTATTCTGCTAAGATCAATTGAAGGATTTGTTCATCACTGTAATTGACCATTTTTTCTTGAGTAACGTAACTGAAAGCTGTCCCTACACGAGCAAAAAGAAGTCTAATATAGTCGTAGAGTTCGGTAATAGTTCCAACGGTAGAGCGAGGGCTTTTGGAAGTAGTTTTTTGCTCTATCGCAATCACAGGGGAAAGACCATCAATTTTGTCTACGTCGGGCCTTTCAAGATTACCCAAAAACTGCCTTACATAGGCCGAAAAAGTTTCCATATACCGGCGTTGTCCTTCAGCATAGATGGTGTCAAAAGCCAAAGAAGACTTTCCACTGCCAGAAAGACCTGTAATCACTACTAATTTTTCTCTAGGAATTTTAAGGCTTACATCCTTGAGATTGTGTACCCTCGCACCCTGAATATCAATACAACTTTCGCTTTCTTTCATAGTCAATTTGCAAAAATAACAATTTAAAAGGGTATTACTGTATTCCCTACCTTCTTAACAACCTAATAGTAACATTTGGAACAAAAAATAAACTTATGACACTAATTATTTTCTAATTCGTCCGCCACAAATCCTACTAATTCTTTAAAAAAAAGACCAAAGTCTATGGAAATTCCTAAGTAGTTTTCCTCTAAATCAACCACTGCCATAGAAAGATCTGAGGGAAATCGGGTGCGCTTGGACATCTGATAAAGAATTTCTTTTAGACCCTCAAGTGATCCATAAGCCATAAACCAATTATTACGTGAAATGATAGGGATCATTTTTATTGTTCTTTCTGGAAGACTTCCTTCATATTTTTCCATTAGGGTATAAAATGATCTGCTAAATTTTTTCAATGGATCGGGGTGGTACTGTTCCCAGTGTGCTGCCAGCATATGGTCGAAAAACATATCGACAATCACCCTGCTATAGTGGCGGTATTGGGGAAACAATAGACTTACGTTTTTTTTAAACAAAGGGTGAGAATCAGTAAAACGATCAATTTTTCGATGCAGTAAAATTCCCCTTTGAATACTATCGGGATAGTCCAGATAAGCTTTTCCCTTAACATGATCGGCTATAAAATTACCAATCGACAAGTCTTGATCGGTACCTGATAAATAAACATGTGCGAGGTAATTCATAGTTTTTATCAAAATTAAAATCCTAAAATTAAATCAATTGATTCACTATTTCATTTTCAAAAGGTTTTTTCAACAAAAAAACAAACCCACCAAAAACCAGTTATCATTATATTTGTGATATGACACTTATCAAATCTATTTCAGGAATTAGAGGGACCATTGGTGGGGAAACTTCCTCCAATCTGACGCCCCTGGACACTGTTCTATTTACTGCTGCTTATGCCCGTTGGTTAAAAAAAAACGTAAACTCTAAACATTACCGTGTGGTGGTAGGTAGAGACGCCAGAATTTCGGGTAGCATGATACAAGGTTTAGTAAACCAAACTTTAGTTGGCTATGGCATAACAGTTCTAGATTTAGGTTTATCGACAACTCCAACCGTAGAAGTGGCAGTAACAGAACACCAAGCCCAAGGAGGAATTATCATTACTGCAAGTCATAACCCCAAAGAGTGGAATGCCTTAAAATTATTCGATCAAAAGGGTGAGTTTTTAAACGCTGCATCGGGAAAAGCTATTCTAGAAATTGCAGAACAACAAGATTTTGATTTTGCCAAAATTGATCATTTAGGAGAAATAACAGCAGTTGACGATGCTATTTATAATCATGTAAAAAAAGTATTAAATCTTCCGCTGGTCAAGGTTGAGGCGATCAAAAAAAGAAAATTTAAAGTAGCGGTTGACGCAGTCAATTCAACAGGAGGTATAGCGGTCCCCATGCTTCTGGAAGCGCTGGGAGTAACCCCTGTTCTTCTTTACTGCGATCCAACAGGGCATTTTCCTCACAATCCAGAACCGTTAAAAGAACACCTTACCGAACTGAGTAAAAAAGTAGTTGAAGAAAATGTTGATTTTGGAATTGTTGTTGACCCAGATGTCGATCGATTGGCATTTGTAGATGAACACGGAGTTGTTTTTGGAGAAGAATACACGTTAGTGGCCTGTAGCGACTATGTTTTGTCAAAAACTCCCGGAAATACGGTATCCAATCTTTCCTCTACCCGAGCCCTTTCAGATGTTACCCGAAATAGGGGAGGGCAATACTACGCCAGCGCTGTTGGAGAAGTCAATGTGGTGGAAAAAATGAAAGCCGTAAATGCGGTTATAGGAGGAGAAGGAAATGGTGGAATAATCTATCCAGAACTGCATTATGGTAGAGATGCGCTGGTTGGTATTGCACTCTTTTTAAGTCTCTTGACTGAAAATGACACAAAAATATCCTCCCTAAGGGCTTCCTATCCCAATTATGCCATGAGTAAAGCCAAAGTGTCATTGGCTCCCGAAATGGATGTTGACACCATCCTAAAAAAAATAGAGAAAAAATATCAACTACAGCAACCGATCACCATAGATGGAGTCAAAATTGAATTTGAAAACTCTTGGGTTCACCTCAGAAAATCAAACACGGAAGCCATCATACGTGTTTATACTGAAGCTCCATCTGAAAAAGAAGCGAATACGCTAGCTGAAAGCTTTTTAGAGGAAATCAAAGCCATAAGTTAATCTTTAGGAGCCTTATCTGCGTGTTTAAAGCGATTATGGGTCCAAAGGTATTGAGTCGGGTCACAATAGATATCCTGTTCCAACCATTCTGTAAAAGTATCTGTAATTCGATTTTTAGGAAGTTTTTCAGGATGATCTGCTATCAATTCAAAATCAACCTCATAATACCCTCTTTTGACGCGTTTAATTCTTGCATATACCACGCCAAAGTCAAGTTTTTTTGCAATCAATTCTGCACCGACAAAAACAGGAACTTTAACCCCTAAAAAAGGCCGCCAATAGGTTTTGGATTTGATTCTAGGTGACTGATCACTGGCGAAACCGTAAATGGCAACCGTTCCACTTTTATGTAATTTTTTAATGTTTTGGATGGCTTCGAATCGTGAGATCAAATGACCGCGATGTTTCTTTCTGATCTTGACCACCAAATCATTAAGGTATTGATTCATCAATGGCGTATAGAGGGCATAGGCTTGTGACTCGGTGTGGTAAGCAATAGACATCATCCACTCCCAACTGGCGTAATGACCACACATGATAATTGCACTTCTATCTTCTTTTTCAAATTGAGTAAGCACCTCTAGATTTTTAAAAACCATACGTTTTTGCATTTCAGACTTACTAATTTTTAATGACTTAAACGCCTCCAATGTAATGTCACAAAAATGTTGGTAAAACTTTTTTTCGATCCATCGAAGTTCTCTCTTGCTTTTATCGGGAAACGATTTACTGAGATTGGATCGAACTACTTTTATACGGTATCCAATTAGGTTATATATTAC
>Ga0115571_1002298_pt1 | contig 12686 bp, 10 predicted proteins | sample COGITO_mtgs_1205_FD_87293 | JGI IMG/M metagenome (GOLD analysis project Ga0115571, IMG submission 87293) | Pelagic marine microbial communities from North Sea - COGITO_mtgs_120531 | ecosystem: Environmental > Aquatic > Marine > Epipelagic | place: Germany:Helgoland, sampling site Kabeltonne...
ATTCTCCCTCTCCCGCGCCCTCGTTTATGATGTCCACGAGTGAACTCTGCAGGCTCGCTCCAGCGATCTTTACGGCGCGTAAGGCATGGTGCTGCAACGGCATCGCCAATCGACCTGAGAACGCCGCACTGCCGCGGGTTCTTCGTGCTGCAAGGGGTGGTCACCCCCGACGCCAAGCGCATCACCAAGGCGGTGTTGTTACCCGAGCGACTTTTTCAAACGACGACGAACGCGTTTCTGTTCCTGGAGTCACAGTGCGAGAAATTGCCTCCGTTGGTGCGACCAACGTGTCTGAACCCGTAACACCGATGGGAGGTTGGCCCCAACCCGTCAGTTTCGCCGCTGGAGCGGTCAGTAGGGAGGAGTTGCTTGGAACAACATACGAGCAGACGAGCTAATATGAAATAGAAATTTGCCTCCATGACTACTCGGCTGTGGCACGAATAATTTTTACGTCTGACGCTGAGCTGGCACAGGTGGCGCAACGGCGTCAGTAGGACAAACGAGCCAAAATCAGAGCAGCACTGGACGCCCCACAACGCGACAGACACGTTGCCCACGAACCAGGGTATCCCGGCGCGTGTGGAAAAGATTAGGTTAGGAGGCATGTAATTTGCTTATTCAGCACACAGGCAAATAGTTAGGCCAAAAGTTATGAGACGAATCTGATGACCATCTGATTTGTGCGCCCCCTGTATTTTTTTTTTTTTTTCAACCGCCCACACCATGGCGGCACCAGACGCGACCGCCCTCTGGAGACGGCTCGGAGCGACGCATCATATCGTGATCGAACGGGCGGTGGGACTCACCTACACAAAGCCACGCGTGTGAACGTCGTGTGCGCCGCTGTTGTGTTCCCGCAGGTTGAAAATTCCAACTGGTTTGAACATCTCGAGCAACACCGGTTTGGTTTTAACGATGAATTTACCGCCTCACACTCTCGCCACGCCCCTCACACGCCTACGATGGGTGTTGGATCGCGCGTTCGCGCTGACCTGTGCATGAGTGCGACCGTTGCGGGCAGCGAATCAGACTGACGCTTGCCGAGCGTCGGAACAACGTCCGCGATAGCCTCGAGAGACGGTAAGAGTTCATGATTCAGACTGCCCTCGAGCGCAAGGCTTGGTCTTCTAGGGCGCCCCTTTCCCGCCCTTCCTGAGCGTGATGAGCTTGATGTGCTCATTCGTCCATACGGTTGGAGGATCATATGGGTTGAGAAGGACGAAGTGGCGAGAGCTGTCCGTACGGTCCGTCGCGGCGTACGATGACGGGCGGACCTCGACGAGAGCGGGCGCGCCATGAACGTAGGAGATTCCACTCCCTGAACTTTTGGCCCTCGCGCCCAAAGTTCGATCCATGCCATGCACACCTTAAGAAAAGAGAGGAAAAACGTTTCTGCGTTACAATCGTGTGTGCTACTTTTCGTCGGTGCCGCCGTGCCGCTTCGTTTTTTGTTTCGTCGGTGCCGCCGTGCCGCTTCGTTTTTTGTTTCGTCGTTCACTCCTCGATTTCCTCCGCGAACGGCGTCAGGTCAAAGGTGAGCACCCTGGAGCAGGCCTGGTCGATGTCCCTGCTCACACCCACGAGGGAGTCAGCCTTGTCGAAGAAGTAATCCTTGAGGGAGATGACGATGGACTGGCACGGCTTGCCCTCCGACCCCGGGTGGGTGCCGTGGCTCCTGTTGCGGATGAACTGCGCCATTCTTTCCACGTTGACCTTGTCCAGCGCCGCGTCAACCTCGTCCAGGATGAAGAATGGGGAGGACCTGTAGGAGTGGATGGCGAAGAGCAGCGCCAGCGCCGCCATGGTCTTCTCACCGCCGCTGAGCTGCTCCATGTCCCTGAACCGCTTCGTCGGGGGCATGGCGCTGAACCTCACCCCCGAGTTGTACGGCTCCTGGCTGTCCTCCAGGTTGAGGTACGCGGTGCCTCCCATGGGGTGAATGTTGGACGAGGTGAGCTCCTTGTACACCCTGTCGATCGCCCCCTGGATGTGTTCGAAGGCGGCCATGAACGTGCTCTCCCTCTCGTGCATGATGCGCTCGAAGGCGTCAGCCGCGTCCTTGGTCTTTTTGCGCGACTCGTCCAGCGCCTCGACGTGCTCAGCCTCCTTCTCCTTGAGGCCCTCGTACTGCTCGATCGCCTTCATGTTGGGCTCGAGCCGCGCGAGATCCGCCGCCTTCTCATCCGTGGCGTCCCTGAGCTCGTGGTCCAGTCGCTCCCTGTCGCTGGGCCTCGGGGCGTTCTTGAGACGGTCGGGGAGATCCTCGTAGTTGAGCTTGACCCTGAACGCCGCCGCGCGCCAACCGCCGGTGGTCTCGGCGTCAACCTCCATGGCCTCAGCCTCCTCGGCCTCCTCCTCGTTACCGTCACCCAGGGTGGGCACCGGCGCGGGGAGCGCGAGGATGTCCTCGTCCTCCTCGTCGTCGTCCGCGCGGGGCAGCTTGAGTCGCTCCATCCTGGCCGCCGCGATGATATCCGCTCGCGTCTCCCGGAGCGCCTCAACCTGGGACGACTTGTTGGACACGACGCGCTGCAGCTTAGCCTCGTCGGTGTTGGCACCCTTGTTCCGCGACCTGAGCTCGTTGATCTCAGCCTCCACCGCGCGCATCTCCTCCTTCGCCGCCGTGGCGTCGTTCTCCAACCCCTCGGTCTCCTTCCTGGCGGCGTCGGCCTCAGCTTTGGCCTTCTCCGCCTCGGACGACAGCCGCGTGAGGTCCTCCCGGTGCCTGGAGATGTCGGACTCAGCCTTGGCGCGGGGCCCGGCGACGTCGCGGGACCGCTCGTAGTTGAGCTGCTCCGTGAGCTTCGCCTTCTGCTGCGCAAACTTGGCCCGCTCCTCGGCGCCTCTCTGCAGGGTCGCGAGGTTGTTCTCCTCGTACTCGCGGATGTTCTTGACCCCGACGGATTTGGAAAACTCGGCGTAGACCTCATCCTCGATGGCGTGGATCTTCTTCTCGAGGACCCTCGCAGCCTTGACCGATGTCTCCAGCGCGCTTGTGGCCTTCTCGAGCTCGGGCTCGGTGGACGCCACCTCGCGCCCCATCACCTCGGCGTCCTTGGAGAGCTTGTCAATCTTATCCGCGCACATCTTGATGTCAGCGGCGGCGTACTGGAGGTCCCTCTCCAGGCGGGTCATCCTCGCCTGGGCCTCCTGCTCCTCCATGGCGAACGTGGCGACGGGCTTGAGCTTGGTGAGGGACTCTTCGGCAGCCTGGCGGTCGGCGCGAAGGGTGGCAACCTCCTCGGCGTCAAAGCGGGAAGCCTTCGCCTCCAGAGAGCCGCTGGTACCGCCGGTCATCTCACCGCTCTTCCTGATCATGGTACCGTCGAGGGAGACAACCTTGAACCTGCGCTCGCCGCCGAAGGTGAGACGCTTGGCCTCCTCGTGGGTATCGCAGACGATGGTGTCGCTGCCCAGGGCGTAGATCATGGCAATCTTGAACTTGGCGTCAAAGTTGCACACGTCCACGGCAAGCTTGGCGGAGCCGCCGAGGTGCCTGAGACCCTCGTCGGGCTCGTTAACCTTGACACCGTTGAGGGGCAGGAAGGTCATGGGGGCGACTCGCTGCTCCTTGAGGTACTGCACGCACTCCTTGGCGACGGCGGCGTCATCGACGACGATGGCATCCGCGTCCCTGCCGAGGACGGTGATCACCGCGAGGTTGTACTTGCGCTGGGTCACCTTCAGCAGGTCGGTGACCCTGCCGTGGACGCCCGGGAGGAGCCTGCGCATGGCGACGACCGCCTCCTGCGCGCGAACCTCGCGCTCCGACTCCTTGCGATCAGCCTTGGCCTCGCGGAGTTTCCCGCTGAGCTCCTCGATCTTGTTGCTGAGGTGCTCCTGCTTGGCCCGGGACTTGCGCTTCTCGTCCGCCAGGCCCTTGTCCTTGGTCCTGGCCTCGCTGAGCTCAGCCTTGGCCTCGTCGCGGCCCTTCTCCAGGTCAGCCATCCGTCGCGCCTCCCCGTCCTTCTGCTCATTGAGGAAGTCGAGGCGCTGGGTGAGCTCGTCCCGCTTGGCCTCGAGTCGCTTGCGAACGTCCTCGTCAGCCTGGGCCGCGGCGGCGAGACCGTCGCGCTCCTGCCTCAGCTTGAACGTCTTGGCGCCCGCCTCTTCCTTCTTCCTGTTGTACTCCTCCACCTGCGCGGCGCCCAGCTGCTTCCTGTCGCCCTTCTTGAGCTCCGCCTGGAAGTCGTTCTCGAAGATCTCCTCCGCGGCGGCGACGTTCCCGAGGTCCTTCTCGAGCCTGGCGATGTCAGCCTCGCTCTGCTCGGCGTCGGCGGAGTGCCTGTCGAGCATCTTCTGTGCCAGCTCGAGCTTCTTCTTAGCCCTCAGCGTCTCCTCGCGGTTCTTCACCGCGGCGGGGTTCCTCCGGTCGGCGTCCTCCTTGGCCTTTGCGATTTTCCTCTCGAGCATCATGACGCGCTTGGAGTGTTGGGCCTTTGACTGGCGCTTCTCCTCCTCTTCCTTCTTGAGGGCGTCGAGGCGATCCTCGTGTTCCTTGAGGGCCTCCTTGGCCTCCTCGATCTCCTCCGTGTGCCTCTCAGCCTCGTGGTCGATGTGGTACAGTTTGAACATGACGTGCTCGGTCCTGAGCTTGGTGAGCTCCTCCTGCATGCGGATGTGCTTCTCAGCCTCCTCCTTCTGCTCCTTCATCTGCTTGCGCAAAGTGGTGGTGGCCTTGCGCCTCTGCAGGCTCGCGAGCTGCTCCTCCTCGCACTCCTTGCGGAGCTTGAGCGCGTCCTCGTAGTCCTTCTTGAGATCCGCCGAGCCCGAGACCTGCTCGATGAGCGCGGTGAGATCCTTCGGGGACTTGCTCGCCACGCTCTCGATGTCGCCCTGGAACACCAAAAAGTTCCTAGCCTTGATCAAGATGCCGTGCTCCTTCAGGCGCTCCGAGTACGCCTCCGCGGTGCACGCCTTGCCGTCGATCTTGTACTGGCCGGTGCCGCTCGCGTCGATGTGCCTGGAGAAGCAGATCTCGGCGCCGTCCTCAGCCTCGTAGATGAGTTTGACGAACGCGGTCCTGCTCTCCTCCCTGTCCGCCAGGTCGAAGGCGTACACCAGATCCCTGAGCACCGTGCCTCGAAGCTGCGCGGACTGGACCCCGAGGACGAAGGAGATGGCGTCCATGAGGTTGGACTTGCCGCTCCCGTTGGGTCCGATGATGGACGTGAACTGCTTGAACGGGCCGATGACCTGGTGGCCCTTGTACGACTTGAAGTTGTCGCACTCGATGCGGGAGATCATGCCGCCGCGGACGGCGACCGCGGTGGACGGCGCCTCTTTGGACATCGACCTCGAGCGCGCCATCTTGCCCGAACGACGACGGGGTGCCCAGGCGGGCGGAAAAAAGAGGGCGGAGTGCCTAGACCTCGAGGCGCCGCTTGTGGGTCGCGTTCGCGCGCGGAAAGTCTCCCGCGCGACGGACGAGGTGACGATACGCCGAAAGAGCGGTTCTCGTCGCCGAACCCTGCTTCCGAGCGCGCGGAAGGTGCCGTAGGGCGCCCTTCACTTGTGTCGTTGCTTCGTGTTTCCGGGCGCGATGTGTTTTTTTTGAAATTCTTCGGTCGGACTTTTCGGTCGGCTGACCGATGCTCGTAGTTTTTGGCTGTGTAACTCAAAAACGGTGGTCTGATTACGTCCATTAAACCGGGAAATCTGGTGGCTCACAAAAACTTCGGCCGATCAGGTCGTCGGCCCACAGACACGTGCGTGAACCGCCGGCCGCACACGAGCCATGGCGTCCAAATCTTCGGGGCTCAACCTCGGCCACATGGCCGGTAACCTCGATTCCAAGTGCGTCCACCACCCCGTTTGAACCACATTGCCTCCCGTGCGACGTGCGGGGAGCCTCTCCGCGTCCCGCGTTATCCCGAATTTGAAGTGAGCACGATGGCACCTGTCTCGCGCAGATCTCGCGCGACGATCCGACGACTGACCCGCGTTCGTTCCCGTTCTTTCTAATCTCAGGGAGACCGGCAAGGTCACCAAGGACTACGAGGATTACTTCAAGGAGGAGGACGACTCCAAGCGCACCGGTAACTACACCGACGTCGTGAACAAGTACTACGACCTCGCCACCTCCTTCTACGAGTACGGCTGGGGCGAATCCTTCCATTTCGCGCACAGGTACAAGTGGGAGAGCCTGCGCGAGTCCATCATCAGGCACGAGCACTTCCTCGCCTCCAAGCTCAACGTGGGTCCCGGCAAGAAGGTCCTCGACGTCGGGTGCGGCATCGGCGGTCCTCTCCGCGAGATCGCCGCCTTCACCGGCGCGTCCGTCACCGGCCTCAACAACAACGCCTTTCAGATCACCCGCGGCGAGGAGATGAACCGCAAGACCGGCCGCCACGACGACTGCGACTTCATCAAGGCTGACTTCATGAACATCCCCGTCCCCGACGCCACCTACGACGCCGTGTACCAGATCGAGGCCACCTGCCACGCCCCCGACGCCGTCGGGTGCTACTCTGAGATCTTCCGAGTTCTCAAGCCCGGCGGAGTTTTTGCGTCGTACGAGTGGTGCCTGACGGACGAGTACGACCCTAAGGACGAGGAACACCGCAAGATTCGCCAGGAGATTCTCATCGGCAACGGGCTTCCCACCGCGCGGCACACGTCGGAGGTGCTGGCGGCGCTCAAGAAGGCTGGGTTCGAGGTGACGGAGGAGGCGGATCTGGTCAAGACGGCGGATGTGCCCTGGTACGAGCCCATCGACCCGGACCGCTCGTGGAGGCCGTGGAGGGACTTCTGGTCGTTCAAGACCACCTCGTGGGGGCGCAACATCACCCACTACTTCGTGCTGTTGCTCGAGACCGTGGGGATCGCGCCCAAGGGGAGCATGGGCGTGAGCGGGTTCCTGAAGAAGGGTGCCGACGGGCTCGTGGCTGGAGGCAAGAAGGGAATCTACACCGTGATGTACTTCACCGCCGCCAAGAAGCCTGTGAAGTGAGCGTTCAACGAAGGATTCGTGTTGGACCCATCCTAACCCCGCCGCCGATTGATTTGATTTGATTTGATTTGATCTAATAAACGCCGCAAACACCGTGCGTACACTCTTACCTTTGCCCGCCGCGTCGCGACCACCCCTGAGAAATCATCAGGCGTAAGCAACTTTTAGCCCGAGGAGCCCCACACCGACCTGCGCCGGAGGTTCGTGCCGCGGTCCGGGTCCGACGATCCAAATGGATGACTCGGACACATGGACTGACGGAATCCCGAATCTGAAGCTACCGGACCCGGCGTTTGTTCCGGGAACGCCAGCCCCGGTGCTCGAGCTCGTAGACGTGTGGGTCGCGTCGATCGACAAGAAACAGTGCAACGCCGTGCTCAAGGAGGTATCCGCCAAGGCCCCACTGAGTGCGCTGATGCACGTCAAGCGCGTGCAGAAACGCGAGGGCGACGATGCGTCACTGCGGGTGCTGCTGTGCGAGTGCTCCGACGTGGCCCCGGACGGAGCATGGCCGGCGCCGGTGAGAGACCTAGTGGACCGATACGCGATGACGCCGGAGCGGGCGGCGGTGCCGGGGCACGCGCCGCGGACCAGGGAGCAGTGGGAGGAGTGGAATGAAATTTGGCCCATCGTGTGGCAGAAACCGAACAGCCACCTGGCGGTGCCCCTGGAGGCGCCGTCGACGGAGGAGATCGCGGAGATGAAGCGGTGGATGCGTCGGGTAATCACCACCGCGTACGGGGCGAGGACAGACAACGCCGCGCTCATCGTCGATCCCGCCGAGGGAACGGTCGTGGCGGGTGGGGGGGACCGTTCGACCAATTGGAGACGCAACGAGGGAGGTCGCTTACTGGTCGGCCATCCGCTGCATCACGCGGCGCTGGTGGCGATAAACTGCGCGGCGGAACTCGACGCGCGGACGTACCCGGCGGGGGAGGATGAGAAAAACATAGCCGCGGCGCCGTCAGAGCCGTCGGCGCCGTCAGAGCCCGAGGTTGGAGAGAAGCGACGCCGCGGGGAGACTCTGAGCGCGAGCGCGATGACGGAGACGCTCGGACGGCCGTACCTGTGCACAGGGTACGACGTCTACCTGGTGAGGGAACCGTGCGTCATGTGCGCCATGGCGCTGACGCACTCGAGGGTTCGGAGGGTGGTGTTCGGCGCCAAGTCACCGGGGAACGGGGCTCTCGGGGGTGGTAAGCACTCGCTGCACGGGCAACGGACCTTGAACCACCACTATCAGGTGTATACGTTCGGGCTCAGCGGGGAGGAGATGGACGATCTAGCGAAGGGCGCAAAGTTGAAACTATAATGAGTTCGATTAACACCCTCTAAAATAACCGATCATTTGGGAACTAAGACGCTCAGAGGTCGGTGATGCAGCCCTGGGAGGCGGATCCGACGAGCTTGATGTACTTGTAGAGGGTGCCGGAGGTGGCCTCCAGGGGGGGCGCCTCCCATTTCTTCCTGCGCTCCGCGAAAATCTCCTCAGTCACCTCGATCGCGTTCATCGTCCTCTTCTCGGCGTCGATCTCGATGATGTCGCCATCCTCGATGAGGCCGATGGGTCCTCCAACCTGCGCCTCGGGGGTGACGTGGCCAATCACGAACCCGTGAGATCCACCGGAGAAGCGTCCGTCGGTGATGAGGGCGCAGTCGTTACCGAGACCCGCGCCCATGATGGCGGAGGTCGGGGTGAGCATCTCGGGCATGCCGGGGCCACCCTTGGGTCCCTCGTACTTGATGACGATGACGGAACCCTTGAAGGACTCGGGGTCCTCGGAGAGGGCGGCGAGCATGAGCTCCTCGGAGTCGTAGCACTTGGCGAAACCCTTGAAGTAGAGACCCTCCTTGCCGGTGATCTTGGCCACGGATCCCTCGGGGGCGATGTTGCCGTAGAGGGTCTGGAGGTGGCCGGTCTCCTTGATGGGCTTCTCGATGGGCATGATAACCTCCTGGCCCTCGGAGAGGTCGGGGCAGGACGCGAGGTTCTCAGCCATGGTCTTGCCGGTGCAGGTCATGCAGCTGCCGTCGATGAGACCCTTGGACATGAGGTACTGTTGCGAAGGAATAAGAAGAGGGTCGTCGGTCAGCGAAAAGCTTCGGGGTGAAAAAGCAAAGAGAGAGCCGGGGAAACGGCGGGTCCGTCCGGCTTGTTCGCGAGGATCAGTTATTATTGGTACGTTAAGGATTGATCTGCAGTGGCGCAGCCCTCAAGAAGGGGAATCCATGAATATCTTCACTTCCTCAGCCGGACGGGGACGATGCGTGATTGGGGACGGGGTCGGGGTCGGGTCGGGGAGAGAGTCGGGAACGCGACTAACCTTGAGCACGCCGGGGGTACCGCCAATCTTGTGAACGTCCTCCATGACGTACTTGCCGGAGGGCTTGAGGTCGGCGATGAAGGGAACCTTGTCGGAGACGGCCTGCCAGTCGTCGAGGGTGAGCTCGATGCCGACGGAGTGGGCCATGGCGATGAGGTGGAGCACCGCGTTGGTGGAGCCGCCGAGCGCGATGACGATGGTCATGGCGTTTTCAAACGCGGCGCGGGTCATGATGTCGCGGGGCTTGAGGTCAATCTCGAGGAGGTGCTTGATCGCCTTGCCGGCCATGAAGCACTCGTCCATCTTGAGGGGATCCTCGGCGGGGATGGAGGAGGAGTACGGGAGGGACATACCCAGGGCCTCGATGGCGGAGGACATGGTGTTGGCGGTGTACATGCCGCCGCAGGCACCCGCGCCGGGGCAGGACTTGCGGACGATGTCGCAGCGGGTCTCCTCGTCGATGGCGCCGGTGACGTACTGGCCGTAGGACTGGAAAGCGGAGACGATATCGAGGGGTTCACCCTGGGCGGAGGTACCGGGCTTGATGGTACCGCCGTAGACCATGATGGCCGGGCGGTTGAGGCGGCCCATCGCGATGATGCACCCGGGCATGTTCTTGTCGCAGCCGGGGAGTGACACGTTGGCGTCGTACCACTGTCCGCCCATGACGGTCTCGATGGAGTCGGCGATGAGATCGCGGGACTGGAGGGAGAAGGACATACCGGGAGTACCCATGGAGATACCGTCGGACACGCCGATGGTGTTGAACCTGTAACCGACCATGTCCTCCGCCTGGATGCCCTCCTTGACCTTCGCGGCGAGGTCCATGAGGTGCATGTTGCAGGAGTTACCCTCCCACCACACGGAGGAGACGCCGACCTGGGGCTTGTTCATGTCCTCGGGCTGGAGACCGGTGGCGTAGAGCATCGCCTGTGGGATTGAAAGGGGATCGAACGGACGCGTCAGTCGGATGCGGGTCGGGTTTTGGTCGCGGCTGGCGGATCGGTCTTTTTCAGGGTTAGGGCCGATTGACGCTTTTTATCCGTCAACCGTCGGGGGATGAAGGATCCGAGTCGCGGGATGAAGGATGGAGGGTTGCGCTCACCTGGGACGCGCCCTGGGACTTGGGCTGAGTGATCTTGCGGGACCACTTGTTGAGGGCATCCTTGGGACCCTCGGGCATGTGGATGCCGGGGACGTACTTCTCCTGGGTGATGCCCTCGAGACCAGCGGCGTTCCCGGCGTCGTAGCCACCCATCCGGGGGCGGACCACGGACGCGCGGCGGACGGCGACGCGGGAGGTGGGCGCACGGACGCGCTGGCCCAGCGCGGGGCGCGCGGAAAGAGCACCGACGGAGGCCATCGTGTTGATAGGGTGAAGATAGAGTGTCGCAGGCGACGCTCACAATGCCGCCGCCGCATCGAAATCGGGAATTAGTGACACGTGACGAGGCAAGCGGGCAGGCTGGGCTGGAGCGCTTTTTCATCCAAAAAAATGTTTCTAGCTCACAACGAGCTCGGCTCGTCGCGTCACAGCTTGCTCTTGAGCTTTTGCGCAGCCGCCCGACCCGCCGCCTCCCCGCTCATCCACGCAGCCTCCACACCCGGCCCCTGGATGAAGTCACCCGCCATGCCAAAGCCCGCGGCCATGTCGAAGAAGCACGCGCCGCCCAGAGTCCCTTCCCCGATGGCGCCCGACGGGTACGCGTTGCCCCACCTCTGGCACTTCATGTGAGCCGGGGCTGGGAAGTCCCCGTCGTCGTACCCGCACGCCACGCCCAGAACCCTCCTGGCCTCCTCCCCGATCGTAGGTTCGATGGCGCTGAAGTACTCGGCGGTCTGGGGGTTGTACTGGCCGTCCACGGTGAGCGGAGCCTTCGCGATTGTCTTCTCCGCAAACTCGGTGGTGGTGATGGCCACCCACCGCTCCAAACCGTCCTTTCGCGTCAGTCTCCCGGGCTTGGAGGAGTCGCGGACCAGGAGACCGATCACGTCGGAGCCGGTGACCACGGCCGCGTCGAAGTCGGGCTTGGGAGCCGACTGGTCAAACGCGAGCATGCACGAAAATAAACCGACGCGGGCGGGGTTGGTGGCAAAGGAGGGCCAGACCTGTTTGGCGTCGCACTTCTCGGGCAAACCGGTCACCTCGCACGTTCCCGGGGTTCCCTTCCTCGCGGTCATCACGTCGCACACGACCACCGCCGCGTTACGACCGCCCAGTTTCTTCTCCTTGGACCCCGCCTGGCCCTCGTCCAGCGCCCTCTTGTCCACGCCGGATACGGACCACGGGCTAGGGCCGGAGTCGTCGCGATCGAGGCTGGTGACGGTGGTGTGCCAGTGCGCGGTCACGTCGTCACCCGCGAGTGCACGCAGACCCTCGCACACCGCCTGGTTCGTGGGTACGCCCACGAACACCTCGTCCGCGGTGAGCAGTTTGAAGAAATCTTGTCTGGGCGGTCCCCCGACGGAGACCCGGCGCTTGGGAATGAAGACGCCGTCGAACGCGTTGAGGGTGCCGAAGACGCCGTCCCAGCGTGCGACGTACCCTTTAGCCTTGAGCTCCTCGCAAACGGCCTGTAGATCGGGTGAGGAGGTGGGGTGGTGAGTCGGGGGTCTGCAACAGAGTGGGCACCTCGGATCTGGATCTGCGACTCCTGAGGTTTTAGGGTTGCGGTGTTGAGTGGGAGCGGGCGCGCACCTTGAACTTTGCGTTCGTGGCGGTGAAGAACTGCGCTCCGTGGTCGAACACCATCGTCTCGCCGTTGATCTCCGCGGGCCTGGACGAGGAGGTCCTGCCACCGGGCCCGCGGGAACCCTGGTCGTAGATGTCCACTCGCTTCCCGAATCCGTGCGCGACGAGAGATTGCGCGCACGCGAGCCCCGCGACGCCACCGCCAACGATCGCCACGCGGGTATCATCTCCACCGGGAGCCATGCTGGCGTATACCCTCCTGCTGATGTCGACTCTGCTGGACGCGCGACGCACGAAAGGACGCGACAGCCCGACCACAGCGCGCGCCAACATTTAGTGAAGAGATTTTTCTGAGAGGGCATGATTTTCAATCTGCTCGAGCGTTACAGCAAGTCTAACCTTAATGATGCCTGGAGCCGCCCCGGCCACCGCGCCCACCCCTTTCAGGTCCTCCGCGTCCACCCCTGCCACCCCTTCCGGGTAGAGCTCCACCCCTGGAGTCGAACCCAGAATACTGCCCCCTCCCGCCACCGCCACCGCCACCGCGGCCACCACCACCGCGGCCACCGCCGCCGCCGCCGCCGCCTTCGATGTTCAGCCAGGGAACACCCTTCAGTCCCATCTTGCCAACCATGCTCTTTTGCATGGGCGGGGGTCCGGGGCAGCCCATGAAGTCCACCGCGAACACGTTCGCCTCGTGCACCAGCTTCGCGGG
>Ga0115571_1002299_pt1 | contig 12682 bp, 11 predicted proteins | sample COGITO_mtgs_1205_FD_87293 | JGI IMG/M metagenome (GOLD analysis project Ga0115571, IMG submission 87293) | Pelagic marine microbial communities from North Sea - COGITO_mtgs_120531 | ecosystem: Environmental > Aquatic > Marine > Epipelagic | place: Germany:Helgoland, sampling site Kabeltonne...
GCGCAAAAGTGGAAACGATATATACATCATTCTTCTTGATGAAAATGATGAAGTGATCGATGTCAAACTTCCATCACTTCTACCTCTCAAACTCAACTTTATCAACATGTATTCCGAGGAAGACTAACGTTTCCTTCACTCTTCTTCCGACCACAAGCGTCGCATGACTTTACCCGTCAGTTGGCCAGCATCTACAGGTTCGAAGTCATGATCAACAATCAGGTGTTTGACCAATTCGTGTTGAGGAACACTCTCGCCACATTCAGGACATTCCAACATTCGAGCTGGTCGAAAACCTGCAAACTCCCTACGGCCTTGGGCGGTTGAAAGACGACGACCTGTTCGCAGCAAGACGGAGACGAACACCAAAACAAAGAGGACAAGAAAACAGCCAAAGCCCATGAATACGCCAGATGGAGGTGGGTTTTGTTCCAGTTGAATGTCTTGGTAAAGTTGGCTTTGCGAAGAGTTTTCATGTGCTGAAATGTCAATCGTATGGGTGAAAGTCTCTCCGCGCAGAGCGAGCAGAATATCGAGGTCGTCTTCTCCGACATCTGCATCTATCACGATGGTGAAATCACCGTAGGCGTCGGTGATTGCGTTCGTCCCACGGTATTGGTAGCAATCAAAGTTTGATTGCTCACACTGTACCGAGACGTAGTCAAGTTGGACGGCAGAACCGTCTGCATAGGTCGCTTTGCCGGAGATTCGATATGTCTCTGCGCTTGCCAAAGGGAGTAGAATTACTGCGAACAGAAGCGCCAGCAACACTCTTCGCATGGATGTAAGAAGTGATGCTGACTTAAAGACCCTTGATTGTCCTCACAAATTCAAATAATAGAATATTTCGCACTTTTAACTAGATTAATACTCATATAATCATTGGGGTTTGTGAACTCAAATTGCCAAAAATGGAACATTTCGTCTTTAAACTCGAAAAGAAGAACTAGAACATCTTTACCCGTATGTATCCCCCATTGCCTATATGGATAATACAATTGGCGTATGAGTATATCTTTCACTTTCGTGTTTTTTGCTTCTATTAATGCAATATGCCATTTTCCTTCATATCCTGCATCTACCTCGGTTTGAACACTTTTCGTATGAATTGGGTGTTTACCAACCGAAAAGGAAAACTCAGGAGTGTATTTTCGGCCTCTTATGGTCAAAAATGATGGACCAGAATCACAGAAATGATCTATCAAACCTAGAGCTGATGCTTTGTCTACATGCTGCATTTCCGAATTTCCAATTTCGGAGCTTCGAAGAATGAATTTCAATTTTGAAGAGTATTCAATGGGTTCAGATACAATCTCTGGAATGTCAATATATCCATCGCAGTAGCTTGTTCTTTCTATAATGGAATAGTGACCATTTCTGGTCGGTAAGAGAAACAACCCTTTGTCGATAAATAACTGTGGTCTGTCTTTTCTTTGCGCTTGATAGCAAATGATTCTTGGCTCACGTTCGCCTGTTTCGGAGAAAATAGAACAAATCTGTTTAATCTCTTTTGCAGTGACGTGAAAAGGTTCTACTGAGAAATCATGTGAATGAATTTTCAGTTGCCTAAATATTTCATCCCAAGCTCGATCTTTAGATGATACCAAATTAAATCCCATTTGTCGCTATAGGTTCTTAGATATAATTTTGCACAAGAATTTCTGTGACTTTTCCACGTCTAGAACCTTTACTATTAATAGCACGATTAGCCTTAATTCTTGAGATGTAGAAAGAATGGTAAAGTTCATCAAAGAAGTCGTCACTTTCATCAGCATTTTTGGGGTCCGAATTAGAAAGTAGAAAGGAAACTGAAAGAGAGTCTAATTTGGAGCACAGATTAGCAAGTTCTTCTTGGTTTTTATCACTAAATCCACTTTTGGAATATGAAGTGAAACTCGAACTAGTTGTTAATGGACGATAAGGAGGATCGAAATAAATAAAATTCTTCTTACCTAGATGTCGCATTAGTTGCGAGTATTCGCAATGGTAGAACTCAACATTTTGTATTGCTTTGGAAACATTGAGTATATTTGCTTCGTCGCAAATTGTTGGATTCTTGTATGAACCAATAGGCACATTGAATTTTCCTTTTGAATTAACTCTGAATAATCCATTAAAGCAAGTTTTATTGAGGAAAATTGTCTGTGCAACCCTTTCGACTTTCTTCTTCCTGGGAAGTTTGAATACATCCGTGTCAATAGAGTTCCAATTTGTGCGTACAGCATAATAAAATTTTTTCCTATCTTCAAGATTTTCTACGCTAGGAAATTCTTTTTCCATTTTTTCTAGAACTTTTATCACCGAAGATGCTTCATTTTGAATCGTTTGATAGCATAAAATAAGTTCTGGATTGATATCTAAAGCAATCATTCGACGAAAAGTGCGAGATGAAAGGAAATGAAATAAGACTGCTCCACCACCGACAAATGGCTCGATGTAAGTGTCATAAGTATCCAAATCCGAAGGCAGATGTGCTTCAATTACCGAAAGTAGTTGTCGCTTCCCTCCTGCCCACTTGAGGAACGGACGGGCGGTACAATTCTCGGAGGACATGAATTAAAGTCATTGGCGACAGCATATATGATTTGGTGAGACGGTGAACGAAATGTGAATCACGGTTTCTCATCTAAGAGTCGCAGAATATCTTTTCCATTATCAAAAAAATTTTTCATTTGAATGGCTCCTGATTCAGCATATTCACTGATTACAGCACCTAAGGAAAGTCCTTCTGAAAAAGCCATGTCTTCGATTAAAATTCTAAATTCTTCAGGCCTAAACCCTCTTACTCCGATATCTTTTCTCTTGGAAGATAGTGAAACTCTAGAATCGCTTTGGAAGCCAAGTGCAAAAGCAAACCGAAAAGCATTTCCAATAGTCTCAAACGGTTGATCCGAATCTAATTTGTTATTGTTATTAAACACCAAACTGCTGATGAAATTGTGTAATTCGATAGATAATTCTGCGACTCCAGCCTTTACCAATTCTGTCAAAGTTCCACCTCCAACACAATTGTCTCTTTGGAATCCGTATTCCAAATGAGGTCACATTGTTGACATGTGTATTGTTTCTTTGCTGCATCATAGAGTACATCATGGCTTTGACAAGCCGCTTTGTAACATGTTGAATGATCTCCTGGAAATGTTAGCGTCCATGCTTTCGCTAGCATGCCTTTGTGTTCTTGTACTGCTTGTTCAACAGTATATTCACCGCTGTGTGCGAATATCAAAAACTGGTGACCTTCTGTTTGCCAGAAATAATCTAACAACTCTTTTTTGTGTTCTTCATCCAGAGAACGCCCCGGTGTATCCAAAAAGACAGGGGCATCGAGACCTGAAACCTGTCGCAATGCGTCTAAAACACTAATCGTCATCATGCTGGTTAAACCGCTCGATGGTTTACGTTCAAATCCACCTTTGGAGTTGCGTATCTTTGTCCTAAAGTTTTTGTCGACACTAATTCCAGTGTAGACTTCTGGCATGTTGTTGAGTCGAACAAACACTTCACTGGCTCGCATCTCTACTTCATTTCGTGCCTTTTCTCGATACGATGACATAGTATTTTTGATGGCAACTTGAATTTTACTAATAGTAGAATTCAATTGGATACTTGCTTTATCTTGAGTGGTATTTCCAGATAGTCTTTCGAGGCGTGTTAATTCTAATTCTGCGACTTTTACATCTTTTCGAGCTTCTTGGAGCTCTTTGGTTCTGGTAGCAATCATAGTTTCCTGTCGACCTTTCAATTCGCCTAGTTCAGCAACACTCGATATAGCTTCTTCAGATACCTTCGCATTCAGATTCCTCTTCTGTTCTCGAAGAGATTCGAGGTCGTTACTTAGGCGTTTCCATTTCGCTTCACTTTTGATAATTCTCTCCTTTGAATCTGCTTGCGGTTTTATTTTCTGTAATTCTCCGAGTTTTATGATCAAATCGTCAGGTGAGTGAATCTGGCTTTTTTCAAGACGTTCAAGGATTTCTTCCCGTTCACTGAGTTCACTCTTTAGTTTCATTTTGTATTTCTCGATGTTGGGGAGAGGTTGCCCACACTCCTCACAAATCCCCGTCACATCTTCAATATTCTTCTTGATTCTTTCAATGTCCTCTCTGGTTTTTTCAATACTCCGCTCACTGTCGTCAGACTTTTTCTTCTGGGCCGACAACTCAGAATGGAATTTCGAGGCTTGTGTCCAAAGAAGGACTTTCCATGCGACTTTACTTTCAGAGACCTTTTCTTTAGCGGCTTCAAGCAAATTTGCTTCCTTCAGTAAGATTTGAGTGTCCAGAGATTTTAATTCTTCAATGAGTGGTGCAAGTTCTTGATGTACATGCATTTTCTTGAGGGTTTCTTCGAATTTCCCGGCAACTGTCTGCAATTGTTTTTGCTTTTCAGAAGCAACATTAAGTTTCTCTTGAAGCAATCTTTTCTGGGCAAGTGCATTATCTCTCGCTGAGGTAGATTGTTTTACTGCTTTGGAGGTCTTATCAATCTTAGACTTCAATGTTTGACGTAAAAGTGTAAGGTCGTCGCTACCTTTTACAAGAGCCGGAATTCCCAAAACAGCATTCACTTCATCTTGCAATCCTTCAATCGAATTTGATTCCATCATTTCTGTATAATCCTCTAAAGACTCTCCATCTATAAAGAAAAACCGTTCGAGTTCTCTCGGGAAAAAACTTTCAATTTCTTTTTGAGCTTCTTTACCGGAGGTCATCGGGTTTGAACCAATAATCACATCCAATCGTATGTCCATCTCAGAATCATTACGGGCGAATTTTGTCGAAGACTTTGCTGTTCGTGTCACCTGGATTTTCCCACTAAGCCCTTCTGCAATAAGCATCACAGACATCTCTTGTGGATCGTCATTATCATACGCATCATCGTTCATTAGAATTTCACCATCTCCTACGATTGGACGTGAGGAGCCATCAACTCTCTTCCCATTGATGATCTTTCCACGGCCGCGAGCTTCCCCAAAGAGACACCATCGCATTGCATTGTATATTGTCGTTTTGCCCCGGGTGTTCTTAGCAAAAAAAGCATAGCCAGTTGAGGCACTTGGTGTGGTTAGGTCAATTATGTGAGTTCCGCGAAAAGGCCCTATATTTGAAAGTATTAAATGAGTTAAACGCACTGTTCTCACTCCAGATGCAGTTTGATTATTCGTTGTAAATCCGCACGGATGCTTGCCCGTTCTCCAGCTGGATAAAATTGGTTCTTTAAGAGATGATCCAACACATCACGAAGAAGTGCTTCGCTGAGGCCTTGCTTCTTACCATGCCTAATAAATTCAGAAGTAAGCAATTCGTCATCTGCCATACATGACCCTAACCCCAATGTTACAAAAGAAGTACTACGGAATATGATGAGAATCTGACGTATGTTTATACGTCGTTGACACTAGCGTTCAACATGGATGACAAGGCCGATATCAAAAGGGCTTCGATCAGTCTTTTTTCAAGCGCAGGAATCGGTGATTTAGGCGTCGAATATGGGTGTGAAATCCCGGTCATTCTTTCCGCAGAATTATTATCAGAAAGAGGGAAACTCATCCGGGAAAATTACAAGTCGTGCGAAGTTGTAATAGGAGATATTCGAAAGACCAAGAAAACTATTATTTCAAAAGCAAAGGAGATACTCGGCGGGAAACGGCCACTCCTGATTACACTCTCGCCCCCATGCCAAGGCATGTCTACAAATGGCGCCGGGAAAATTTCAGCACAAGTCAAGAAGGGAAAGCGTCCTAAACATGATGAAAGGAATAAATTACTCTTACCTGGTTTGAGTATTGTAAAGGCATTGCAACCGGAATTCTTCGTGATTGAAAATGTACCAAACATGAAAAATACTGTTATTGCATTCAAAAAAAGAAAACCAAAAAAACTTTTGGAACTCATACCAATCAGTGTAGGCCGTGGGTACGAAATACTCTCTTTTATCGTAGATTTCACGTATTATGGAGTGCCTCACAAACGTAAACGGCTAATCACAATGGGTCGGCGTACAGGCCAAAAAAAATCTACAATCCAATCACTTACCACAGGTCCTAAATGGTTTGATTCTGGGTCAAAGCGAGATATTGTCAGCATACGTAATGCCATTGGAAATTTGTATCGCACTCGCAAAAACGATCCTTTGCATAATCTACCTCGGATGAACAAAAGGCATATTGATTGGGCATCACATATACCCAAAAATTCTGGAAAATCCGCACACTTCAATGCTTGCGCAAATATTGACTGCAAGCATATAGACGAGTTTAGGATTGTGGAATGCACGAAATGTGGAACGATTCTTCCACGACCACATATTGTCGAAAAAGACGGGAGTATAAGGGCAATAAAGGGATATAAGACCAGTTATCGAAGAATGTTACCAGATGAGCCTGCCAACACAATCACGATGAACAGTGGAGTTGCCTCGAGTGACAATAAGCTTCACTATAATCAAGATCGAGTTCTCACATTACTTGAGATTCTGGTGCTGTCTACGGTGCATGACCTTCCTGAAAACAAGGGATTTACAAAATTTCCATGGTCTGGAAAATATACTTTCGAACATTCGATGGACAAAGCCGACTATCTCTTACAGAAGAATCTCATCAGGCAAGCACTTGGGGAAAGCATCCCCCCACTGGCTATGCAACGTATAGTGTCCTCGGTTTTAAAAGACTGGAATTAAGGCAATATGTCTTTTATCGGTTTAGCAACAAAGGCTTTCGATTTCAAATCAAGATTGTATTTGTTCACCACGATTTCCTTCGGCTTTACAGGTGAAAGGTCCTCGTTTGACCACCAATTAGTAGGTGAGTCTTCCTCAATCAAGTAAAATAAAGTGTTCTCCAATTCCGGTACTTTCCATTTCAGCGAATACTGGGGGCGTGTTGCATCTGTATAACCGCAAGCCTGGAGTTTGATTTTAAGCAATTTTGCAGAATCTGGGTCCACAGATTGAAGGTAGTTTACCTTCTTGTCGAGATATTCCGGCAAAGTAACTCCATCGTCACTCTCATCTCTTGAAACTGTTGTCACAGAAAGTACAAGGTTGACTCCTTGAACCCATTTTAGTTGATTCAACGAGGATATTGAAACTGTGTCCGAACCCGCACCGGTTGATTTCGCTTCTACTGCCCAGCCATCACCCGTGATGTCGTGCAAAGCGTGGCTTGTATTATCCCAATTGGTGACCGCATCTTTTCCTTTCACTGTGTGAGTGTGTATGACTGCTTCAATTTCACCAATAATGCCTCGTTGTTCAGATGGATTGGGTTCACCCGTAGTCTTCCATCTCGCTTCAATGTATTCCAAGGCGCTGATGACATGCTGCTCCAAAAGAACAGAAGCATCCGCACTCATGTGCTTCCAAATTTCAATCAAAAGCAGTTCAATCTCTGTAGTATACGGGTTTGCTTCAGCAATAATCCGAAATTCCGCGCTGTCTGCTTCAAATGTAATCCATGAGGGGACTTTGGGGAATGATTCGATTCCCCATGGGCCTGTGATACTAATCTTGCCATCAACGTGGGTCAACCACAACTTATCGAGAGCGTCAAGTGACACTTTCATCTTAGTATTGTCACTACGGAGCAATCTCATACTAATTTGTTGGTGAATTAAATCCATAGCTTTTACAATATCCTCGAGTTCTTTATTCATATTTTCATGCTCCTTTAAAACGTGCAATCATCTCCCCACCATCACCAATCATAACCTTGGGAAAAGAAATTCCAATTCCTATTGCAGGGGAAGAAACATCCGGGGAGAAAACACGTATGGACTTTCCTGGGCCTTTCATTGAATCTGGATTGATGAGATACAACAGTAGTAACGGTTGTGAACGCTGTTGACCGGGGGAAAGGTCAATATCAACATCCTCATTACCGGTCTGAATAATGGAAAAGCGCTCAGGCTTATCGGCATCTGTTGTTCTTTGAATGAGACCGATGTCTAAATTACGGACCTTTGACCGCAAAGGTACATTCTTCGCCGAAGGTGTATGCACGCCTACATTCCAACTCATATGTTCATCCCAAGTTGCAAAGATTTGCTTCAAGCGAACAAAACTACTTGTGTTATTATCCGCCGAAAAAGCATCGATATAGTTCTTAAGGAATTGCTTTACCTTGTCGTTTTTCACATATTTCCTATACTTGAATGAGCTATTGCCATTCAAAGGATCTAAGCAAATCTGTCGCCCGCCGCCGATGTCCCCTACAAATTTCTTAAAATGTTTGAACAGGGATTCGGCCGTAACTCCTGGATTATTTCCAAAATATGGAGTCTCATATGACCAAAAATATGGCAGGCTAATTTCACCCCATGGTTCTCGAGATACTTTGGATGGCATTTTGGCAGTTACCTGCATGCCTGAATGTTCTTTAATCCAAATAAGTGTCTCCATCGGATCACTGTCAGTAGGTAGAATCTCAATTTGCAAACGTACCTCTTTCTCAACCATTGTGATATGTTGATAAAAATCACGTATATCTGATGTAGTGAAAATCTTTACCAAGTCGGCATAACCATTACGATATCCGCACCATCGAGCCATCTGGAGCATTGTATCATAAACTGGTGTTTGAGCAGAACGAGTAAACCAGGTAGTAGTCAGACCTTCCAACGTGAGTCCTCTTGAAAGCCGAGTCCCTCCGACCGCGATGTATGAGCGTTTGATCGTTGAAGAATTGTAATTCAAATCCTGACTGTTATCATCATCCGGGGATTGTGGACGCCGGTTTACCTCCACTATCTGGATCTTACGAATCTCGACGAGCAGATCAGACCATTTACTTTTCAAACGATTTATCTCGTCAAGGGCTTGTTTACGAAGTGGCTTCTCTAAGTCATATTCTTTCAACAATAGCCCGAGTTTTTGTGCGATAACACGTGGGTTTTTATCGCTTCGAATACCTTTGATGAGATCATTAAAACATTGCACATAACGATAGTGTTGCGAAACCTCCACATCTGTATGGACAAGCGTGGTATGGTGAATATCTAGCCCCTTAAGCCGCTTGAGAATTTGAGTCAAAAGGTGCCTGTGAAATAAAACGTCTGCCACTTTGAGATCATCATCAGTGTCCGGTTTCGGAGACTTGGTAATGACAACATGGTTGTGACCAATTGGGGTAGAGAAATAGAATTCATTGTCAAGATGGCCGACTGGTTTAGGTAAGGCATGAAGAAAATCTCTTGGATAGAGAGGCAATCCCAATGCACCTGTCTCTTTCTCATCACCCGCATTCATAATTAAATTTGCATAGGGAGTTGCGGTGTAACCAATGTACCAACACCTCTCAGAACCCGACAATAAAAGTATAATCTTGCGTAACAACTCATTTGTAAGGCTTGGATTTTCATCAATAATATCACCATCCTGTTCGTAGTGTTCAGCATTGGTGTCCATACTGGCATGGTCCGCTTCATCATCAATTATCAAAAACTTCTTGCGATTATAGTGGGGTTTTTCACTCAAGACAGACAGGATGTTTTCCAATATTTTGTGGTTTTTCTTTACTACAAAAATACGGCTATCATGTTGAGAGGATTTCAAATGGCTCTTGAACGAAGAATTATCCTCGATGTTCGAACTGTTCAAGTCGTTCTCGCGACCGGGCAGAAGCTCAATATTCTTAACACCATTAAATGAGGATAAAACTTTGTAGAAACGGTCCCTGGTTTGAGTCCTCAGGTCGTCAATCAGGCCCGACAAGATAATGACCGTATCATAGGGTTTCTTAGTCTCATTGGAATCCAGTGCATGAAGAACTGTACCGATTAAGTGAGCCGTTTTTCCACTTTGAATTCTACCCACCACAAGACCGTAAGAATTTCTACGTGACAATGGAGTACGTTCGCTCATTCGCAAACGAGTTTCCTGAACAGATTGTTTCACCGAAGCAACTGCAACGGGATCGAAATAAGGATTGGCTTCAAGCGTTGAGATATAATGCTTGAAAATACCTGCGTGCTTTTTTTTGTAAGTTGGCGTGATAGAAGATGTTTGGATTGACATAATCTCAGGTGGAATCGAAGTTCCTTTGACACTATCAAGTTGAATTCCTAATTTGTCAAGTAAAAGTTTCGACTCGCTAACCGTCAATTGATGAGACAAAATATATTCAAACACCTCGTCGTGATTCATACTGATGCATTCTTTAAAAAAACGCTCATTACGAGATAACTGGTATGCCATGAAACCACTCCAGACTACAAGTCAGACTTTTCTATATTCAGGTAATTCAAAGCTTCGTTAATGAGTTTAATATTTTCAACTTTGTTTTTCTTGTAAAGAAACAAAGATATATTCTTGTCTTCTGGGTAAGTGTCACTGTATGAATCATCCTGGTTGCAAATGCAATCGTCATCGGGAAGGTTACAAACATCACAGTCAATTTGACACTCGCATCCGGATAATTTTGGCTTCTCGCATTTCGCGCAGGGACAATCACACTTTGAGAGGTTTAAGTCACATTTTGTGCAGATTTCCGGGCAGGATTCGCCAGGTTTATGTCCACCTTCTTTACCACAATCTAAGCAGTTTAAAACACAGTTCTTGCTCAAATGATCGCCAATTACTTTGCAATGTTCACATTCGTATTTGCATGTTGGTTTGCATGTAGCAGAATCGCAAATTGGGCATGGTGCGTTGTGACAAACTGCCCCTTTCGAGTGAAAACCTTCACAATGGGTGCAGCCATCTTCAAATAATTTCTTCTGCATAGCAGATGTAGTTGCAGCTCCAACAACTGTTTTTGAAGTGTCCACCTTACTGTAAAACGCCCTACGATTATCGCCAAGATTTCGACGTAGAAGGGGTTCATCGATTTTCTGATCCCATGCCTTTTGAACTAAATCATAGAACTCTGATACTGGCTCGACGGTGCTTTTCGTCGGGGAGAGATTCATGAACCCGTCTAATGAACGCGGAAATTGTATACTAAATCGAACACTTAGCATGAGGTTATTGCCGGTCTGGCCGTAGTCATACCATCCTCCGTTTGAATTAAGACCGGTTTCCCCGAAAGCGATACATCTCCCTTCACGATAAAAGAAAAATCCTTGCAAGAATTGTGCGTTAAGAGTTGTCGTTCCTGCATCGGATGCTTTGTCGACAAAGACTTCATCGGCCAAATCAGCCCCAACGAGTTTACTCCTCACTTTACCATAAGGTATTATGAATCCTTGAACTTTGAGATTGTGTTGCTTGCCATTATAATCAACTTGTAAAGTCACCGGGGTTGTAGCGATAGTGCCCCATGGAATCGCACAACGGAGCATGTTCTTCTGGATTGGATCAGAAACATGACCAATGGAACCGACAGGAATCGCAAGCCGCTCAGTGATTTTCCTGGGAGTAAAATCCTTCCAAAATGGATCAAGACTAATCACCGTCTCGTCATTGACGGTGAGTTCCAATTCAGAATTACTGTCGAGAATGATTTGATAAGTTATTCCGAAAAATAAGGCCAGTTGTTTTGAAAATCCTTTAATGTGCTTGGGCTTGATTTCTCGAGATGCTCCGAATAAGGTACTTTTAGGTGAACTAAGGCAAACGGCAGTAGTCCAGTTTTTATCTTGCATAGATTTGATGACTTCATCCTTGGCAACGAATATAGGATCTACAAGAGGTTGATATTCAACATCGTCAATATGTTTTTGATTTACTCTGCGGTGACAAATCTCACCATCAACTACAGTGAATGCAGCCACATCTTGGAATTTTGAAAGAGTGGAAATCTGCATGCCCATGTGGAAAGCACCAATTTCGCCATCTTCACGATCTTTGGAACCAGCAAGACGAAATGCCTCATCTAATTTTTCCTCTGTTCCAAAGCCATTCTTGCTGTTGTCGTAAATAACAACATAAAAATTATCCCAATCGGTTCCTCTAATATCCACATGTATTTTCGATGCTTTAGCATCCAGCGAGTTATCAACTATTTCAGCGATCACGGCTTCGAGGGAGATATTTACCAATTTGGGAATCTTACCGCCTAAGTCGTCACCCATGTACTTGTTCATAAAAATCGATAAATACCACACAGTATAAACTATTTGGCGAGCAGGTCTGGAAGATACATGGTCGATATCTCTGCCCAGTTAGTCACCTTGTTACGCCATAATGAGATAGCGGGTAGCAAGAAAGGAAACGCATATTCTTGCCTACATGTCGACTTAAACTGTATCATTTTTGACTCAAATTCTAAGAGTAAAAAGGTCATGATACCGATGGATGTTGCCTCCGAGTGGATTGAAGCATACCTCGCAAGAAAAATTTATCCTGAATGGAAATCACGTTTGAAAAGAGACACTATTACAGAATGTAGCCTTTGGTCTACTACTTTGCATTCTTTTGAATCTCACCTTAGTGCGATACTCATGGCGTATATTGAAAAGTATGGATGAACGATAATTAATATTGGATAAGATTCAAGTTCCTCGCAATTACTTGAGCCTAACTAAATCTAGACTTTACTCGCTACTGAATCGTTGAATCCATAACTCCTCTCATATCGTACTAAAATTTCCGTTTGGAGTTTAGTTCTAATGAATTAAGAACTGTTTTCTTGAGTTCTTTATATACTGTTGAAAAGTTAGAGTAAGTCCACGGTGAAAAAAGATGGCTACATTATACGATGAACAAGGAACACAAATATATGCAGGAAGAGGAAAATACAGTCGAC
>Ga0115571_1002305_pt1 | contig 12678 bp, 10 predicted proteins | sample COGITO_mtgs_1205_FD_87293 | JGI IMG/M metagenome (GOLD analysis project Ga0115571, IMG submission 87293) | Pelagic marine microbial communities from North Sea - COGITO_mtgs_120531 | ecosystem: Environmental > Aquatic > Marine > Epipelagic | place: Germany:Helgoland, sampling site Kabeltonne...
TATGATGAAAATGAATTTGCTACTTTTTTAGGCGGACCTGAAGTTGGTGAGGCTTTTACAAAGCTACATTTTGATCATCTTTTGTATACAGGATCAGGCAATATTGGTAAGCATGTAATGCAGTCAGCATCGCAAAATTTAGTTCCCGTCACTCTTGAGTTAGGAGGTAAATCACCAGTAGTTATTGGTAAATCAGCAGATATGAAAGTTTCTGCTAAAAGAATAATGTTTGGTAAAACTTTAAATGCGGGTCAAATTTGCCTAGCACCTGATTACGTGATTGTGCATAAAGACAAAAAGGAAGAATTTATATCAGAAGCTGAGATTGCTATTAAAGATTTTTATCCCACTATCAAAGATAACGATGATTATTCTTCTATCATTAATGAACGTCACTTTAATAGAATTAATTCTTTAATCCAGGATGCAAAAGACAAGGGCGCTCATATTAATGAAATCAATCCATCAAACGAAGATTTCTCACAACAACAATTTTATAAAATACCTCCAACCATAGTTACAAATACTTCAGATGATATGAAAATAATGAATGAGGAAATATTTGGTCCCGTTCTTCCTGTAATAGAATTCGATGATTTGGATGATGCTTTATCTACTATTAATTCAAAGGATAGACCTTTGGGCCTATATTATTTTGGTACTGATAAATCTGAAGAATCACAAATTATGAATAAGACTTCATCAGGCGGCGTTACTATCAATAACGTTGTTGGTCACATTCAGCAAAAAGATCTCCCTTTTGGTGGGGTTGGGCCTTCAGGAATGGGAAGGTATCAATCCTATGATGGTTTTAAGAATTTCTCAAACCCCAGAGCATTTTATAAAGATGTTGGCTTTAAATTTGATAAATTATTTGATGGCATTAGACCTCCTTATACAAAAAGCATTGAGAATCTTTTAAAAAGTCTATTAAAGTAATTTTGTGTTCAAGCTCCCTCTTAGATTAGCGTTTAAGTATTTTAAATCTAACAAAGGTGGAATATTTTCGTTTACCTCATTTTTAGCTGTTACCGGTCTCACTATTGGCGTCTCTAGCCTAATCATAGTTATGTCTGTTATGAATGGCTTTGAAAAAGAACTTCAAGATAGAATTCTTGGTGTTGTTCCCCATGCGGTGGTTTATTCAGATGAACCAATTAAAAACTATGATAGTCTTATTGACCAATTAAAATTAGCTGATGGAGTTGAAGAAGCCGTCCCATATATTTCATTTCAAGCATTAATTACCTCTAACTCCATAAGTAAGGGAGTTTCTGTAAATGGTATTGATGTAGAGCTTGAGGATAGAGTTTCAATACTTCCTGATTATATGCTTTATGGTTCTTTAGAAGACTTAAGCAAAGATAATACAATTGTAATAGGGTCTTGGCTTGCATCTTATCTCGGAATATTTGTAGGTGATTCAATTACGATTACAACCTCAGACATTAAAAGTTCAATCATAGGTTCATACCCGAGATCTATAAACCTACAGGTTGTAGGTATTTTTGAACTTAGAGCTGAAATCGATCAGTCTTTGGTATTGATATCTCATGAGCTTGCTCAAAAATTTAAATCACTAAATGATGAAACTCAATCAATCAGACTAAAAACATCTAATCTATTTCTTGCGGATAAAATAGCTTATTTAGCAATACCAGACAATACTGGTTTGAAGTCGTCATCATGGAAAGAGACACATGGAACTTTGTTTGAGGCAATTCAGTTTGAGAAGTTATTAATAAGCTTAATGTTATTTCTAATAGTGGCGGTAGCTTCGATACTTGTTTTATCAACAATAGTTATGACAGTTAAATCTAAAGAAAGAGAGGTCGGTATATTAAAAACTATTGGAGCTAACAACCAACAGCTTGTAATGATTTTTTTCTTTCAGGGATTAATGGTCAGTCTTATTGGATTATTAATGGGTTTAATGCTGGGTTTGATAGTTACTTTCAATATAAATAATTTTATTACTTTTTTAGAAGGTGTTATGGGAAGAAATTTATTAGAAGCTTACTTTATCAATTATTTCCCGTATTATATTGACTATGAACAAATAGCTTTTATATGCTTTATATCTCTTATTTTCAGCTTATTAGCCTCTCTGTTTCCTGCACTTCGTGTAACAAAACTAAATCCAATAGAGATTCTTAGACATGAATAAGATAAGTTGCATAAATATATCAAAAACTTTTTTTGTGGAAGGTAATAGTATTAAAGTTTTGGATGATATTAATCTGTCTATACGTAAGGGTGATTTAGTTGCCATTTCAGGACAATCAGGTGCTGGAAAATCAACTCTTCTTCATATAATGGCATCCTTAGATTTAGCTACCTCCGGTCAAATTATTTATGATGACAATCCTATCGAAAATAATACAAATGCAACTTTAAGCAATATCCGTCTTAATAATTTTGGTTTTGTTTATCAATTTCATCACTTATTAGAAGATCTTACAGTTCTTGAGAATATTATGATTCCTGCACAACTTGCAGATAATGATAATCATATGAAGGCATACGACATTATTGAGGAAGTAGGTCTTTCATCTAGAATAAATCATCTACCTTGGAAACTTTCTGGCGGTGAAAAACAAAGAGTAGCTATTGCAAGAGCTTTGATAAACAAGCCAGACTTTATTTTTTTAGATGAACCAACGGGCAATCTAGATGACGAAAATGCTTTAATTATTCAAAATTTATTACTAGACGTCTCAAAAAGAAATAATATTGCTTTAGTGACAGCTACTCATGATAATACCTTTATAAAGAGTTTTGATAAAATTTATTATTTAAAAGACTTTAAATTAATAGAGGCCTAAATGACTGAATTTATAATTGCTGGCGGACCATTTATGTGGCCATTATTAGCTTGTAGTATTTTAATTATTACTATTTCTATAGAAAGGTTATGGTTTCTTCAAATAAGGCTAGTATCTCCTATAGGCTTAACCAATCAAATTGTAAATCTCTATAACAAAGGCCTAATTAATAATAAACAGGCTGATGAGATATCTGAATTATCTTCACTTGGTTTTTTATTAATATCATGTATCCAATATAAAGATCTCCCAAGAGATAACTTAGAATCAAAGATTGAAGACAAGGCCATAGAAGTAAAGTTTTCTCTTGAACGTAATTTAACCATGCTTGGAACAATTGCAACAATAAGCCCACTTCTTGGTCTTCTTGGCACAGTAATAGGAATGATTACAGCATTCACAGGTCTTAGCGAAGTGACAGGTGCAAATCCTGATGCTCTTGCTGCAGGTATTTCTCAAGCTTTAATAACAACAGCTTTTGGTTTATTTATAGCTGTTCCAGGCTTAGTTTTACATAAATACTTTGAACAAAAAGTTTCTTTTTTATTAATTACACTTCAGATAGAGGTGTCTCGTTTTATTGATGTTATAAATAAATGAAGTTTATAAGTAATCAAAAATCTTCTTTTTCAATTGAAATTACTCCTTTAATAGATATTGTTTTTTTATTAGTTATTTTTTTTGTGGTAACTTCGAAAGTGGGTGATTCGCAATTTCTTTCCTTGGATCTACCAAAAACTGAATCTTTTGAATATAACATTGTCGAATCCATAAATGAGATATCTGTAATAGCTGATGGAAGTGTTTACATAAATGATATTGTTTACAACATCAACAACGTTGAGGAGATAGAACAGGCAATTTTTGAATTAAATAATTCAGATAACTCAATTATTTTGAGTGCTGAGGCTGCCTCTCTTCATATCTGGATTGTAGGTATAATGGATATTCTTAATAAAAATGGATTTAATGAGGTTCAGATAAGAACTATAGAAAAATGAAATCAGGTAGTTTAAGAAGGATATTAGGCTATACCTATAGATATAGGTGGTCATTTTTAATTAGTGTTTTTGGATTCATTGCATTTGCTGCTGCTGATATTGCAGCAGTTGAATGGATAAGAAGAATAATAAGTTATATAGATTCAGACGATGAAAGTCTGAATACTCTTTTAGCTATGTCTTTAATATTTATTGCTATAGGAAGGGGATTTGGATTCTTTGTTGGTAACTATTTCATGTCGCGAGTTGGTTTTGGAATAGTTCATGATTTAAGGGCTGAATTATTTCAAAAGCTTCATGATCTTCCTAAATCATATTTTGATGCTAATCAGTCTGGACAACTGATAAACAGAATTACTTTTACAACAACTCAAGTTTCTGGTGCAGCATCAAATGCTGTTAAAACATTTGTTAGAGAAGGTTTTCTTTTGGTTGGCTTATTTGTTTACTTATCTATACTCAATTTTAAATTGACTCTTCTTTTGGTAGGCACGGCGCCATTAATAGCTTTAATTGTTTACACAGCTGGAAAGAGACTAAAAAAACTAGCTACTAAAATTCAAACAGCCATGGGTGATGTAACTCACATTGCTTCCGAGGCTGTTGATGGTCACGTAGAGATAAAAAGTTTTAATGCAGAAGAATATGAAAATAATAGATTTTTTAAAGCTAATTCATCTAATAAAAATCAGAATTTAAAATTAGAAGCTACTGGAAATCTTGCAACTCCTATAATACAAATTCTTGTTTCAATTTCGTTATCACTTGTAGCATACTTTGCTTTAGGTTCTCAACTTGGAATAAGCTTAGACGCTCAAACTTTTGTTGCATTCTTCACTGCAGCAGGTTTAATGGCTAAACCAATTAGACAATTATCTAATATAAATATTATTGTCCAAAAAGGCTTAGCCGCAGCTAATGAAATATTTGATCAACTAGATCAGCAAAATGAAAATAATTCTGGTGATATAGATGCGCCAATTTCTGGCGATATTGATTTTAAAAATGTTTCATTCTCATATAATACCGGTGGTTTGATTATTGATAATATTTCATTCTCAATATCTAAAAATGAAACTATTGCTATAGTTGGTAAGTCTGGTTCTGGTAAATCAACTATTGCCAATTTAATTCCACGTTTTTATAACCACACATCTGGTGATATTTTGATTGATGGTATTTCAGTTAACGACTATTCTTTAAAACACCTGAGGTCTTCTATTTCTATAGTTAATCAATCTCCTTCATTATTCAACGATACAATTGCAAAAAATATTGCTTATGGTGATGATGAGATAGATGTTGAAAAACTTAAAGAAGCAGCAAGTCAAGCAGGATGTACCGAATTTATCGAAAGCCTTCCAGAGAGTTTTGAATCTGAAATTGGAGATGATGGCGTTCTTCTTTCAGGAGGACAAAGACAAAGACTTGCCATTGCAAGAGCATTTTATAAAAACTCTCCAATCATCATATTAGATGAGGCCACGTCATCCTTGGATACTGAATCAGAACTTATTGTTCAAGAAGCTCTTGAGAAATTAATCACTAACAGAACAACTATTGTGATAGCTCATAGACTATCAACTATTGAGAATGCTTCAAGGATAATTGTTCTTGATAACGGCGCTATTTCAGAAACAGGTACTCATGCTGAATTATTAGATAATGATGGTATTTATCAATCACTATATAAAAATAAATTTAAGGACGCGCCTGAAAAAAAATTAAAAGTTTCTAAATCAACTCAACTATACATACCAGAATATGATGATGAATATAATTCAAGTCTTGTTGTAGATAGTTGGTACAAAAAAAGTTTGTGGCTATATCTACTTTTACCTTTCTCTTTAATATTTTCTTATATAACTAATAGAAGAAGAAGAAAGTTTATAAAATCAAAAAAACTTGGTTATAAAACATCAATACCAATCATTATTGTGGGTAACTTAACAATTGGCGGGACAGGTAAGACTCCACTAGTTGCATATATTGCTTCTGAATTAGCCAAAAGAGGTTATAAGCCAGGGTTAGTTAGCAGAGGTTATGGTGGCAAATTTAGAGAAACACTTCATGTAACAGCCGATACGCCTGTAAAACAGACTGGTGATGAAGCTCAAATATTATCTAAATTAAACTTACCATTTTATATAGACAAAAATAGAGTAAGAGCAGTAAAAGCATTGGAAGAAAAACACGATTGTGATGTGATTATTTCAGATGACGGCTTGCAGCATTATAATATGGGTAGAGACATAGAAGTCGTAGTTATAGATGGGAAAAGACGTTTTGGAAATAACTTAACTTTCCCAGCGGGCCCTTTAAGAGAAACAAAGTCAAGATTAAATAGTGTTGATTTTATTGTTAATAATTCTGGACCAACTCAAGAAAATGAATATTTAATGAATATTAGTCCTGCTAAATTTGTTCATTTAAAATCTGGTAAATCTTACCATGTTGAGAAATGGCCAATGCACAAACAGGTTCATGCAGTAGCAGGTCTTGGAAATCCTGGTAGATTTTTTGATCTTCTAGCCAGACTTGGATTTGAAATTATCAGACATCCTTTTCCAGATCACCATAATTTTGATGAATCAGATATATTTTATTTAGATCATTTACCTATAATAATGACTGAGAAGGATGCGTCCAAATGTAGACAATTCGACAATAATAAAATTTGGTATTTAACAATTGAAGCTGAAGTTTCTGATAAGTTTATTGAGGAACTAGATACTAAATTAAAATCTTTAAATTAAATGAATACTAATTTCACAATTCTTATTCCAGCAAGAATTGGTTCAACTAGATTAAAAAATAAACCACTAATAGATATCAAGGGTATGTCCTTAATCGAAAGGGTTTTTAAAAATTCAGTAACTATCTCAGAGAATACATACATCGCAACTGACTCTCAGGAAGTTTACAAACACGCCCAATCCTTTTCAAAAAATATTATCATGACCAGTGATGCACATATCTCAGGAACTGATAGGGTCTTTGAGGCTGCTGAAAATCTTAAAATAAACGATGATACTCTTATAATAAATTTACAAGGAGATGAGCCTTTCATGCCCAATGATTTGGTAATTCAGCTTGTGGAAGATTTTTTTCAGAACTCATGCGATGTCATTAGTGCCTGTCATCCAATATGCAACTTAGATGATCTAATAAATCCTAATTGCGTTAAAGTTCATTGTGATTCAAACAATTATGCACAATCTTTTAAAAGAACAATAAATAGTAGTGAAATTCCCATGAGACATATTGGAATTTATGGATATAAAATGAAAACATTAAGAAAATTGGTAAATCTAAAGCCAACTAAAAACGAGTTATTGCATAAATTAGAACAGCTTAGATTTATGGACAATAATTATTCAATTTATATGACGCAATATAAAAATGAAATCCCGTCTGGAATCGATACTCAAGAAGATGTAGATCAAGCTATTACTTATTTGACTGCTAATGAAGATTGAAGAAAATGCATTAATTGATAACTCTCTTCGTATTCAATCAAGGTGTAAATATTTGGTTAGAATACAAAATATCGAAGATCTGAATAAAATTCATGATTTAATTAAATCTAATAAAAAATACTTTATTCAAGGGGAGGGCACTAACATAATACCTCCAACTTTCTATGATGGTTTAATTTTGAAATCAGAGTTAAAGCACATCAATCTTAAAAAAAACATTTTAAGTGTAGGTTCAGCATATAATTGGACAGACTTAGTTAAATTCTGCATTAAAAATGATATTAATGGCTTTGAAAACCTAATTGATATTCCAGGCAGCGTTGGCGCAAGTCCTATTCAAAATATTGGAGCTTATGGCGCTGATGTTTCAAGCTTGATAGAAAGTATAGATTGTTTTTGCTTAAAAACATTTAAACAAGTTAACCTTAAAAACAAAGACTGTAAATTTTCATATAGAGACTCTATTTTAAAAAACTCTCATTATCTTATTTATAACATAAACTTTAAATCTAATCTTGAAGAAAATATCTCTTCAGATTATGCGTCTATACAAAAATATATACATGATAATTCTCTAAATATAGATAATTTAAATAAACAAGATATCTCAGCAATTATATCTAAAGTCAGAGCAAAGGCCTTACCCAATCCAGATTATATTTTTAATGCTGGAAGTTTTTTTAAAAATCCTATTATTCATAAAAACCAAATTAATTTTGAGTATTTTGGTGAAGAGCAATTAATAATTTGGGACTACTCTGATACTTTAGTTAAAGTTGGGGCCGCAAGGTTGATTGAACTAATTCAAGATCAATTATCGCTATCTAAAAATGTTTCTATTTATAAAAATCATTCATTGGTTTTAATAACTAATGGAAAGGCAACTCAGCAAGAAGTGTTAAATTTTGCATCCCATATAAATGATATGGTTTTTAGAACCTTTAACATATCCCTTGAAATAGAACCAAATATTATTAATTAATCATGTTTATCTGGTCATCAATTGCTCATCTTATTGCCCTTACCAGTCCTGGCCCAGATACTGCTATTATTATCAGGCAGGTTAATCTTCATGGAAGAAGGGCGGGTATTTATGCATCAATTGGAATTGGCTTTGGAATTTACGCACATTGCCTTTTGGCAATTAATGGAATTTCACTTTTTATTATTACAAATGATATATATAAATTAATTGTAAGCCTAATTGGTAGTATTTATATTTTCTACCTAGGTATTAGGATGGCTTTTCCTTCAAATAATGCCAAAGAAAATGACCAAGCTATATCGTCATCATTTTATGGAAGTTTTACGTCTGGATTAATAACAAATATATTTAATATTAAAGCCTTTATTTTTTTTGTTTCTCTTTTTTCTATGCTTATTGACTCAATAGATGGATTATTTTTTTATATTTATCCAATATATTTTTCAATAACCTCAGCTTTGTGGTTTATGTTTTTGAGTTATTTATTAACAAGCTCTAATACATTTAATATTGAAAGAAATTATCTAATAAATAAAGCAATGGCATTAATTTTATGCTCTATTGGACTCTTTATTTTTTTAAAATCATTGTATGAGTATTTCTAAAATAGCTAATAATATAAAAATTAATGATTCAGGTTTTCCACCTGTTCATCTTTGGAATCCTGAATTATGCGAAGGACAAGAAATATCAATCAATAGAGAGGGTGATTGGTATTTTAACAACTCTCCTATAAAAAACATAAAATTAGTAAAACTGTTTAGCACAGTCTTAAGAAATGATAACGGATTATATTTCTTAATTACTCCTCATGAAAAAGTACCAGTTTCTGTTGAACTGGCTCCGTATATCATTACTGACTTTGATGTTGCTGATAATATTATAACTCTTCACACAAATCTTGATTATTCATTTACTTTAGATAATAAGAATACAACAAGATTAATAAACTATGAAAATACTATTATCCCATTAGTTAACGTTAGGAGTGATATAGAAGGTTTTTTTAATAGAGCAACTTACTATAAGTTGGTTGATATTGCACTCAAGGAAAATATAATTATTGATAATATTCTACATATTAGAAGTGGAACCAATCATTACCCTTTAGGAACAATTGCATAAAAAAATTACATTGCCATCTAAAATTTGCTCAGCTTGTCAAAAAGAATTTAAGTGGAGAAAAAAATGGGAGAGAGATTGGAAAGAAGTTAAGTATTGTAGTGAGAGATGTAAAAAATCTAAGAATTTAAAGATTCGTAAATCCACTCATTAATATATGTTTCTAAAATATCTAAAGGAAGAGAGCCTCTTTTAAGAACTTCATGGTGAAAATCTTTAATATCATATTTATCGCCTAATTCTTTTTCAGCTTTATTTCGTAATTCAAGAATTTTCAATTGGCCAATTTTATATGCTAAAGCTTGTCCTGGCCAAGCAATATACCTATCAACCTCATTTTCTATATCAAGTTTTGATTTAGCGGTATTTTCTATAAAAAGATCTATAGCATCTTGTCTTGACCAGTTTTTATAATGCATGCCTGTATCAACGACAAGTCTTATAGCCCTCCACATATCATATGTTAGTTGTCCAAACTTATCATAAGGGTCGTCATACAAATTCATGAACTCACCAAGTTCCTCACTATAAAGACCCCAACCCTCAACAAAGGCTGTAAAGCTTTGATATTTTCTAAATGTAGGTACATTTTCTAGTTCTTGAGCTATTGATATTTGAAAATGATGTCCGGGAACAGCCTCATGAACTGTTAATACAGGAATTTCATATTTAGGTCGCGATTCAGGTTTGTATAAATTAGCATAGAAGTAACCCGGTCTTCCCTTGGCTGGTGAGTTGTAATATGCGGTGGTTGTAAAAGGTGCTGATTCATCAGGTATTGGTATTACTCCATATGGAGCCCTTGGAAATACTTTAAATATTTTTGGTAATAAGGGGTCTATTGACTTAGCCATTATCAAATAAGCATTTAATAAGTCCTCAGAATTATCATAATAAAATCTTGGACTAGTTCTTAAATAATTCAAAAATGATTTGAAGTCTCCAGCCCATTCCAGATCATTGATAATTTGCTCCATCTCTGTTCTTATTCTTTTAACTTCACTCAAACCAATATTATGAATCTCATCTGGCGTTAGATTAGTTGTCGTATGATATTTTGCTGCATATTCATACCATGTATCTCCATTTGGAACACCATTTAAACCAATAGTTAATCTTGAGTTTGGTAAATATACAGTCTTCAGAAAATCATTTAAATCCTTATAGGCTGGAAGAATCTTAGATTCAATTAAAAACTTAGCGCTCTCTATTAAATCTTCCTTTTCATCTTCATTAAAAAAAGAATCATTGGCTGATAAAAAAACTTTTAGGTAAGGATTATCTTCAATAGTTGTATCTAATATATTGTCTATTTGGGCTACAACCTGTTCAGTAACAAGTTTTGGTTGTGTGTAATTATTATTTAAACCTTCTTGAAGATTGATTTTAGTATTTATAATATTTTCTGCATACTTTGACAGCCTTATTAACCAATCCTCATAATCTTGTTTTGTCTCATAAACAAGACGATCTCCTGTTTCATAATAACTTTGAACACCGCCTCTTTGATTCAGACTCATATAGTATGAAGGATAATTTGTAGCTTTTAATGAATTTTCAAGACTTATTTTTTTTAGCTGGTAATTTAGTTTATTTTCACTATTCAGATTATCAAAATTAAAAGCATTTAAATTAACTAGATTATTTTGCAGTTTAGCCTTTTTTTTATAAAAAAATTCGATGCTATTAGGTGTTATATCTTGGTTATATTTTTTATTACCTATAAGAGATGCAAAGACTGGGCTATCTTCAAGCTCCTGAAGCCATTGATTAGAAAGAAATTCCTCAAATTTAATATTTTCATCAATAATTGGTTCTTGAACTTTTTTAGTAATATCACTTTTAATGTCAGTTTGACACGCTGAAATTAAAAATATTGTTAATACTGATAATTGTAATATTTTAAATTTATAGGTCATTACATATTTGGATAGTTAGGTCCGCCAGGTCCCTCAGGGCTGACCCAGTTTATATTTTGAGAAGGATCTTTTATGTCACAAGTTTTGCAATGAACACAGTTTTGAGCGTTTATAACAAATTTCTTTTCGTTATCTTTTTCAACTACCTCATAAACTCCTGCAGGACAATATCTCTGAGCAGGCTCATCATATAATGGCAAGTTTACGCTAATAGGTATTGATGGATCTTTAAGTTGGAGATGACAGGGCTGATCTTCTTCATGATTAGTGTTTGATAAATAGACAGATGAGAGTTTATCAAATGAAATCACTCCATCGGGTTTTGGATAATTAATTTTGGGCATTTCATCTGCTTTTTTTAAGCACGCATAATCAGGTGTTGGATGATTCATTGTAAAGGGTAGATTACCTCTAAATATGAATTGATCTATTACATTTAATGCTGCTCCAATAAGAGCGCCAAATTTATGAAAAATAGGGCCAAAATTTCTTGATTTATACAATTCCTTATAGAGCCATGAATCTTGTATCTTTGTATCATATGAAATTCCAGTTGAAATATCATTATTAAGATTCTGATATATATGTTCTCCTGCAATAAGACCAGATTTCATTGCTGTATGAGAGCCTTTAATTTTTGAAAAATTAAGAGTGCCAGCATTATCACCTATTAATAAACCTCCAGGAAATTCCATTTTTGGTAGAGATTGAAGACCTCCTTTAATTAAGGCACGGGCTCCATATGATCTTCTCTCAGCACCTTCAAGATATTTTTTAATAGAAGGGTGGGTCTTCCATTTTTGAAATTCATCAAATGGGCTTAGGTGAGGATTTTTATAGTCAAGAGGAACTACATATCCAATATATGCTTCTTGATTTTCTCCATGATAAAAATATGAACCAGAAGGCGTATCTATTGAAGTAGGCCATCCGTTTGTATGAATTACTAATCCTTCTTCATGAAGATCATCTTGAAGTTTCCATACCTCTTTAAAACCTATTCCATAATGCTGTGGATCTTTACCTTTAGATAAATCAAATTTTTCTATAATCTCTTTGCCTAGATGACCTCTACAACCTTCTCCTAAAATAGTATATTTTGCTCTTATTTCTATACCGGGTTCATTACCAGGTTTTACTTCACCATTAGCACCTATACCCATGTCTCCGGTTTGCACTCCAACAACTTTATCGTCTTCATAAATTAATTTACTAGCTGGGAATCCTGGGAATATTTCTACACCAAGATTTTCAGCTTGCTCAGCAAGCCATCTACATAAGTTGCCAAGGCTAATTACATAATTACCATGATTATTCATTGTTGGCATAATGAATGCTGGAACTGGA
>Ga0115571_1002311_pt1 | contig 12657 bp, 11 predicted proteins | sample COGITO_mtgs_1205_FD_87293 | JGI IMG/M metagenome (GOLD analysis project Ga0115571, IMG submission 87293) | Pelagic marine microbial communities from North Sea - COGITO_mtgs_120531 | ecosystem: Environmental > Aquatic > Marine > Epipelagic | place: Germany:Helgoland, sampling site Kabeltonne...
AGTTTGTATATATATATATATATTATTAAAATGGACTAACAGTAATTCTAGGAGGACATATTTTCTTCAAAGCAAACAAACAAGTTGTACAATTAATTATATATAACACATCACGTGCATGAGACATAGCTGCACGAATATCAAACGGTGTTGTCTTTTCTGAACAAAGAAAGACACATGCGCGACATTGAACACCGTGAAATGTTTTGATTGAAACGACCGAGCTATTTATATTTAGTATATCATCTGTAATATTTTCTTCATATAGAGGAGTGGCTCTTTTTTTTTTATCACGTGACGATTTACATATTGTACGTATTCGAAATGGTTTGTATAGACATCTTCTACCAGTATCTATGGAGTATTTACCTTTCATATGACTATCGGTAAAACATTGTACTGTATCATGTCGTTTGGAAATCTCGTCTATTATCATATTGATACTGCGCTTTTCATCAGAATGTTCTTCAATTACTTCGTCTACTAATACATGCGATACAACTTTAGAACTATATCGTTGCGATTCATACATATCTCGAAATATTTGACCTCTACCCATATTATATTGGTCCAATCTACCAACTAATGTATATTTACGTGGTGCTTGTTCTATTAGCGATAACCAATCGCCTATTCCCCACAAATGTGACCATGCTACATGTACATGGTGAGTATTTTTTGGCAATGTTGTGACAAAATAAACTCCTAGTTGGATAAGTTTTGAACATTTCTCTTGTAAATTAAATGGTAAGTTAATCATACAAACTTTTACATTTTTATAATTTATTTGGCAAGATAATCTGTATGCATCTTCTAAATTGCGCACAACTATTATTGCATCTTTAGGTATATTTTCATTTGACATTGAACCAATAATCATATCTGTATTTTCAGGTGTCATTGTTTTACCAATTGTTATAGATTTTTCGATTTCATCAGTTGTTGTCCATACACCTTTATAATTTTCAACATTAGATACATGATTTGATGGTTTTTTGAAAGAAGCTGTGTTATATCGGGTCTCAATCTGCCAATCCATTCTTGATTCAAATCCTTCCCAGTCATTGTAAGGTAATTCGCCCATTTGGCAAAGTGCCTTTTCAATAGCTATTTTAGCATTCTTTTTGTCATATATGTGGATGGCATCCTTTTGACCCCTTTTGCAGATGTTTTCTATATTAGTGATTAATCTTTTAAATGTATTCTGTATATTCATATTTTTTATTGTCCAGAATGGATATACTACAGAGATTGTCCATAATGCGATATCTGTGTATGATTTATTGGCTATATATTTGTAATCTTCATATTCTCTTGAGCGAAATTTTGGAATAGTTGATTTTTTTTTGGTACATTTTATATCTAAAATTGAAACGATATTGAAAACATCTGTTTTTTGTTTCTTTCTTTCTTTCCTTTTTTTTAGTATCAGAGTATAGGCAACATTCGAATGATGGCATGGAAGCCAACCGATGGCAGATATTTTTTCACTACCAGACCTTAGAACACATTCGACAGTTGGTAACAATTCTCCATTGAAACTTATGGTTCTTGTGATTCGTTGGACAAACCACATTATTTTTCATACCGTATTGATTATTGAAATGGTGATTATAAAAAAATATATGAAGATTATATTATTAATAATTTTATACATCGAATAACTCATCAACACTGTTTTTTATAACGGGTGGTTATTTACAGAATTTCTTCAACTTTTTACGAGCATTGTGTGTTGCCTTTTTTTAGGTCCTTTTTAAGCTTATCTATGTTTTGAGACACGTAGAGCATTGACATAGTTAACCAGACGTCCAAATCTAGGGCATCTTTATGTTCGTCACAATTGTACATTTCTTTATAATAGGAAGGTACGCACTCGTGTTCGGGGTCTTTTCCGTATCTTAGAATTAAATACTGTGACTCATATTCAATTCTCTGTTGAACGGTGCCAATATCGTCCATACTTATAATGGCAGCGAGATGAATGAGCGTTTCTTTCTCGAATGTGTTTTGTGGAGTATAGTGCGACATGTTTTAGATATTGTTTTTTTGGTCTTATTTAAAAATATTTCATCATATATTGTACATAATTTCTTTTTCTGTTTTGTTCTTTATTGCTCGTTGCATTTTTGTCGTCTATATTGCTCTGTGTATTTGTGTCATTGTTTGTTTTGTTGCTTTTTGATTTATCTCTTTGTTGTAGTGCTTTTATGATTTTTTCTTTTGATGATTTGCCATCAACATTGAGAACATCTTTGTCTTTAGCCATTTTTCTTAAATCTTGCCATGGTATATTATCGTAATTTATTGTTTCTGTGGGGGTATTTTTTTTCTTTTTTTTATTTGTTTCTTTCTTTTTTTCTTGTTGTTCGTATTGTTGTTGGTTTTGATAGGGTTTGTAATTGATATTGAGTTGTTCTAAATTGCCAGTGGTTGTGGGTTCAGTGCCGGTCCATAAACCCCATAGAGATTTGTATTTGTCATCATTTGGACAATCTCGGAAATCTTGTCTTTCGTCTTTCCAATTGAATTTCCACCAATCTTTTTTCCAGTTGTATTCTGTTTTTAAGTCAGGGTATAAGAAAACAAGTCTTACCTTTATTGTGTTTTTCCTCTTTTCTAAATTTAATATTTTGGCAGGGAAAAAACGATATATTGATGGTGTATTGTCCTCGAAATCAACCTTCATTGACACATATAGTATTTCATTTTTGGTGATTTTTGATTTTCGAGATGGTATTGGAATTGAGTTATCATAAGCTTTTGTAACAACTTCTTTTGTTTTTTTATTATTGGAGATTTTTTTGTTAGATGGTTGATGTATTTCATTATAGTCATGTTGAAATTCATGTTTTTTGAATTTGAATGGTGTCTTGTATCGTTGGAATGCTATGCCATCGTAATTTATATCGATAGATAAAACTTTATAGAGTTGTTCAATATCACAAACTCTTTCAGTCTCATCCCTCTGACCAATCAATTGTGTTATTTTGTTTCCAATTTGTTTCAGGATATCATCTTTTGACTCTTCTTTTTTATTTTTTTTGATTTTACTTTTTGTTTGTGCATTGATAATTTTAATTGCTTGTATCTCGATTCTTCGTAAAGTGGACCATAAAGAACGATACTTGATACCTCTGTATTTTAATGTATTGATAATTAAATTTGTAGTTCCACCTAATATCCCTTCCAATTTCATTAAAATATTTGGAACATTTGGTATGTATTTTTCATGTAAATAAACATATAGTATTATCAGACGTACATATAATATAAGTGGTATGATAGCAACGCCATTTATAATTTCAGTATAACCACCTTCTGATATTAATACTTCCTTTTCAGTATCAATTTGACCTTCATCATTATCATCATCACTTTCATATACATTTTCACTATCACTATCACTATCACTATCACTAATATTTCTTACCCTCCTTTTTTTATCAGGCCACCAAAGAATATTTTCTTCCTTATATTTTTTATCTTTTAATTGTTCAATGAACTCTTTTAAGAAACGTTTCACAGCAAGTTCAACCTTTTCAGGATATGGCATTGACCAAACCCAAACCATTTCCACTTGAGCATGTGAACCTAATTCACGCTTGATATCAAAATCTCTTTGTATTTCATCTCGGCGTCTTCTTAAATTATTTGTGATACCAATCTTATGTTCTATTTTTTCAAAACTATATGGTAATCGACAAATATACAGATATCTATACCATGGATGAATTTTACTATTCCCATATGCATCAGACCCCAAAAACATTTTTGAATTTAGAAAAAGAGTATAATCGTCATAAAGATATTCATTTTTTTCTGTCATCATATCATTAAATTTTTCGTATTATATATGTTCGTATAATTATACGCGCGTATCATTAATTACACGCGCTTTCCAATTGACAACATTTTCAATTATCTTTCTTTGTATCATCATATCTCTTTAAAATATATCTTGGAATAAATGTTGCTACACGACACACCTTATTACAAGTAAAACACCCACACCTAAATAAAAACAAAAAGACTGGCAAAAACCACAAAATACAAAAAAGAGCGATAAAATGTGGTAAATAGTACAATAGAGCCATATATTATATTATTTACAATTTATTTATATACTCAAAGTCATGACATTAATTTCTGGATATTTTCCTTCGTTTTTTTGGCGGTTGCTCTATATTTTTAACCTGTGCCCAATATAGAGCAATCAACATGGCATCTGCTACATCGTCACGCTTATCCTTCTGAAAACTTTGAAACAATCTTTTATCTTTAGCAGGTATATCTAATGTTGGTATAATATCTATAGAAGCTTTTTTATTTTTGGCATAATTTCCAGTCGATATATTAAAATGACATCGAACAGACCTTGGTGAAACAAGATATGATTTTTCCCAAAAGAAACATTGAAATGCTGTAGCTATCACCTTGAATTTTGCAGTCATTTGTATTTCTATACATACTATATCGGCCATATCAAACACTGCCTTTGATGCATCTATAAAAGATTTGACAAGATGAGCATATTTCGTTCGCATGTTTTTTGGTTGCTCTTTTACCAAATTATATCGGCCGAATTTAATAAATGAATTTTTGGTTGTATCGTATACAGACCAACCCATGTTTTTGATGCCTGGGTCAATTGCTACAATAATCATATTAATCAATTTTTAGGGCATGTATATACTTTTCCATGCGTTAGTTGTGGATGCTCCTCTGTCTAATATATATATATATCATATTGATTATTCCGACCATGTTTTTTTAGGTATATCTCTTTTCTTTGTCCATGAATGTTGTGCAGTCAATGGATTTTGAAAGCAACATTTGTATGTAATTTGGTCACCTGGTTGCATATCACACATCGATACAACATCTTTACCAATTATTTTACATGTTGGAGTTAAAGAGTATGCCATATATTTTCCAAATAATTCATCTGTAATATATTCTGTTGGTGCAATTTGTATAGAGTCTGGTGTTTTTTTATTAGATATCATACCATTAAGTCTAAATATTGTCGAATGTCGAGTCCTATTAACACGAGTAAATAAGCGCAATTCATTAGTAAATCTACACAACTTAACTATGGGAAGAATATTCATATAATAATAATTAATACACATTTAAATAGACAATATATAAAATTACGATAAGAAACATCCTAAAATAAAACAATCGAATATATCCGTATAATACTATAAAGGCACCTACATAACAATCAAAAAATGGAACATTTAAGTAAACGCCGCCGAGTTCTCCCATCCCGAGTATCCTACCGACCATTATTAGTGGGCGCATATGAATATTACCAAAAAGAAATGCTCAATTCATTAGTCACATTAAAACCAAAAACACATTATGAAACAGTAACCAATCAAGTAAAAACAAAACAAAAAAATTATGGTGACATTCGTCTATCAAATATTCGAAGATATCTAGACCATGTTAAAGGATATGACCGCTCAGAAATGCAGAAACAATTCCACGAATCATTTTTACAAGCTGTAGCGTTACATCTTTATAAGGATGACCCGGAAGTGGACATGGATAAAATATGCAGCATGAACGAATGGCCAAATTTAAAACAACAAGTTCTTTGTTTAACACCTCGACGTTTTGGAAAAACTACAGCTGTTGCAATGTTTGTAGCGGCCTATTTTTTATCTGTAGAAAAAGCCCAATTATGTATTTTCTCAACAGGTAAACGCGCATCAGACGGTATGCTTGACAAAGTTCACGAATTTATCAAATTAATAGACGAAGATATGGGAACAAACCATGACAGTTCTTGTAAACGCAAAGGAGAATTTTTATTCTATCACGGTGACGGTGCAAATGACGTAAGAAAAGTTGCGTCATATCCATCAGGTTCAGATAAATTGAGAGGTGTCGGTGGTGACCTCATCCTACTAGAAGAAGCAGCATTTATGCCCATTAAGATGTTCCACGAGGTCATTGTACCGTTACTAGAACTTGAAACCACTGCGCTAATATGTATTAGTACACCCCAAGATTCATCCAATTTTTATTCTATGATGTTTGAAATGGTGGATGCTGCAGGTGAGAAATTGTTTAATCAAATTCAGATTTCTATGGTGTGTGAAGATTGTAAGTTGGGGCCTCATCCTGAAAAGTGTACTCATATGAAACATCTTTTGCCGAAATGGAAGTCGGGGGGTAAACAGGATATGGTTCGGCAAATTTATGGTGATAATACGGAAGATATGCTTCGTGAGTCTATGGGTGTTACTACTAATGATTCTTGTGCACTCTTTCAAGATAGTTGGTTGGAAGTTTTTGCTAAAAGGTCGCCATACTCTCACGCTGGTATGCCAGATGTTGTCTTTGTCGCGTGTGACCCTAATGGTGGGGGGTCGTCGCAAATGGCTATTGTATCGCTCTTTCAGGAAAATAATAATTTTGCTATTTGTGGGATGGAGTCACATGCTGTTAAAGGTCATGGTGAAATTAGAAATCTGTTGGAGACTCATGTCAGGACTATTCGTAGTACATATCCTAGTAGTTTTATCATTTTTGTACCAGAGTCTAATCTTGGTCATGAAGCTTCTCATATGAGTCATATGTTGAAAGATGTGCCAAAGTGTCGGTCGTTAATGGAAAGAGGGGAGCCTGGGGTTATTACTACTCATAAAAGAAAAGAATTATATTCCAATACTGCTGTTGAGAGATTTGCTGGAGAGGGGATTTGGTATGCTGAGAGATTCGTTTGTGCTAATCCGTATGGTGATGCTAATGCTAGGGAAGCTAGAGTTAAAAAAATGTTTCGTAAACAATTGGGTATCTTTAGTAAAATTGTTGTGCCGAGAGGGAAGGATTATAATATTCCGAAAATTATTTATTCTGGGAAAGAACAGGGGAATGACGATTTAGTTATGACTTTTATGATTGGACTTTTTTGGTCCATACAGTTCATGACTGGTAGGTCGAATCCATCCGCTAAGGATTTTAATTTTTAACTCTATAAAGTAGTCATTTAATTATTTTATTATTATGTCTGTTTTTTTAAACAAAGCGAAAAATTATAACATGCATTCAAATATCAATTCTTCTAGTGCGAAATTGACAGAAAGCTCTTGGAACAAATCGCCGACGAATCTTGGGGTTAGGAAAACTAATCGATTCTCTAAAAATAGCTCCGGGTTTTTTACAGCAGAGCCGACGAAATCAGGTGGTTCTAGGTCGAATGGTGAAACAAAGAACGAGATTACAGGTGTTGGTGTGGTCGTTGTGGAGGGTGGTTTGGTTCGTATATTACAAGAAAATCGTGTGGCTATGACTAAAGAAGAGCAAAGTGAATTTGGTGCGCAACCATTTATGCTTCCATATAAGTGTTACGATGCTAAGGGAAATGAAATCGATAATGAAACTTTGGCCAATGCTATAAGAGAACAAATTCAAGAGGATAAGAGAAATGGAAAATTAGTATTTTCTACAACTGATGTCCAAAAATTATTGAAGATGGAAGATGATGAAATCATTAAATATGCACAGAATAACGCTAAAAGATTTAAAGATTATCATTTTCCTATGGTAGTTTGTAGGGAACGACTCAAAATAAAAAAAAACAAAGCAGGCGAATTCGAAAGAATGGAAACGCCCAGAGAAGGGTTGATACGTCTCCTTGATGAAGAACATCGTTTACATTTTCGACCTACACCTGAATTCGTTCCTACACCTGAATTCGTTGCTTCTTTGTCCCAGTTTGAATATCAAAGAGAAGGAAGTAAAACCAAACAAGTAATTTATTTGGTTGATTCAAAGGGCCTAATACCAATATGTAGAGCAGAGCAAAATTATTTTTGTGCAAGGTCATTACCATTACCAGGATTACTTAATAACGATATTTTAGAAACTAGAAGAGAAGTATACAAAACAAGTGGTGACATCGATAACGATATAAAAATATTCGAAGAAATGTGCGCAGGTAGAGACATAAAAAGATGGGGACAAACCGAACTATGGGAAAGATGCAAAAAAGAATTTGCTTTGGAACCACCAAAGTTAACCCGTCAGACTCATAACACAAATCTCTAAATTGGATTTTCTAAAACTTCAGACTAACAATCTATGGGAAATCTGTTTCTCTCTCACAGCCAAGATTCATATTAAAATTAGAATAAAATTTTTTCACGGTATAATATTCAAAAAGTAAAATAAAAAAAAATATTTATTTATTCAATACCAAAATTTAAAGTATGCTTTCAAACAAACCATCATCTATTTTCTTAAAAACGTCACAAACGAGTTCGAAAACAATGCCAATTACATCGAAAAGTGATTCAGAAGTGATTGATAGCAAAAAAAGAAGCCATGAAGACGCTTTCACTGAATCGCTTGAATCTGCGCAAAAAAAAGAAAAAATTTCATTGCGCGAAATTTCTTCGCAGGAATTATTTCAAGTTTTGAAAGAAATTTCTTATGAAACTGGTCGACCATTAATATCATTTGAGACCGTTGAAAATATTTATTCAGAATATAAACACAAACCAACCAGAAGAGAATGGTTAGCCCATGAAAATAGATTGTTGGCGTCATATCTTCAAAAACTTGGATTTAACGCTTCCGTAATTGAACTAAATAAGATGCTACCAGATGGTACGGTCAACGTTGAAGAGGCGAATCTTTTTGTATGGGAAACTTGTGCTGATGATTTAAATTGTAATAAGGATATAATGTATGCAAATCAAGAAAAGGTTGAAAAAGATAAAGTCAAATGGTCTAGACGTGCTAGCAAATATGATAAAAATGGAAATTTGAGGAATGGTCTTCAAAATAAAAATGCTAGACATAATTCATGCATTACAGACTTGGAAGAACCTATCGTTGACCATGATAATACTATTATAGGTGAAAATTATGTCAAACATCCTCATCCGAAGAATCCGGATATTAAATATACTAATTACGGATTTGACGCTTTTCCAGAATTGAAAAAATTTAGATGGCGATTAGCTGCCATTTTAGGACCATTTGGTTATAAAGTATTTGGGCAATATTTCGAATTGAATCATTATTATGATAGATTATGTGGTATTGGTCGTCATGGTGATATTGAAAGAGGTAATGGTGATTCTAGAGGTATGGTTAATTGTCTTAAATTGGGGTATTCTATTCCGTTACTATTTTCATGGTATTATAAATGTAAACCAGTTGGCTTACATACAGCTTTACTATCGGAATCAATCGGTATTAAATCTGCTCATTTCCCTTTGGTAGAATTTAAAGGTGGGAAAAAAGATAGAAAATGGACCACTTCAACTGTAGCAGCCGTTGTTAAATTGGGTCATGGGAATTATTACCAAATGAGTGCTAAGGCTATTGGTAAAGATTGGAAATCTTCTTCCAAATATACGTTGCGTCATTGTGCTGGTGCATCCAAATATACCGGCCTTCATAAGCAATGGAGTCAAAAAGAGTTGAATGAATTGGATTCTGCTTATTCATTGACTGGGTCGGATAGAGTTGAGAATGATTCCGAATCACCAGAGTTACAGTTTTCTACCAAGTATGATGGTATGTAAATGTGAAAAGAGTTTTGTTGTAGTAGCATACAATTTATAATATATATATAATAACTTTTGGTTTTTTGATAAGTAATATAGTGTTATTTTGGAAGTAATCTAGTTAAATCGGTTAGGTTGTAATATTCGACAGTGTGGTTGCCACAATAGTTAGATAATACCTTAGTATGTATAGATGGCTCGAGTTCAAAACAAACTAATTTACGATTCAAACAATCACACACTGAACACCAACTATTTTGAAATGGGTAGAAACAAATTTTATTAGAACACCATTCCATTCTTTTTCTTCGGGATATTTCTAGTAACGGAGTGAAAAGTGTTGATGTGAGGCTCAAGTATTCGGGTAATGTGAGGTAGTCAGAGATGATGTGTAATATGTCAGTGGGGAGTATCATTATTTATTGTGATTTGAAGCTGTTTAAATACATATGTGGGAGAGTTGCTTATTTTGGCAGATTTAGAAAAATAAGTATTAAAGGGTGCGAAGTATATAATTATCAAAAAATTTCAATGTTTAATGATATGTGGGATGATATCTATATAAATATTGATAATAGAGATGAAATTGAAAACATTTTTAAATCATACGAGATTAATTTTGATATTGAAGAAAAGGATGTACATTTTGCATCCGAAATGATTCAAGATATATGTGAAGAATATAAACATTTAAATAATGTTGATTTGGTTTCTAAACGTTTTTTATTCATATTACTCAATGAAAAAAAGTCATAAAGAAATTTTACATATTATGCCCTTTTCAGTTTTCAATTTTTTCCGAAACGCAATTTTTGCAGGCTTTTTACATGTCCCTTTGCTTTTCAATTTTTTTCAGTTTCATATATATTTGCATGTCCATTTAAAGAAATTTTACATGTTATGCCCTTAACCATTTAAATATTGTAATAATAACTTTTTTTTTTTACAAATAACACTATATAGAGTATATTTTATTCGAAACATATGGGATATCTATTATCTAAAAGCAAAAACCACCTTGAAGAAAAATTACTACCAATTGAGAATAAAACCATATTAAAAACAGGTGACATACTGCTAGTCTGTTCAACGGATTTTGAAATTTGTCTCAATAGCGAACTGTGGTCGCATGTCGCTATTGTCATACAACATCCAGACAAAAATATATCATATGCATATCATGGCGGTCTATTCGAACCGTTGGATGTGTACATCAGTCGATTTGCAGAAATAGAAGTCAGAATGCTACAATGTGCAAGGAGAAAATCTTTTAATAGGGAAATTTATATCGTGGCTGAAAAAAATGCAGAGATGATGCTTTCGAAAAGTGATATTGATATTGACGAGAGAGAAGGGTATGCTATGGCGGCTCTGATGAAGAAAATGGGGATGCTGCACTCTGAAAGTGTTGACGGGGCTATGCCGTTCCATTTCTCGGAGAATGCGCGAATTTTAGAATGCTATTCAAAACATATTCATTTGAAACTTTAGTGGTTGTGAGTTATTTGTTACTATTTAAAGCATTTGTGCAGAAAGAGTATGCAGTTGAATCCGAACACTGAATATCAAGAAATAAAGAGGATGTATAATTATGTATATGATTATACATTCAAAATTAGGGAATTTTTGGGGATTAATCCACCCATACGCTATCCTGATGATAACCCAGATAATGATAGAAAGAAAGAGCTGAAAAATATAATGTTTGAGTTTTTAATGGATGTTTTCTCTTCAAAATTAAAAACTTTTACATGGTCTAAATTATATAAAGATTTAAAAAATTGGTTAGAAAAGCATACGCAAGAAAGTAAGGAAGCTATTACTAATACTAGTTCACAAGATTTTTTACAAAAAATAAGACTTATATTTTAATTTTTAGTTTATTGCATTATTTTTATTATACTTTTGTTTAATTAGTGAATTTTATTAGTTAGTGAAATTTATTTCTTCTTATGCCGTTGGTTGTGGTTCAATTGGTTGTGGTTCAAGGGCGGCGAGTCGGGCTTCGAGGGCGGCGATTTTGGCGTCTAAGGCTTCGAGGGCGGCGATTTTGGCGTCTAAGGCTTCGAGGGTGGCGATTTTGGCGTCTAAGTATTGGAGGGCACCGTGGTGTAAAGCAAAAATTTTGTCTTTGTTTATTCTGTGCAAATCATAAATTTCGACCCTTTCTCCAGCTTCATTCCAGATGGTGTTACTGTTCTTATCAATATGAACAGCGTCTGGGTATACCTCTTTGACTTGTTGTGCAATAAAACCAACTGTCTTTTCACCTTCTCTATTAGGGTCGTTGTAGCCATACTCTTTTAATTCAATATCGCGAACTTTTTGAAGAGTGTCTTCAATATCTACATCTACTATGTCTTTTTTGATACGGCTATCTGATGTGATTTGCACCCCGCCGACCCAAAGTTGCGAGCCAGTGATTATTTTCGCACTTTGAAAGTTAACGTCATGAATAGAACAGGACCAAAACTGGTCCTGTTTCCCAGCGTCCAATTGCAGACTATAACTATCATGACTACCTGTGTCTGTTTGTCTAGGTACACTTATAAAACCATGGGTACGGGGGAGTGCTCCCGTGCTATCACATACCTGGTCAGGAGCTATGCTTGTTGGCAAAAATTTCACACCATTCATATTATGAAAAATAACATTAGTTGCAGCATCGAAATCAGCTTGACCGTCCAGCATTTTCAACGTTTTCCCATCACTACCTTGACGCAACAAAACATTTTTATCTGATACCAATCCATAATCAGCGTCAGTTTTAGTAATTTTTACAGTTATACGGTTAGTTGCATCTTTAGCAACAAAGTTGCCTTCAAGATTAACAGTAGCCGCCGGCCCAAAAATAGCATCTTTGTTTGATTGAAATCCCTCTTCAGCAACCAAATAAGTCTGAATCCTCGCTAATACTGGTCCATTAGGGTCATTAGGGTCATTTACACCATTTATTTTACCACTTAGGTCTATTGAAAGTTCACCAGTATTTGACAAACTTAACTCTGATGTACCAGCGGCAATACTCAATGATTTCACACAAGATTGACCATTTGCATTTGCAGAACAACACTCAGCATCCTGGTACAATGCTTGAACATCACCACAAGTAAGACTAGAT
>Ga0115571_1002316_pt1 | contig 12650 bp, 10 predicted proteins | sample COGITO_mtgs_1205_FD_87293 | JGI IMG/M metagenome (GOLD analysis project Ga0115571, IMG submission 87293) | Pelagic marine microbial communities from North Sea - COGITO_mtgs_120531 | ecosystem: Environmental > Aquatic > Marine > Epipelagic | place: Germany:Helgoland, sampling site Kabeltonne...
GGGGAACGATAAAAGCCTCCTATAAATTCAATGGACCCAGGCTTCAAACCTATGAAATCGAAATACCTGCTAATATGGTAGCCGAGTTTTCCTTGAATAAAATAGAGGGTAAAGATTTTATACACAATGGTCAAAAGGTAGCCTCTTTTTTTAAGTATTTGAGACTTTTACCGGGAAAACACATCATCCAAACTAAAGTAAATTCTTTTTAAAACAATTTTACAAGTTCATAAACTAGTATTTCCATTACTCCCCATAGGGCTTACTACAATGTTTCCTTACCTCAACATTGAAAAGGGTTCCTTTGATTAGGTTTACCTCATTTTTTTATTTTATCCTTTAGGGAGAAATAGATACCCAGCCTTTGTCCTTAATCAGCAATGGCGATATTCAAGCGATCGTTTATCCACTGATACTTTTATAACTTTTGGCACTCATTCCCATGGACGAAGCACTTACCAACCCCAATCCACCCACTGCCAATCTTCTATAAAACCCTCCTATTCAATTTACTCGTGGGTATTTATCTTTCTAATAATTCGCGATCATAATATGTACTAATCAATATAGCATTTTTTTCAAGAATTTGATGCCATAACGAAGTCTTAGAGTACAATTTAAAACCTCACGCAATTACTTATTAAAAGTACATTAAAACCTATATTTAGGGCCATGAAAAAAAAGAGAAAATATAATCAAGGGGTAGTGGTTCCCAAAGCTTTAATGCTTCTAATACATTTTTTAGAATTCCTGAATCCCTATTGGGGAATGCGATTGGCGGCTTTCTTTTTTAGTAAACCTTTTAGGTACAAAAGACCAAAGCGAGAACTTCCCATTTTGTCTCGGGCCCAACGATCAACCTACCTTGTTCAAAAACTGAATAAAACCGTTTGGTGTTACCATTGGAGCGGGAAGGGGCCTAAAATTGTTCTGGTACATGGTTGGAGTAGTAGGGCCACGAATTTTTACGAGATCATTGAAAAACTAACACTTTCAGACTATGATGTATATGCCTTTGATGCCGTGGCGCATGGCGAATCTAAAGGTATAATTACCAATATTCCTGAGTTGATCAAAACATTGGAGGAATTAATTCAGGAATGGGGTCCTGTTGAGGCAATATTGGGTCATTCGGGAGGAGGTTTTGCAAGTGCTTATGTGGTTGCTCAGAATCCTCAGATCAAAAAATTAATTTTGATCAGTCCTTTTAATAAAGTTACAGATGTTTTTAAAAAATATTTTGAGATGATTCAGTTGGGAGAGAAAGCGCGTTTGCTTATGATTGGTTATTTTAACAATTTAACGGGTAAAAAAGTACAGGAACTATCTGGTGAACTTTCAGCCCAAGCGATCCGGGCCAAAACCTTGGTGATCCATGATAGAAACGATAAAGAAGTTCAAGTCGAAGATTCTATAGATATTGCAAAAAACCTTAAAAACGGTCAACTCATACTCACCGAAGGGCTGGGTCACAGAAGAATATTGAGAGATGAAATGGTGATTAATGAATTAGTAAATTTTTTAAAACCCTAATAGTTTATTTTTTAAAAATTGTATAACGTAAAATATTTTTTCTAAATTAATATTTTAATATTCTGAAATGAAACGTTGTTTTAAACTTTTGGCGGCAGTGTTTTTAACGCTTTGTTTTCTTATGGTAAGTGCACAAAGGGGTAATACGGGAGATAAAACCTTTGCCGATCGTTTTCCTGAGGATATAATTAGCCCTGCTACTAATACCTTTTTATTGGTTAAAAATACGGTAGATCACGACATCATTGTCTGTGTTCGGGATCAATACAAAAAGTATCTAAATCACGTTTATATCCGTAATAATGATGAGTATTTGTTTACGGGTTTACCCATCTCCAGGGTTTATCTTCAATATAAATCGAAAGAGTTTTATTTTGAAGACAATCAAAAAACGGTAATCAATTTTGGAGAACGTCATACTTTTACTTTTTTCCATGATGCTTCAATGGAAGGTAACTTTACGATGATTAACGAGGAAGATTTTTTCAAACCTTAACTTTGAGGTTTGTAATAGTATTCTTACATGCAATTGTTTAATTCTGTTCCACCAAGTCCTTTCATCAAAACATTTAGGATTTAACAAAGCTCCGTATCAAGAGCGCAAAAAAATAAAGATTTTACTGAACTTTAGCACTCAAAAAACATGAAAAAACCTATGGGTTGTATTGCTATTTTCTGGAGTTGAGTTTTGCCAAAAGTCTTAAAATCTCAAGATAAAGCCAAATCAAGGTAACCAAAAGGCCAAAGGCACCATACCACTCCATATATTTAGGGGCTCCTTTTTCTGCACCTTCTTCAATAAAATCAAAATCTAAAACCAAATTTAGGGCTGCGATAATAACGACTACTGCGCTGAACCCTATACTCATGGGTGAGGCATTGTCAATTTGCATGACTCCCATACTTGAGCCAAAAAACCCCATCACAAAATTGATCAAGTAAACAATGGCGATGCCACCAGTAGCAGCAACAATACCGAGTTTAAAGTTTTCTGTGGGTTTAATATAACCCGAACGATAAGCAACGAGTAAAGACAATAATATTCCTACCGTTAGGAAAATGGCATCAGTTACAATTCCATCATAAAGACTGTTATACATAAACGAGATCCCGCCCAATAAACCGCCTTCTAGTATAGCGTAGAGAGGAACCGTAATTGGTGCCCATTCTTTTTTAAAGACAGTTACTATGGCCACAATGAATCCTCCGATCCCACAACCAATCAATACAGCGGGATTGATGGTGTTAAAGGTCAAATAACCTGTCCCTATGAGTAATAACAAACTGATAGCGGTTTTATTGACCGTTCCATTAATGGTCATCTTTTCTGAAATGTCTGAACCGCTGTTAAAAGCAGTTTTGGTAAGTACTGGATTACCCGATTGTAGTGATAAATGATTAGCCATTGTTTTCTATTTTAGAAAAGAAAATTATACTAACAAATATAGAGTGAAATCATATCATTTTAAAACTTTATACTGTTAAAGAACCACTAATTTATTGTAGTAATTATTGCTGTTGCTGAGTCATTTCTAGGCTTTTAATGTAGTTACTCCGCCCGCTACTTTCATCAGTTTCAGGTGTTTTGTTCTTACACTATTGTTTATTAAAATACTTTTCCAATTCTACAATGTCCTTTTTTGAAGTTAAATCAGGAACATGTTCAGCAATAGTAATACCCATAACTCTAATATCATCTTTGATCATGTTCATCAAGGCCGAAGGCAATTCTTTTTCGTTTCTTATCGGATGTATAGGACAGTTTTCTAGGTATTTAAAAAAATGTTTACCGTCAAACAAAAAGATATTCATACTTACTCTTACTTTTTTAAGGGCATCAGTATAATTTTGAATATTATCAGGGTCAGGTTTTTCTACGATGGCCAACAAATCATAATCTTTATTGAATTTCATCACCGCAAAACGTGAAATTCGTTCTTCAGTATATTCGAGATGATCGATATCATAGGCTAAAATTGCTTGAGATGAAGAGGCATTTTTAAGCAACTTTAGAGCGTTCAACGAATACAAATTGTCGCTATTACAAACGCAGAATTTGGTTTCCTTTAAATGCGGATATTCTAACAAACATTGATATAAAGCGTCTGCCGTGCCAAAGGGTTTTTCCCTTCCCTCAGGAACGTGCTGGGTAGCAAATTGGATATTGAGGTCTTTGAAATCGGGATTGTTTTCAAAAGCCAAACGAAACACCTGAGCATTTTCACCCGTGATGATGAATACATTTTTAAACTTTGCCTTTAAAATGTTTTCCAAGAGATAGCTCAAAAAAGGTTTCCCCCCCAGTTCAATCAATCCCTTACTGAGTTGATTGGCTTGAGCAACCTTTTCAGATGGTAAATCTGAATCAATAGATTTTTTCATTCGTGAGGATGCTCCTCCTGCCAGTATGATGATGTTTTCGGTCATTATGAATTTATTTTTACGCTAGCTCCCCCAGTAATATTTACAGCAAAAGCATCTTTTACGCCTGTAGCCAGAATGGCATCAATAATTTGCTCTTTGTTGTGATCTTCTGCTATGGCAACAATACAACCGCCCCCGCCAGAGCCTACAACTTTACTCCCCAATGCTCCTGCACCATTTGCGGCATCAATCATTTTGTCCATTAGGGGTGGGGTAATTTTAAGGTATGATTTTAGGATGTGATGGTGCTCATTCATCAATTGGCCAATAACAATAGCGTTTATTTTCTCTTGATTAAATGATTTTAGAGCCTTTTGTGTAATATCGTGATTGCATACTGCTGCATAAAAATAAGGTTTTAAATCCTTTTCAATCCACTCCATATTCTCATTTAAATCTTTTACCTGACTTATGGCAATATCGAAATCGGGTAGCTTTTTTTTGACCTGATTTATGGCTTTCCAAGCATTACTTTTAAGGTGGGAGAGGGTACCAAAAGTATCTTTAGATAAGCCCGAAACACCTACTACTAAATTTAAGCCGATATCATTTAGATTTTGCACCTCATCTGTGTGGGTATTCAGAAAAATAGTATTTCCCAAAGCTATGGTGAATTGGTCCATTTTCCCACCCGAAGAGCCTTGTTCTATTACTTCGGTCTCATAGGCCAAAAGAGCTATTTCTTTGGCAGTAAATGACTTTTCTGAAAAGGCAGCAATCAAAAATTTTATCCAAGCAATTGTTAAAGCAGACGAACTGGATAGCCCCGCGTTGATTGGAATTTTACTGCTAACCTTTAGTCGATACCCTTTAGTAGGAATAACTTGTCTTTTTCTCAAAACTTTGAGTGCGATTTTGAGAAAATCTCCTCTTTCAATTTCACTCAAATCGGGCTGGAGAGGAATGTTTCTTTTTTGATCCAAATCAGGCATGTAGATCTCAAAATGATCTTTTTCGTTTTCCGTCGCAACGATTTCCATCATACGATCGATGGCACAAGCGATAACGGGGAGTTCGATATAGTCCTGATGATCACCAAACAGACATACCCTTCCAGGAGCTGTGGCAATGATTTTTTTCATTTGCTAATAGCTATTGTTTTTAACCTTCAGTTGAAACATATACATCATCATGCTTTTGAGAGGCTTAGATTAAATAATAAATGTTTCTTGTGAAATTCTAGTGAAGTATTGGCAATTGATAACCATTATAGTATTTTTTTGTAAGATAAGTATTATTAATCTCTGCATCATCAAATTGATTTTTTTCAGCCGACCAATTTAACCTTTGATTGGCTCTAAATGAGATATTCCCCATTTGAGCTACTTTGGCAACATGAGCCGCAGCCTCAACATTACAATTCAATAGTTCTGAATTATTTTGTCGTATGGCTTCCATAAAATTGAACTGGTGCTGACGGTGGCCATTATTTGATTTTTCTTTGAGGGGAACCAAAACCTTATTTCCACTTCTCTTTTCTTCTATAACTTCCCATCCTGATCTGTCAACAACCAGCGTGCCATTGTTGCCAATAAAAGCAATGCAATGATCTCTGCCATAGGAACCATTGTCAATACCCATAGCAGAATCCCAAACTAAATTGAACCCATCAAACTCATACAAGGTGGACAGCGTATCTGGAGTTTCTTGACTTAAATCAGGATAGGCGAATTTTCCTCCTAATCCCACAACGGTTTTGGGAACCGTAGCTTTCATACCGATTAGTGCATAGTCCAGCAAATGGACTCCCCAGTCTGTCATCAATCCTCCAGCGTAATCCCAAAACCATCTGAAATGGAAGTGGAACCTACTGGCGTTAAAGTCTTTTTTTGGGGCGGGTCCCAACCAAGCATCATAGTTCACACCCAAAGGAGGTGCACTATTGGGTACTTTGGGCTGGGGACGCATCCATCCTTGATAACAACAAACCTTTACTGTTCTTATAGGTCCAAGCTTTCCACTGTGAACAAAAGCCATAGCTTCCTGAAAGTGGTTACTGCTTCTTTGCCATTGGCCGACTTGAATGATGCTACTATATTTTTTTTGAGCGGCCACCATGGCATCACATTCCCCTATGGAGTTTCCAATCGGTTTTTCCACATAAATGTGTTTCCCTGCAGCTGCTGCATCTATCATCATTAATGCATGCCAGTGGTCAGGTGTCCCTATGTAAACAACATCAATGTCCTTTTGATCCAACATCTTACGATAGTCGTCATAAACTCTGACTTTATCTTTGAAGGATGCTACTGCTTTATCTTCCAGTCGCTTTCGAATGGCATTTTGGTCCACATCACAAACTGCGACAAGTTTAACTCCAGGAACTTCTATAGCTTTAAGGGTGTTGCTCCATCCCATTCCATTGATGCCAATACTTCCAATTCTGATTTGGTTATTGGCAGAAATGTTTTTAGTATTTTTTGAAAGGGCATACCCTTTGAGGCTTGGGAGAAACATACCACCTGCTCCCATCACTATAGTGTTTTTTATAAATTCTTTTCGATTCATTTTAAAAAAAATAAATATAACAAAACTTATGCTCAATATTTAAAAAATAATAATCTTAAACCACAATGAATTCAGTATTTTTTGATGATCATCCCCAGAATAGATTTGGCACGAATAACATAAATGGAAATGATCAGGTTTTGGACATGGAGCATACTTTACTGTTTATTTATAATAACAAAAAAATATTTTAAGTTCCTTTTATAGACATATATCTTATTTTTACGGATATCTGAAAGTTTGATATGGTATGAAAAGGAAATTTAGATCACTTCCAATAATAATTTATTTTGTAGGAATTTTGATGTCATGTAGTGGCCCAAAACTCCCTAAATTGGTTGAACAGGCCTATGAGAAGTTACCCAAAAAAGTTGATTTTAATCAAGATATCAAACCCATTCTTTCTGATAAGTGCTTTATCTGTCACGGCCCAGATAAAGCAAACGTTAAGGCTGCCTTACAATTACATTTACCCGAACTTGCTTTTGCAGCATTAGAGAGCTCAGGAAAATTTGCCATTAAGCCTGGTAATTCAAATAAAAGCCAGCTCGTTCACAGAATTTTATCTGATGATCCTGACATTGTAATGCCCCAGCCAGAGTCACATTTGAAGCTTTCGGATCATGAAAAAGCACTGTTGATCAAGTGGATCGATCAAGGGGCGAAATACGATGAACATTGGGCATTTATTGCTCCTCAAAACCCACAAATACCAGAGGTCAAATTAAAGGAAAAACAAGCCAATCCTATCGATAATTTTATTTTGGCCAAATTGAAAACTCAGAATCTACTACCCAGTGAAAAAGCCAATAAAGAAATTTTATTACGCAGGTTAAGTTTTGATTTAACTGGTTTGCCACCTTCTTTATCCGACATTGAGTCTTTTATGAATGACCACTCACCCAATGCTTATGAAAAACAAGTGGATCGTTTGCTGGCCTCTCCCCATTTTGCAGAACAAATGACTTTGGACTGGATGGATCTTTCGCGTTATGCAGATACCCATGGGTATACCGTAGATCGGTATCGTGATGTTTCGCCCTATCGTGATTGGGTCATCGAGGCATTTGACAAAAATATGCCTTATGATAAATTCATTCATTGGCAAATGGCGGGAGATATGATGAAAAACCCCACTAAAGAGCAAATTTTAGCAACCACATTTAATCGATTACACCCTCAAAATCAGGAGGGTGGTATTATAGATGAGGAATTTCGCTCAGAGTATGTTGCTGATAGAACAAATCTTGTAGGGGAAGGGTTTTTAGGATTGACTATAGCTTGTGCTAAATGTCATGATCATAAATACGACCCCATTTCCCAAAAGAATTATTATGAATTGTACAGCTTCTTCAATAATGTAAATGAATCTGGCCAAATTTCATTTGATTCGTCTATGCCAGTTCCCAATATGTTGCTGCCGAAACAAGAGCAGGAGGAATTTATAACCTACATTAACGGGCTGATTAAAAATAAGGAAAAGGCCATTGATAATATTATTATCTCCGAATCTAAGAAAGCGGGGCAATGGCTAGAAAGTCAAAGCTATCAAAAACTAAATTTAAAAACCTGGCCCAGCAAGTTAATAGCCAAAGTTGATTTTTTGAATGGCAGTTTGAATAATGCATTGAATCCATCGGAAAAAGGAAAAATGAAAAGGCAGCACTCGCCAAAACAATTTCCTAAAATAGTAAATGGGTTTTCGGATAGGGGACTTGAACTGGACGGTGATGCATGGTTAGATTTAGATCGAATAGGTGTTTTTAAAAGAAATCAGGCTTTTAGTATTGGTTTACGAATAAAAATTCCTGAAGCATTGGAGAACGGTGTGATTTTTCATAAAAATATTGGTACTAGAATATATAACTACAGAGGGTACCACCTAGCATTAAAGGAAAACAAGCTTGAAGCCATGTTAGCACATTTCTGGCCGGATAATGCTATTGTAGAAATAAGCACCAAAGAAATCCCTAAGAATAAATGGTTACAGCTTACAATGACCTATGACGGATCTAGTAAAGCAGAAGGCTTGAAGATTTATTTAGATGGTGAGGAACTTGGAACCAAGATCAATGTTGATAATCTGTATAAGGATATCATTTATAAACAGTCTAATGAACCTGGTTTGCAAATTGGTGCACGATGGCGTGGTAAGGGAATTGGAGGAGCTGTAGTTGACGATATATTAGTTTTTGATAAAACCCTTACCCCCCTAGAAGTTGTTCAAATCTCTGATGTCAAACAATTACAATTGATCATTAACAAATCAGCTGAGGAGTTGACCTTAGCTGAAAAAGAAATGCTGAAGGAGTATTATGTGAGTAATTATTCTAAAACTTATCGATCTTCAATGGCTGAATTGGCTGCAATTCGAAAAACTCAAGTAGATAGTTTAGAGCGCATTCAGGAAATTATGGTCATGAAGGAAATGCGAGAGCCTCGTGAAACATTTTTGCTAGAGCTGGGTCAATATAACCAATACGGTGAAAGAGTGTATCCTAATACACCTGAAAACATACTATCTTTTCCAGATAGTCTTGAAAAAAACAGACTTGGATTAGCAAAATGGCTGACCAGTAAAGCCAACCCCCTAACTGCCCGAGTCGCGGTAAACCGTTATTGGAAAAATATTTTTGGAACGGGAATAGTCAGAACAGTAGAGGATTTTGGTAACCAGGGAGAGTTGCCAACTCACCCCGAACTTTTGGATTGGTTAGCGATTCAGTTTATCAAGTCCAATTGGAACGTTAAAAATTTACACAAACTAATCGTCATGTCGAATACCTATCAGCAATCATCCTATACAAGTGATGTGTTTTTGGAACGTGATAAAACAAATCGATTTTTAGCTCGTGGTCCCTCTAAAAGATTGTCGGGAGAAATGCTTCGAAATAATGTTTTGGCTGCATCGGGACTTTTGAACAGAAAAATAGGGGGAAAGAGTGTAAAACCATATCAACCAAAAGGTTTGTGGAAAATTAATGGTTCAACATACAAAGAAGACAAAGGGGAGAAACTATACCGAAAGAGTATGTATACCATTTGGAAACGTTCTGTGCCCCATCCAACAATTGCCACTTTCGACGCCCCCGATCGATCGTTTTGTTCTGTCCGTAGGCAAGAAACAAATACACCCCTGCAAGCATTAGTCATGATGAATGACCCTACTTATGTGGAAGCCTCTCGTGTTTTGGGATATAATATGATGTCATATTCCGATCCTAAAGCAGGTATTTCAGATGTATTTAAGAGATTAACGGGAAGAAGCATAAAGAATGAAGAACTAAACCTTTTGGTAGACCTCCAATTGCATGAATTCAAAAAATTCAAGTCAAAAGAATATAAAACCGAAGGATGGTTGAATACGGGCGAGTTTAGAATATCTGATGAATACAGTAAAGCTATGGTAGCGGCAAACGCTGTTGTAGCCAGTACAATCATGAATTCAGATGCCGTTATAACAAAAAGATAAAAGCCACCTAATTCCCTATTAATGGATAGAGGTGTATGTAAAAAAAGGAAATAATATAAAAATGTGTCACAATCACGATAGCTTAAAATCGAACAACAAAGATCTTCAAGAGATAGAAAAACAGTTGAGTCGAAGAAATTTCTTAACCAAAACATCTATGGGCTTGGGTGCCATCGCATTGGGGTCTTTATTGAACGCTGAAAATGCTTTTGCATCTGTAAAAGGAAATAACATTGATGTGACAAAGGCCGATGCTCTACTCAAATCATATAACAAGAATAGATTAGGATTGCCACATCATTTGCCAAAGGCAAAACGGATCGTCTATCTATTTCAAAGTGGAGGACCCTCACAACTTGATATGTGGGATTATAAACCAAAGCTAAAAAACATGTTCGGACAGGATTTGCCTGATTCTGTTCGCCAAGGCCAGCGATTAACTGCTATGAGTGCTGAACAAACAGCGTTTCCAATGGCACCTTCCATTTTTAATTTCAAGCAACACGGCGAATCTGGTGCATGGGCAAGTGAGTTACTACCCTATACTTCAGAAGTAGTTGACGATTTGTGTTTTATAAAATCGATGCAGACCGATCAGATCAATCACGACCCTGCCATAACCTTTATGCAAACCGGTAATCAACTTCCCGGAAGACCTTCAATAGGGGCTTGGTTGAGTTATGGTTTTGGATCTGATAATGAAAACCTACCAACGTTCATCACACTAATTACTAAGAATAATGGGGGGCAACCTCTTTATTCTCGTCTTTGGGGCAATGGTTTTTTACCCACCGAACATCAAGGAGTCCAATTCCGTTCGGGTAAAGACCCTGTTCTTTATCTAAGTAACCCAGAAAATTATGATGGCCATGATCGAAGAAAAATGCTCGACTATTTAGGTCAATTGAACGACTTACAGTATGATGCCTATGGTGATCCAGAAATCAACGCACGAATGACCCAGTATGAGATGGCATTTCGTATGCAAACTTCTGTTCCTGAAGTAACAGATATGTCGGATGAACCCGACTATATCTTCGACTTGTATGGTAAAGACAGTCGTGATCCAGGCACCTATGCTGCCAACTGTTTGATGGCAAGAAAATTATTGGAGAAAGGAGTTAAGTTTGTCCAGTTATACCATCAAGGGTGGGATCAGCATGTGGGATGTCCCGGAGGATTAAAACATCAAAACAAACTGACCGATCAGGCAAATGCAGCTTTAATCAAAGATTTAAAGCAAAGGGGGATGCTTGAAGATACGCTCGTTGTCTGGGGAGGGGAATTTGGTCGTACCGTATATTCACAAGGAGAATTGACTGAAACCAACTATGGTCGAGACCATCATCCAAAGGCTTTTACAATGTGGATGGCGGGGGCAGGGGTTAAACCAGGTCATTTGCATGGACAAACAGACGATTTTGGTTATAATGTAGAAAAAGATCCCGTTCATGTTCACGATTTTCATGCTACGCTTATGCATTTATTTGGCGTAGACCATGAACGTCTCATTTTTAAACATCAGGGAAGACGATACAGACTTACTGACGTTCACGGGAAGGTGGTAAAGGACATACTGTCCTAATTCTTTTTCATTCATAAAACCAAATCAATCTTACTCTTTTCAGCTTGACTTTAGTCTCTGTGTCCGTAGTCTTTTTTGTAGATTCATTTTTATAGGGCTTCCTATACGAACTATTCCTATATTTGCACCTAATCTAAAAAAAATCATGAGTTTAGGAACAGTTAAATTTTTTAATCAATCAAAAGGATTTGGTTTTATAACCCCAGATTCTGGGGACAAAGACGTATTTGTTCACGCCAACAATATTATTGACAATATTACTGACGGAGATAAAGTTAGTTTCGATTTGGAATCTACAGAAAAAGGCCCAAGTGCCATAAACGTTAGAGTTGAATAATTAAAACCTAATTTGTTTTCCAAGTTTATTATTGCCCTCCCCACCGGGAGGGTTTTTTTTAGTCTGCGTTTGGGGAAAAGAACACCACTAAAGCCTTTTGTAAAGGGGGGTGGATAGCCTGAACACTTTCCCCTTTAATTATTTTCATTTTAAGAGCAAATGATATTATATTTGCCGACTGTTAACAGTTCTTAAAAGTAAAGGTTATTAATTAGCCAGAAATATAATTCAATACCTTTGAAGTTCGTTAGGCTTCCTTAAAGATTCTTGTTAACACTTATATAGTAAAAAGGACGCGTAGCTCAGCTGGATAGAGCATCTGCCTTCTAAGCAGACGGTCACAGGTTCGAATCCTGTCGCGTTCACAGATAACCCATTAGATAAACAAAACAAGCAAGTTCATAATTATGAACTTGCTTGTTTTGTTTTGGGTGAACCAATATTTTCTTCTATTAATGTTTAAATCGGAACTTCATGAGAATTTATTGTTAACCCTCTTACAACCGAAGTCAAATTTCAAAAGGGTTCTCAATAAATAAAACAACTTTTTTACAAAGATTCCAAATCTTCAATATCCCAAGCCTTAAAAAGTTTTTTTATTTTAATTAATAGAGTAACGGCAGGTGTATGAGGAGATTCTTTTCCAAAAACAATCCAATCGATGGAGTATTGAGGATATTTTGAAGAAATACTAGCAAGTACAGTATGACTAATAGATGATTTGTTTCTAATTGCTGAAGAAATGGAATTACGACCCACTCCGAGCTTCCTCTCAAAGGCAGCTAACGAAA
>Ga0115571_1002322_pt1 | contig 12633 bp, 8 predicted proteins | sample COGITO_mtgs_1205_FD_87293 | JGI IMG/M metagenome (GOLD analysis project Ga0115571, IMG submission 87293) | Pelagic marine microbial communities from North Sea - COGITO_mtgs_120531 | ecosystem: Environmental > Aquatic > Marine > Epipelagic | place: Germany:Helgoland, sampling site Kabeltonne...
AAGCAAGAAAGTTTATTGCTTAATCACTTCAAAGTATACTTCTTGGCTGGCAAACCCAGAAAAAACAACTAAGCCATTATTTATCTTGGTATAAAGTTCATTTAAATCTCTTGGACCTTTAGTAGATGTTTAATAGAGTAGGCATATTCTTAATTTACGTGATAAATTGTAACCTTATGAGTCCCTTACTGCTTTTAATGAATTAATGGTCTTAATTCTAAAACATTCTCTTGGGTTGATGAAGTTGTAAATTCAAAATTGTTAACTAAACCACCGAAAACATTTGTTGGGTCTATGGACCGTGGATTATTCTCAATATTTTCAATAACTAAATAGTAGTAACTACCATCGGCATTATTCTAAGTAACATTAATAGTTTTTTGAAAAATTTAATATGGTTTTGTTCTTTAATGTGGGGTCATAAATTACGTTTGTCAATCTTTTTTAAATTGATTTAAAACAACTTTATAGAATTATATAATTTCCAGTTGCGCTATCGCTAAAGAAAGTTCGTTATCTGAAATTAACAACAGCCTTCATTACTCCCGTAGTGGGTTCTAACCAACCATCAAAATGATCTATCATGTCAAGAAATGAAACGCGGTGTGTAATGTATAAATCAGTTGGGAACTGATCCAATATTTGGATAACATATTCAAAATCTTCTGTAGTAGCATTTCTACTGCACATCAATGTCATTTCCTTTGCATGAATTTCTGGGTGAGTATAGGTCAATTCACCTTTTGAAAGACCTACCAATACAAATCTACCACCATGTGACATATAGTCAGGGCCTGTCTCTAAGGCAAACTTATTACCTGAGGCATCAAATACGGCTGCACACAAATTTCCTTTGGTAATATCAGTTACTTTCAAAACAGCATTTTCTCCAGCTTTCACAACAGAATCTATTCCTATTTTATCTTTGGCGAATTTCAAACGTTGTTCGTTTGTATCTATAGCTATGACCTTAGCACCTGCAATTTGTGCTAGCTTCATAATTCCAATGCCTATAGGACCACAGCCAACAACTGCCACAGTTTCACCCGCCATAAGGTTTGCTCTTCTAATAGCGTGCGCACCAATTGCCAGAGGCTCAACAATGGCTATTTGGTCATCCGTTAAATTATTTGCAGGCAACAATAGCTTATCAGGTATTGATATTTGCTCCTGCATACCACCATCACCATGAACTCCTATAACACTAATGTTCTCACAACAGTTGGTTTTGCTATTAGTACAAGCAAAACATAATCCACAGTTAACATAAGGCATTACCACGACCCTGTCTCCATTTCTAATCCCTTTTGAATTTTTTCCTATTGCTATGACTTCTGTAGCCAGTTCATGACCAAGTATTTTTGGATACTCAAAAAAAGCTTGATTCCCAGCATAAGCATGTAAATCGGTACCACAAACCCCGACCTTGTTGACTTGCAAAAGGGCTTCATTATTTTTTCTCACTGGTGCTTCTTTTTCTTTCAAAAGGAATTTTCCAGGGCTTTCACAAACGATGTATCTCATTTATTAAATTTTATGGCTTAACAATTAATGAAGCTCAAATCATTTACAAATTGTACACTAAATAAAACAATTTTTGTGTAAAGTGAATTAATTAACCTTAATTAAGAATTGTAAATAAAATGAATTCATTTAAATTTTTTCATTTCTTAAATTGACAGTGGACTAATATTATTTAAAATAGAATCATTCTCTATGAATCCGTTTTAAAACACTAAATTTGCGGGTCCTTAAAATTGAGAGGGGGTACAATTCAATAATCATCTTTCCTTTTTTGGTTCAAAAAGACCAATATCAAAAAAAAATAACGCTCAAAAAGCCATCAAAACCTTGGCCGTAGGCTTCCCATAACATGAGAGGAAAAAAAAGAAAAGACCATTCCCCCCGAAAAAAAAATAATACACAAAGGGAAGGAACAAGTGAATCCAACTCAAGAGACAAAAACAATTCCACACCGAAAAAGAATAAAGATGCTGGTTCCGACAGTAAAAAAAGTTCAAGAAGTGGAGATAGAAAAAAGTTTGGAGACAGGTCCAGAAGTAGAAACTCAAATTCCAAAGGCCAATCAGGAAACAGATCGGGAGGTCGTTCCAGAGGCAGATCGGGAGGTAGATCGGGAGGCCGATTTAAAAAATCGGATTTAGACCCCAATATGATGGTCAACAAAACCATAAAACTAAAAGAGGAGAAAAAAGAAGTTTCAACTAGGGCTTTTAGTGAACTAGAAATCCATCCAGAACTCCAATCTCGAATCCGAAAAAAAGGTTTTCAGAAAGCTACCGAAATTCAAGACAAAACATTTGAAATCATCTCTCGAGGTGATAATATTATAGGTATCGCCAATACAGGTACTGGAAAAACAGGTGCGTTTTTGATTCCCATCATCGACCGACTTCTGACCAACAAGAAAAAACACAAAACAATCGTTTTGGTACCTACCCGTGAATTGGCTCAACAAGTGGAACAAGAACTCAGAAGTTTAAGCAAAGGGCTTAAAATTTACAGCAGTTGTTTTATTGGAGGTACAAGTATCAATAAAGACATTGATAAGCTGAGAAGGCTCAACCATGTTATTATTGGTACCCCTGGAAGAATCAATGATATGATCAACCGAAGGGCCTTAAAATTACACGATTTTGATAAGGTAGTACTGGACGAATTTGACACGATGTTGGACATGGGATTCCTTCAGGAAGTGCAGAAGATCATTGATCAAATGCACAATAGAAATCAAACCATTCTTTTCTCGGCCACAGAAAATCCAAAACAGCAAAACATCATCAACAACTTGGTACAAGACTACGAAAAAGTGAGGGTTTCGGAAGGTAAGGCCAATACGGATAATATTTACCAAGATGTCATCAAGACCAAAGATGATGAGGAAAAAAATCAAATGCTCATTGATCTTTTGAGAAAAGAAGAATTCAAAAAAGTTTTGATTTTCTCCGAAACCAAAAGACAGGTTTCGAAATTGTGTCGTATACTCAAAAAATTTGAGGTAAAAGTAGATGAGATTCACGGAGATAAATCTCAACAATACCGTTCTAAAGCAATTCAAAAATTCAAATCAGGAAGTATACAGGTCATGGTGGCTACTGATGTCGCTTCCAGAGGAATCGACATCGACAACATCTCCCATGTCATCAACTACAGGGTGCCAAGCTCAAAAGAGAGTTATATCCACCGTATCGGAAGAACTGGAAGAGCCGGAAAAGAAGGATATGCTATTACCTTTATATAGTACAAGCTAAGTGTAGAATATACTATTCGGTTTTGTCAACAGTTTGAGTATTCCATTGGAGTAAACCTTTCAGTATGGACCTATTCAAAATAGTCTTTTACATCTGCAGAAGATGCCAAGAGATTAAGGTTGACCAAAAAGTCGTCGGCTGCTTGAAGGGTGTCAAAAAAATATTTTGCACTACTTGCATTGGTATCATTAACTTTTGATCTCACTCCATTAAAAAAACCGTGTTTGGCTCCTTCATAAATGACCACTTGACAAATATTACCTTGGTCTTTCATCTGCTCTTGGAATTCATAAGCAGTTTCTACTGGCACTAAATGATCCTCACTTCCAAACAAAACTAGTGTAGGTGGTGTTTGAGTAGTAATGTTGTGAAAAGGTGATAAATCCTGAAAGTTGTTTTTAAAAAGTGTAGCCCACTTTCCATTGGAGGAATTGTATGATTTGCAATAGCATCGAAAATCATCTTCGATTAACTCTTTTGCACCCGACCCATGATACCCATTGGGGCCATTGTCAAAAACTGGATTAAAAAGTATCATAGCATAAGTATTGGGGTCAATGGAGAGATCATCAGTCAATTCATTGACGGTATTAAGTGTGGCCGTTGCAGCAGCAATATGTCCACCAGCGGAACCTCCTGACGAAATTATTTTTTCAGGATCAATATTAAATATCAGATGGTTTTTTTTTAAAAAACGGAGCGCAGTTCTTGCATCTTTGATACAGGCAATTGGACTTGTCTTATGACGGGTCTCAACCCTATAATCAAAAAGAAAAGTGGTCAATCCTCTTTGAGAAAAGTACAAAGCCTGCCTTTGAAAATGAGTATAGGTTCCTCCTACCCAGCCCCCTCCAAAAAAGAAAGCGATCGCTCCAGTGGGCTTTGAATTATTAGAGGCAGCATTGTACCAATGAACTTTTAAAGTATCATTATTGATGATTTTATAATCCAACACTTTCAAATCCTTTTCTAACTTGGGGATTTGTGACCACCCAAGGGCCAAGGAAAAAAGAAACAATAAACTCAACTTTATTTTATTCATAATCATCCTTAATCAATGGGTTGATCGGAGGTGGGAATTAGTTTCGCACTCAAATTCAGATTGGGAAATGCTTTGTCCAGAGGAAACATGGGTCGTCTGATTCTTTTGTAGTCCAAGCGTTCTAAATTTTGGTCCACCCCACCCGGAGTCAAGGCCATGATCCATCCTCCTCTAATATGGTATAGTTCTGGTACCAAATATCCTATTTTAACAACCAAAATATCAGTATTTCTTGGATTTAAGCCCAGTTGTGTAAAATCTTTTTCATAGTGGTACGGTTTTCTTTTTTGGGTAACAATAACTTTTACACTACCCACTTGAACAACCACTTCTATTTGGGCATGGACATCCCCTTTACGGATGGCCAAGACGGTTCCTTCTAGTGCTACGGGCCCAGCATAACGGGCATCTACACTTGCCCCAACATGGCCAGAAACAACAGCGCCCTCCCCAGCAATAAAAGCTTTTGAAACAAATTCAGCACCAGGTATTGAAGCATAAATCAGCTCGGGTCCATTCGCCTTTTGAAAAATAGGAAAGTTTAAAATTTCCCTTAATGTCCAAGTAACATCACCTGCTCCACCTGCCGTTGGATTGTCTCCCATATCACTTATAATATAGGGTTTATCATTACTGTTTAGAGCCAATGTCATACTCTCATCAAAATCAGCTGTAGGAGCAACAAATACAAATTGTTCTCTTACCGACCAATAGTCTTGAGCCAATTGCTCAGCATTTGAAACCACAGTATTTTTATCATCACCTACTACCATTACAACACCGTGATTTCTGGGTTCGTCTGCCCACGGATAGCCCATCCAAATGGCGGCATCGAGCACACCCTCCTGAGCTTCGATTGCTGGAATTTTGGCATACAAACTTTTTCCAGGCTCAATACGGGTACTGGTTTTTTCTCCCGGTAATAAAATAGGGACTGGAATCCAAGCCTTATAAAGCGGTTTTCCTTTTCCGTTTTCCAGTCGATCTAACAGGTTTTCCATCGCTCTTTGTTTTGAGATCAAAGCATCCTCATGAGGTGCCATTCGATAACAAGTGATCAGATCGGATTGATGTGCCAAACGCTGGGAAACATTACCGTGTAAATCCATGGAAGTAGAGAGCAGGATTTTTTTCCCCACCACGGTTCTGATTCTGGCAATCATATCCCCTTCGGGATCGTCCAATCCCACAACACTCATCGCACCATGGATATCAAAAAAAAGACCATCATAGGGAAGGTTTTTTTTTAGTTGATCCAACATTTTGTTCATTAATGACTCATAGGCTTCCCGGGTAACAATTCCTCCAGGTAAGGATTTACCTCTTAAAGCCGGAAACCACTGTGCCCTTGATCTGTTTTTATGTTCGGGATTCAAAAAAGGGTAATGCTTCATGATCTCCATGCCCTGTTGCGCATGAAAGGCTTCCTCTGTAGTTTGTGCGGGAGAAAATGTGCTAGATTCAATACCCAAGCCTGCAATGGCTATTCTGGGTAAAACATCGGAAGGAGTTGTTTGGCAAGCCAGTAGAGATAGACAAATAATAACGAAAAGAAAGTTGTAGGTTGTTTTCACAAGAACTGTATTTGGTAGTTGATTTATAAGAATTCTACCTACAAATTAATTAAATAAAATGACAAAGAGGTTTATATAAAATACACTAAGCCTAGGTAGGTGAGTTGGATTGCCTCTCATTTGAACAAAAAAGCGACGTTTCTTATTTAGAGGCGTTTCTTTTTCTTTCGTTTTCGTCTAAAAATATTTTTCGCAATCTTAAGTGGCTGGGAGTAGCTTCGACGTATTCATCAGCTTGAATGTACTCCAATGCTTCCTCTAATGAGAACTTAATGGGGGGTGCTAAACTAACTTTTTCATCAGTACCTGAAGCTCTGACATTGGATAGTTTTTTGGTTTTGGTAACATTTACTACTAGGTCATCCATACGGCTATTTTCCCCAATGACTTGACCAGTGTATACTTCCTCATTTGGAAAAACGAAAAATTTACCTCTTTCTTGTAGTTTGTCCAATGCATAAGGAATAGCACTCCCTTTTTCCATAGAAATTAAAGAACCATTGATTCTACTTGGAATTTCTCCCTTAAAGGGTTGGAATTCCATAAAACGATGATTCATTATCGCCTGACCAGCGGTATTGGTCAACAATTGATTTCTTAACCCAATAATCCCTCGAGAGGGAATAATGAATTCGCAAAGCATACGATCTCCTTTGTTTTCAAGGCTGATCATTTCTCCTTTTCTAAGGGTTACCATTTCAATGGCCTTACCAGACAAGTTTTCGGGCAAATCAATGGTAAGGGTTTCTATGGGTTCACATTTGACACCATCAATATGTTTGATGATGACTTGTGGCTGACCAATTTGAAGTTCATAACCTTCTCTGCGCATGGTTTCAATCAATACAGAAAGGTGCATTACTCCTCGCCCAAAGACTAAAAACTTATCGGCAGAGTCTGTCGCTTCCAACCGTAACGCAAGATTTCGTTCCAATTCTTTTTCTAAACGCTCTCTAATGTGGCGAGAGGTTACAAATTTTCCATCTTTTCCAAAAAATGGAGAATCATTAATGGTAAAAAGCATACTCATGGTAGGCTCGTCGATAGCAATGGTGGGAAGTGCCTCGGGCTCCAGAGCATCGGCAATAGTATCTCCTATATTAAAGGATTCCAAACCAATAATAGCACAAATATCTCCAGCTTGAACCTCTTCGACCTTTCGTCTTCCTAAACCATCAAAAACATTCAACTCTTTAATTCTAGCCTTGGTGATATCTCCATTTCGATCAACCAAACTGACATTCATATTACTTTTAAGAACACCTCGATTGAGCCTTCCAATGGCCACACGACCTGTATAGGGAGAATAGTCGAGTGAGGTTATGAGCATTTGGGTATTGCCCTCTTTGATGTCTGGGGTGGGGACATGTTCCAAAACCATATCCAAAAGGGGGGCAATGGAATCTGTTGGATTTTTCCAATCTTCACCCATCCAGTTGTTCTTGGCAGAGCCATATACAGTAGGAAAATCGAGTTGCCATTCCTCTGCTCCCAAATCGAACATTAAATCGAAGACTGATTCATGAACTTCTTCGGGTCGGCAATTTTCTTTATCTACTTTATTGATGACCACCAGGGGCTTCAACTTTAAATCCAATGCCTTTTTCAAAACAAATCGGGTTTGGGGCATAGGCCCCTCAAATGCATCCACCAAAAGGATGGCCGCATCTGCCATATTGAGAACACGCTCAACCTCTCCACCAAAATCGGCGTGACCCGGAGTATCAATAATATTGATTTTGACACCCTTATAATTAACCGATACGTTTTTGGACAAAATGGTGATTCCTCTTTCTCGCTCCAGATCATTGTTGTCCAAAATTAAGTCCCCTTTGTTTTCGTTGTCTCTAAACAATTCACAATGGAACATGATTTTATCTACCAGAGTAGTTTTTCCGTGATCTACGTGGGCAATGATGGCAATATTTTTTATATCGGACATGGATTCAAATTAACGAGCGCAAAGATAGTTTTATATCCTCATTAATGGCTTTAATAATTCCACTAATTAAGGCTAGCTCATTGTAATCATTACAAAAGATTAAATAGTATTAACACTCGTATCAATTGAAAAATCAAAAAATAAATTAAATTTGTTGTGAATCAAAAGCAAGTTCCATCTTGTCATCAAAAATTTTAGTTACAGGAGGACTGGGTTATATCGGATCTCACACCAGTGTAGAATTGATACGACAAGGATTTGAAGTCGTTATTGTCGATGACCTTTCCAACAGTTCTACGGACGTCCTCAAAGGCATCAAAAAAATCACAGGGGTATCTCCTGAATTTTTACAATTTGATCTTAGGAACAAACAAAAGGTCAATCAATTGTTTGAAGCGCATCCCGATATTTCGGGTTTAATACACTTCGCTGCTTCAAAAGCTGTCGGTGAAAGTGTAAATAAACCTTTAGAATACTATGAAAATAATTTAGGTTCTCTGATCTACTTACTGCAGGCAATAGAAGAAAAAGGAAAGGACTTTTCTTTTATATTCAGTTCCTCATGTACTGTCTACGGTCAGGCAGATCGTCTTCCTATTACCGAAGAAGCTCCCCTAAAAAAAGCAGAATCCCCTTATGGGAATACCAAGCAAATCGGAGAGGATATCCTATTTGACAATAGCCGTTCTAATCCCCTTTTAAAGGTGATTGCGCTCCGGTATTTCAATCCCATTGGAGGTCATGTCAGCATTGAAATTGGAGAACTACCCAAAGGGAGACCCCAAAACCTGGTTCCCTTTATAACTCAAACAGCAGCTGGAATTCATAAAAAACTAAATGTTTTTGGCGATGACTATCCTACTCCAGACGGTACCTGTGTTCGAGACTATATTCATGTGGTAGATTTGGCTAAAGCACATGTGGTAGGCCTCAAAAGAATGATGTCCAATCAGCAGAGCGAATCTTTTGAAGTTTTCAATTTGGGTACTGGAAAAGGTAACAGTGTTTTGGAGGTTATCAAAACCTTTGAAAAAGTTTCGGGTGTCTCTTTAAATTATGAAATTGTTGCGCGCAGGCAGGGGGATGTTATTGAGGCTTATGCCGATACAACCAAAGCCAATAAAGTTTTGGGTTGGCGAGCTGAAAGTAACCTTAAAGAGGCTCTGGACACGGCTTGGAAATGGGAAAAGAAAATACGTAAATCATAAAATAATATAAATTATGAGTTCTACTTTTGAATTTTTGGACTACCTGATTTTCATCGTTTACGCCTTGGTCATATTAGGTTTGGGCCTATGGGTTTCAAGAAATAAAGAAGGGAAAGAAAAAAGTGCTGAAGATTACTTCTTGGCAGGTAAGTCACTCCCATGGTGGGCCATTGGGGCTTCACTGATTGCAGCCAATATTTCTGCTGAACAATTCATCGGAATGTCGGGCTCAGGATTTGCTTTGGGTCTAGCTATAGCCTCCTATGAGTGGATGGCGGCAATAACATTAATCATTGTTGGGAAATACTTTTTACCCATTTTTATTGAGAAAAAATTATACACCATTCCTGAGTTTGTCGAAAAGCGTTTTTCATCTCAACTTAAAACCATATTAGCCATCTTTTGGATTTCACTCTATGTATTTGTCAATCTCGCTTCGGTAATGTATCTGGGTGGACTAGCATTGGAAACCATCATTGGTATTGACCTTGTTTATGCTGTTATAGGTTTGGCACTTTTTGCTGCAGCCTATTCACTCTATGGAGGTTTGACTGCAGTAGCTTGGACCGATATCATACAAGTTATTTTTCTTGTATTGGGAGGCTTGGTAACCACTTATTTGGCTTTGGATACTGTCTCCCAGGGGCAAGGTGTATTCGAAGGATTAAAATCTATTTACCAAGCAGCACCAGACCGTTTTGAAATGATCTTGGATAAAAGTAATCCTGAATACTTTAATCTCCCAGGTATAGGCGTATTGATTGGAGGGCTTTGGGTGGCCAACCTCTATTATTGGGGTTTCAATCAATACATCATCCAAAGAACCTTGGCAGCAAAATCTCTTAGAGAATCTCAAAAGGGGATTTTATTTGCTGCAGGACTTAAATTATTCATCCCTTTTATTGTCGTCATCCCAGGAATTGCAGCTTATGTGATTGTAAATGATCCTGAAATTCTTGCTGGATTGGGCGAAAACGGTATGTTGAATTTGCCTGCAGAAGGAAAGGCCGATAAAGCTTATCCTTGGTTGATGCAATTTTTGCCTGTTGGTTTTAAGGGAGTTGCATTTGCCGCTTTGGCAGCCGCCATTGTTTCCTCATTGGCCTCCATGCTAAATTCTACTTCGACCATCTTCACAATGGACATCTACAAACAATTGATCAATAAAAATGCTGACAATAAAATGACGGTAAGAGTCGGACGAATCTCAGCTGCCGTAGCTTTGATTATTGGTGCTACTATGGCCCCACTATTGGGAGGGATTGATCAAGCTTTTCAGTTCATTCAAGAATATACTGGCATAGTGAGTCCGGGAATTTTAGCTGTCTTTATTCTGGGATTATTCTGGAAAAAAACAACCAATAAAGCAGCCATATGGGGGGCACTGAGCTCTATTCCCATCGCCATGATTCTCAAAGTTGGATCTAAAGGCTGGGTAGAAGGAACCGCTCTTGAAGCTTTCTTCCCTAACCTCCCCTGGATGGATCAGATGGGCTTAACAGCTCTTTTGACAATGGCTGTGATTGTTATTGTCAGCCTTCAGCAAAATAAGGGGGCGCAAGATGCTAAGGCTATTGATTTGCCTAAAGGAATATTTAACACTTCTCCTTTATTCAATATCGGTGCTTTTGCCACTTTAATTCTATTAACCGTTATCTACTCTCTATTTTGGTAATTAATTAGATTATCGATGGCCTTTAGTAAAATTCAATAGGATCATAGCTGGAATTCCAATCCTATTAAAAAAAATGCAATAGTATACCCTGTAATAGGATCATGTTTTTTCCATTGTTTTTGGCTTTACAGTGCGCTTTAAACGGTTACTTTTCGTCTAGAGCTATACATTGAATCAGATTTATAAAGGAACCTTTTGAAGTTGTTTACAGGTATTATAAACGCTTTACAGATGAGAATATGGCTTTAAACTTCTATTGTATATGTAGGTTAATAGTCGTCTAATAGATGACAGAGATATGGGCTGATGGGTTAATGGATTATTAATTCAAGATTATCAAAAGGCAAAAAAAAACTCCCAATAAATTGGGAGTTCTTTTTTATAATTAATCTCAAAGTTTATTCAACTACTTTGATTTCAACTTTTCTATCAAATTCAACTCTTCTATTGGCTGATCTTCCTGCAGCAGTATTGTTGTTTGCAGCGGGTTTTGTTTCACCAAAAGCAGCAGTTTCTAGACGTGAAGCATCAATACCCATTCCAACTAGTGCTTCTTTAACACTATTCGCTCTTTTTTCAGAGAGCTTTTGATTGTATTTCATACTTCCATCGCTTGAGGCATGTCCTTCAATAATAATATTTGAATTAGGATAGGCATTTAAAAGATCGTTAAGTTCTTTTAATTTAGCTGCTGATAGTTCAGTGATTACTGCACTGTCAACTACAAACAACAGTGTAGAACTTTCACTATCAAGGAAAGCAACTAGTTTTTCAGGAACCTCTGGACAACCATTATTGGCAGCATCACCTGCTTCATCAGGACAAGTGTCGTCTTTGTCAGCAACACCGTCGCCGTCACGATCATCCCAAGGGCAACCATTGTTAGCAGCGTCACCAGCTTCTTCTGGACACTTATCTACATTATCAGCAATACCGTCGCCGTCAGTATCAGGGCAACCGTTCATTTCAACAGAACCAGCAGCCTCAGGACAAGCATCATCTTTATCAGCTATACCATCTCCGTCAGCGTCAGGACAACCGTTTAATTCGGCAGGGCCTGCTTCTTCTGGACAAGCATCTTTATTATCAGGGATTCCATCACCATCGGTATCAGGACATCCATCGAATTCTTTCAAACCTGGTACTTCTGGACAAACATCTTTTTTGTCGGAAACACCGTCATTGTCAGTATCCTGAGCTCCAAACACGTAACTGAATCCAACAACGTGCTGTAAGTGGTTATAACTTCCTTTTTCACTTGATGATCTGTAAGAAGTACTTACATTGAGCATCCAGTTACTTGACAACTCGTAATTTAAACCAGCACCTCCGATATAAGTTCTACCTGCACCAGTAGAAGGAAATAATCCTTCTGCGTCAGTATCTTTACCAAAGTTGGACAATCCATAGCCTGCAAATAAGTATGGAAATAAATCCCCTTCAGAAAGATTGTATTTCAAAATGGCTTCTAAGGCAGAATAATCGAGATCAGCATTATCGACTTCAACGGAATTAAGACTATACTGTGCTCCAATTGAGAAACCACCAGCAATATATCTTGAAAGGCTTAAGGAAGGAACTCCAAACCCTAAACTTGAATCAACTGAATCATCCTGAACACTGACTAGGTTAGCACCTAGGCTAACTGCCCATGGACTATCAGAAGTTTGAGCGTTAGCAATAAAAGTGGTTGCTAGGCATATTGATAATATAATGTATATTTTTTTCATAAAACTAAATTTAGACAAATTTAATAAATAAATCTTTAAATTTTAAATTATACATCCTATATATATATATAAATTACACATCACATATTTCTATGGCTTTTTTTAGGGATTGCAATGCCTCCTTATTTTTGGGTATAAACTCCTGAGCTACAAAGCCTTTAAAGCCTGTGTTTACAATTGACTTCATAAT
>Ga0115571_1002327_pt1 | contig 12629 bp, 9 predicted proteins | sample COGITO_mtgs_1205_FD_87293 | JGI IMG/M metagenome (GOLD analysis project Ga0115571, IMG submission 87293) | Pelagic marine microbial communities from North Sea - COGITO_mtgs_120531 | ecosystem: Environmental > Aquatic > Marine > Epipelagic | place: Germany:Helgoland, sampling site Kabeltonne...
TATCATTTTCTGAGGGTTTGTAATCAAAATCAAAGATATTTTTGGAGTTTAAATCTTGTAATAATCTTTCCTCTGTGATTTCTTTGAGTATCTCATCTTCTGAATAAATTAATGTTCCTAAAATTGAGGTTTCTCTTTCATCTTTTTTAGGTACTCCCTTATTCAAAACCCAATAAGGTTTTTTCTTATCTATTTTATCAGAACAAGTACAGAGTTTATATTCTTGAAATACTTCACACATTTTTCAAACTCAAAAGTTCATCTCTATATTCTGTGAATTTCTCTTCAACTGATTCAATTATCGGAGTTAGTTTATCAAAGAATTTATTTATTTCAGACCTCATTTCATCATCACTCATTGAAGGGATATCTTCGTAAATGAACTTTTGTTTTTGGTCTTTATTTACCAACCATTTCTTACCCTTTGATTCTCTAAATCCATCAATCTCTAACAACATCTCTTCAACTCTCTCTGAGTTATATCTTGAATCAGATGGAGAAAGAACTGTTTTGAAATTTAACTTATTTGTAGATGGATATAAAACAACTTCAAATGTGAATGATTCACGTTTATTCCATCCGTTTTTTGTCTCTGTATTATAATATATTAAGTCTTTTATTTTAGGTGTTAACCATCTTACATAATTCTTGTTTTCTGAACCAACTACCCAACCTCTTTTTTGAACTTCTTCAATCATAATTAACCTTAAATCATCAACAACTTCAGGTTTGTGGTCAATAATAAAATCAAATAACTCTTTATGGTTTTGATATATTTTTCTTGATAATTCAGTTAATTTATCTGTTCCCATAAGTTCTCTTTTTATTATGGTTATATAGTCTTTTATGTAGTTTTTAACTTGTTCATTAAGTGATTCACCATACACGGAAATAATTCGGTCTAATGATTCAACAATGAATTCATATGAAATGGGTTCGTAGGTATCTGATTCATCTTCAGAAGTATCTCCTTCTGGGTTCAGATAAACAAATGTTTGATGGTAATTAGGGAATTGATTTTCAATTATCTCCTTATATCTTTTCAGTTGATTTGAGTGTTCTTTTGAAAGAACTTTATTCTCAACACATACTACAACATTTTCAAGTTTGATTAGAATATCAATGTTTTTCCATTCTCTCTGAATTTCAACTTTAGATAAATCCATTCCTTCAACATCAACTTGGTCAATATCACCAAACTTATCAGAAGAGAAAACCTCCCTTAGAAATCGTTTTAAGAAGATATCACCAAGTTTATGAGATTCATTAGGGTCTAATAACCATGAAAGAAAGTTAGAGTGTCTAATCTCATTTTTTGAAATACGAAGAATTTGAAAAATGTTTGGATTCTTTAAACCCAAATCCAATTTATCAAAGTCCTCATTTTTGAGAAGTTTATCGTACCTAGATTTTAATTGAATAATATCCATAGATCCTAAATTTAGGTATTTTATCTAAACCCTTGAAACTTAATAAAACTTCAAAATGTATAATTCAATTGAAATTTTATATCGGAATAATTTTAATCTGACATTTATTAACTTCTGTTAGATTTAACAGAGGTTCAATTTTTAACTAACTCTAATTTTTTCAATATTTCAACCATCGCATAAGTATCTAATTTACAATATTCTAAAAGTTGTTTTCTCTTCAACATCTCATTCCCTTTAAATGATTTATTTATCATTTTTAAAAAAGTGTCAGAAGCAGTCCCCCCTTCTTTGATTTCTAGAGAGTCATATGAGAGATTATTTGTTAAAGCAGGAAGAACAGACTTTATTGAATAACTTCCTCTCATCTCAGGTGTGTAATACCATTTCTTTTGAAACGGAATCATTAAATCTTTCAATCGATTAATTATGTTTTTTAATTTCTCAGAGTATTGAGGAAACACTTCGATAAGATCTACAAGTTTACTTCTTTCAAAACCAATATTATAAACTAAAATATCACCTTCATTACCACAATCTTGGATTATCTTTTTCACAAATCCTATTCTTGGATCTCCATCTGGATTTGCAAGATATTCTTCATGGTCAATCTCTGATATTGGTGTTTCTTTTATATGAACTGAGTATTGAAAAACAATTTGTTGGTATGGTTTACTATTTTCAAATAATGGGATAGGAGATCTTATTGTTTCAAAATCTAAAAAGTATAAAGGATAATTAAGATCACCTATAAAACTTCTGATTTGATCTTTATCAATTAGAACAGATCCTTCAATCTCAGATTGAACTTGTAATTTTTGATTTGAATTTAGTGTTGTATTATCAAGATCAATTTGATCTAAAGTGATAATTCCCTTATTATAGAGATTGAATTTTTTCTTTTTGTTGAGGTTTGAGATATCAAAAACAGAATATTCAGGAATGTGTTTCCAACATGTTCCCTTGAAATCACAATCATATGGATCAAAACAATGGGGACCGATATCTTTTTGAGGAATTTCAGAACCATCAACCACATCTTTTAATCTTTTAATTTCATTTGGGATTTGAGGGAGAAATTCTAAAACTTGATCATATACCGATTCAATGGCAAACAATTGATGAATATCTAATTCTCCATTTTTTGTGTATTGGTTATTTATATGAACTATCGATATATCTTTTAACTCGATCCCTGAGTTGATGATAGTGTAATATTGAATCGTAGCATCTTTGATGTAAGTATCGGTTACCTTAGTGGAACTTTTAACTTCGTATGCTTTCCAACCTTCATCATCTTTGACTAAAATATCTAAAGCTGATATGACTTCATTGTACAGAAAGGTAGCTTCATAGATTATTGATTCTCCATTATTAATATAATCTAATGTTTTCCCTACCGATTCAATTATCTTAAAATGATTTTCTGGAGAAGCATCAACACCATTTGGAAACAACTTTTGTGATAATATTCCAATATTAGTTCCTTGATCAAATGTTGTTTGAAGAGAGGAAGAAATTGGATCTTTTAGTTTGTAGTGATGTTTATATAAGTAAAGTGCCTTTTTACATTGAAGACCTTTAATAAAAGTTGATTTAGAGAGTTTGTGTTTCGACATATTAATATCCCATCACTTCAAGGGTAAATTGTTGTTATTAAAATTAGTCATTTATTAAGAGAATATTTAAATTTAGCTTAAATGAATAAATTCAGGAATTTAGACTTAAAACTTACATATGCTTCTCATTTGGATAATATCCCATTAGAGTTTTATGAAAAAACTTTTCCTGTTAGTAAAGAAATAAATTTATTCCTGGGATACTTTTCGTCAAATGCAATTCGTGAGTTATCACTTTCCTTATCTCAATTTATTGTAGAAGGAGGTAAATTAAAAATTATAACTAATCACGTTTATTCAAAAAAAGATTTCACTGAATTAATTATTGATAAATCAGATTCATTTGATGAAAACACAAATATTGATTTACTAAACAATTTTGAGTTACTTAATAGTAAACTTAGTGACTATGGACAGCATTTTTTTGATTGTCTCAAGTTTTTAAAAAAACATGACAGGTTGGATCTGAGACCTGTTAAATGGATGAACGGAGATGCTCATTATAAACATATGATTCTTTTTGATGGAAATGATTATATATCGAGTGATGGTAGTGCTAATTTTACATTAAGGGGACTAACGGTTAATGGAGAAAAACTAACAGTTACAAAAAGTTGGATTAGTGAGGAAAATAAAAAGGCCATAGATGTAGATTATAATCATTTTAATGAAGTTTTTGAAAAAAGGAATAAAGAATTTAAATATCTAAATCACACGGAAATAGAACAAGAGATTGATCATATAGGGTATAGTAAGGAAAAAAAAGATTTAATAATTGACTCAATTAATTTATTAGATTCAAATTTTCACAGAAAAATTAAGTCAATAAAAAATAAAAGAAATGAAATATTTAGTGACTTAATATTTGAATATAATTCTACACCCAAATTCCCATTTCAGGATGGAGCTAGAGATTATCAAAAATTAGCTTACGATAAATGGATTAAGAATAATCAAAAAGGTATTCTTAATATGGCAACGGGAACAGGAAAAACAATTACGTCTCTAAATTTTGTATATGAACAGTTCAAACTAAATAAAAATTATAGATTAATTATACTTGTTCCAACAATTGCTTTGCTTTACCAATGGGTTGAAGAATGTATAAAGTTTAATTTCTTGGACGTTTTCACTTCTAAAAACAAGGATTGGAAATTAAGATTAAGTAAAATTGATTTCGATTTTAAAAATTTTGAAATCATTCAAAACTTTATTTTTATTACAACTTACTCAACATTCAAAAGGGATTCATTTCAAAATTTCTTTAAGAAAATTGACAAAAGTCAATTTACCTTAATATCGGATGAATGTCATAATGTTGGGACTCAATCTTTAGTGAAAGTTCTTCCTCACGAAATAGAAAAAAGGATTGGATTATCTGCTACACCCGAAAGAAAATATGATATGGAAGGAAGTAATTCCATGTATAATTTTTTTAACTCCAATCCACCGTGCTTTACTTTTTCGTATTCAATGCTCAAAGCAATCAAGAATCAGAATCTAGCTAAATATTATTATTATCCAATTTTCTGTTCACTTGAAGAGGATGAATTAAAAAAATATAAATCATATTCAAAAAGGTTATTAATGAATTTTGATGATAAGACTAAAACATTTTCTGAAGAGGGAAAGAGACTTTTAATTGAAAGGAAGAGAATCATTCATAAGGCGAAAAATAAGTTATCTAAGCTAAGTCAGTTGTTAAATAAAGAGGAAAATCTAAAATATACATTTATTTATGTGCCAGAAGGTAAAGAAATTGATTACGAAAAAGATGAAGATCTAAATGAAGACGTTGAGGATAAAAAAATTATAAAAGAGTATTTAAATGTTGTGATTAAATCAGGATATAAAGCTAGAACTGTAACTGGATCACAAAATGATAGAGATAAAACTTTAGAAAAATTTAAAAACGGTAAAATTAATATGTTACTTGCTATGAAAATTTTAGATGAAGGAGTTGATATTCCGATAACTCGAAATGCTATTTTTTGTTCAAGTACAGGAAATCCAAGACAATTCATACAAAGAAGAGGTCGGGTATTAAGAAAACATGAAACAAAAGAATACTCTAAAATTTTTGATATGGTAGTTATTCCAGAAATGGAAAATCAGAATAATAAAGAATCTTTGATGGAAAGAAATATAGTCAGGTCTGAAATTCTAAGAGTTGCAAATTTTGTTTATTCTTCTGAAAATAAAACAGATTTAATGAATTCCGAATTAAAGATTAAATGTGAAGAATTCGATATTAATCTTGAAGAAGTAGTTAGAGAAAATTTAGAAAACGATAAAAAATGTGATTATGAATTTATTTGATAGAATAAGTGATTCGATTTTTGAAAACCTTGATGAAAAGAGGTCAAACACGAAGAATAAAAAAACAATTGAATTTTTAGTAAGTCAAGTTATTAGAAACAAAAATAAAATTGAATCGGATGTAGTTCCTTCATTTCAAAACTTCCTTAACAATGAGATAAAATGAGAATAAATTCAATTAGACTTTTAAACTTTCTACCATTTAAAGGAGAACAGATTATAGATTTTACCGATGGATTAAATATTGTCAATGGTAATATTGGTAGTGGAAAGTCAAACTTATTCAATTCATTTTACTGGTGTTTATTTAATAAAATTTATGTTACAGATGAAGGATGGGAACAAAACCCAGATCCATTTGAAATTATTAACGCTTCTGTATTAGATAACATAGTAGAAGGACAAGAAATTGAATTTGGTGTTTTTATTGATTTAGAAACCGATGACGTTGATTCTGGTATTACTATTAATTATTCAATCAGTAGGATATGTAGTATAACACGTGAAAATCAAGATATTAAATTAATAAAAAATGAATTTGATTTATATTACGATGACCCTGATGAAGGATCAACACATTTTTCAAATAATGAAGCATCAAATATTATTGATATAGATATTTTCCCTGAATTATTATCTGATTATGTTTGGTTTCAGGGTGAATCCATAGATAAACTAATTGATCTAGAAAAATCAGAGTCATTTAAAAATATAGTAGATACTATATCATATATAGATTATTATGAAGACATACAAAAAGTATTAAACTTAACTGAAAGAAAGATAGATAGAGATTATCGAAAAAAATTAAATAAAAACACAAAAGACAAGAAAAGATTTGATGAAATTGATTTAGAACTTACAAAAAATGAGAGAATTATTGATAATTGTGAACCCCAATTAGATAATCTTCAAGAAGAAATAGATAAGTATAAAGTAAAAAGAGAAGAGTTAAAAGAGAAGTTGTACAACAAAGATGAAACGGAAGAACTTATCAAGAAAAGAGATCTAAATCAAGATTCTTACAAGAAAATACTTTTAAAATTAGAATATTTAGATGAAGAATATAAAAGGAATTACATAGATAAGTGGATGTTAAAAGGTTTGTCACCTTTAATTAAGAATTCCTTAGATAAAATGACAGAGTTTGAGGATTGGAGAACATCTCAAATCGATAAAGAACAAAATCTTCCTGAAGATGTTCCAGGAGATCAATATCTTCACAAAATGTTGAATGAAGAATTATGTATGATATGTAATCGTGATGCGGTTCAAGGTTCAATTGAACATAATCACATTAAATCTCTTCTTAATAGAAAGGAAAAGTCAAAAGTTTTATCTCCAGAAGTTGAAAACTTGAATACCACTATTACTCAGTTAAAACATTTTCCGTCAAGGATATTGAACAATATATCAGAAGTTGATACTGAGATCAAAGAGTATAGAGAAAGGGATGCTGATTTAACAAAAAGAAAAACTTTTCTCTACAACGAAAAACGAAAAATAGAAAAAGAAATAAAAGATTTCGAAGGAAAACTAGGAACTTCTATTGATAATACTTCTATAAACACTAGAAGAATAATGGAAGGGATTACAAAGTACGATAGTTTGATTTCAAAAAAAGAAAGAGACCTTACTTACAATGAAGCTCAAATAAGAGAAAGTAAATCTAAAATTGAAAGACTTCGGAAAGAGTTAAAGGATCTAGAAGTACATGATAGTACTGAAATAATAGAATCACAACAGTTAGACGTGATTAATGACCTAAAGCTAACAATTGAAAAAACAATCGTTTTAGAATACAAAAAACTCATCAAAGACATCGAGAAAAGGTCAAATGATTATGTGAGCGAAATACTGTCTCATAATACATCAATTAAAGCGAAGATTAAAATAGATCCAGATGACAATACAATAGAGATTGTAGATCAAGATGGTGAAGAATTAAACCTTTTAAATACTGGTCATAAAACGATTATCAAAATGTCAATTATAAATTCAATTATATCAAAATCATCAGAGTATAAAAATCAACCTTACCCATTTGTGACTGATGCACCAACATCTTCTTTAGGGGAAAAAGATACAATATCATATTTGAAACTTGTTTCTACAATATTTGGTCAAAGTATCGTAATGTCCAAAGATTTATTTGGGAATATGGATGAAATAAAAAAAACAATTAAAATTGGGTCCATTTATGAGTTGAATCCAAAAAAAGTGGATGAAAGTAAAGAATCAACATTGAAGAATACCTTCACATTAATAAGTAAAGTATAAGATATGAGTCAAGGAATTTTGAATCAATTAGCTCCAATGTCCCCGAAGTTTTATGTGTCCAATGATGAAAGAATCATGAAAAACTTTTCTGAAACAGGGGGTGTGAAATCAATTTTTGGAGAAAAATTTTTCTATCAAAGATGGCAACCATTTATTTATGCATGTATAATTGGATTATTACATAATCATAAAGTTCCTTTTGAAAATAGGGGAAATGACAAAATAAGTCCAAAAGTGTTTGATTATCAAACGATAATTTCAAATGGATACGAAACAATGGTTACTGTAATCTTGTGTGTTGTTTCTCTCTCTGATAAAGGATATAATATATTATCTGATCCACAATTAATTAATAATGATATCTCTGAATATGCTAATGGAGGTTTCGAAATACTTAACAGGAAGTTAGATAATAATGAAATCGAAGGGATCACTTATTTTTTGTCAGAGGTAAAAAACAGGGATAACTTAAACTAAGTTGAATAAATCAGTAAGTTCATTTTGTTGTTGTTTTTCATGTAAAAGTTTAATACCATGATCAACATGAATCTTAATATATTTAGGAATATCAACATCGGAGGAATGAATACGATATTTTAAACAGATCATACTCACATACAACTCATAATTTGAACCAAAGAAAACAGATTTTGAATATTCTTTTCCCTGAGAATTTTCAATGTCATTTAAATTTAATTTTTCACTATTAGAGAGTGAGTAGGAGAAAGCAATCCTAGCGATGTGATTTTCACTTCCCAAGTTTAACTTTCTTGTTAAAATTGATACCTTTTCCCTGTTTTCTTTGGATGTTCTAACAATCATGAGAAAAACTCTTTTTGTGTTTCAATCTTATTGATAATAGAATTTCCTTCTTTATTGATGATTTTATGAAGTGAAGAGATGTTTTTCTCCATTAATTTAAATTCATCTAATGTTAGTTCTTTTTCAATTAGAGGAAATAGTACTACTTGTTTTGAAATCTTTGGGTAAAACTTCTGAATGATGTTTTTTGAGTGTTCTTTATCGAACTTTTGGAGAGGACTATCTACAAAGATTGGAAATGAAATACCAGACTCTTCTACTAAAGATTTTAGAATTGAAGTTGCGTAAAGTTGTTGTTCTCCTTTGGACATCGACTCTTTATCGATTAATTGTTCATTTTTATCAATTAGGTGAATTTCCAAATAATCTTGATGTATTTCAATATTCACCTTTTCAATGAAATTTGATTTATGCATCAGACTATTTAATCCAATCAATATTGATTTCTCAAGAGAATATTTTTTTTCAATTTTTATTCTATCAGTAATCGATTCAAGTCTTTGAAGTACTTTCTGAGATAATTCAAGTTTTCTTCTGTCCTCCCCAATAACGTTTTGTCTATTTTCTATTTCTGAAATTCTTTTATTCACGTTGGAAAGTTGATTAGACAATTGTGTCTCCGTGTAGGATAGTTCTCCTGATTTAACTAATGATTTTTCAAGTTGGTCATCAATTATCTCTTTTTCTTCTCTGAACTTTTGATTTAAAGGACTAGATTTTTTAGACTCGAAAGATTGTATTTTTCTGAGTTTTTTATTCATTAAAAAACGATTGTCTTTCTCCTCTTCAACTAATGAATTATACTTTTCTAAGAAAGTATTTTTAATATTGTCATGTATAGACAGGATTTTTCTATTCGTCTCCTCTGTAAAATCTAGTAACACCTTATCACCACTTTTACTTATTGATGAAATCTCTTGTTCAAAAATTTTAATATAATTCTCTCTTCTCTCGATTTCTATGTCCCCTAAAGTATTATTCAAAATCGAAGTGATTCTTTGTTTAGTGGATTCATCAATACTAGATTCTTTTCCTTTAATTTCAACTTTAATTTGATTGATTACTTTTTCAAAAAGATCAAATGAAATTATAAACGGGATAAATTCAAGGTTATCGTTCAAATCTTTCCTTATTCTTTTAGAATTTTCAAGTAGACCTTGATATTCAGATTTTATTGACTTGAATTCATTTAGTGTTATTGTATTCCCTTCCCTAATCAATTTTTCTTGAAGAGTATCACTTTTAAATCTTAGACTCTCTATATTATTGGTATTATCTCTTAATGTTTCTTCAATAAAATCAATTTCTTTATTTAGTTCATTTTTCTCGGTTAATAATTCAGACAGTTTTTTAGATTCATCAGAACTTACACCTCTTCTTTTTAAGTTTGAAATAAGAGTATATAATCCATTTTTTAGATCATCATATTTTTTTAAACCGAGAACTTCTGAATACGCTTTACTAAGTGATTTAAGTTCCTCTTTTGTTTTTGCTTCTGCTAATGAAACAATCTTTTCAGAATCAAAAAAGAAGAACTTGGCAATTTCTCGAGGGAGAATGAAATCATTAATAAACGTTTCGTAACCTAATTTCTTAGAAAGTTCATTTTGATCACCATCGATTAATATTTGTAGATTTTCTTTTTTTGTATTAATATCAAAAGATCTAATTATCTTAACTTCCTTACAGGGAATAGATGGAATCAAAATATCAATCAAAGTGATTTCAACTTTTAATATCGTTATGTTTTTTTGATTTCTGTTGAATTGTTGAAGAAGGAAGTTTTCATAACCGCCTGAACCTTTTATTTCAGTTCTGTATTTTTCCTCTACTTTCGACATTAGTTTACCATAAAACCCCCATATCAATGAAGTCAAAAAAGAGGTCTTACCAAAACCATTTTTTCCTGATATTAAAGTTATATTTTTATTTTCCCCTGAATCGAAATCAATGATCACATTATCGTAATATGATCTAAAGTTTGATATTTTAATTTGTTTGATTAACACCTTACTTCGAAATATTGGATTGAATTACTTTTTCAATTTCATTATTTAAACCATAGTTTGAAACAAGTAATGATTTTGTTTGTTGAGCGGAAATTAAATTATCAATTATGTTATACATATTCAAGTCATTCTCACACTCTTCTTTCAATATTCTTCTTTCAATATTACTTATTGATTTAAAATTATTATTTAACACTTCCTCACCATAAATTTCATTATGTAGTTCTGAAACTGTCTTTTTGAAAATCAAATCTCTATTCCATAAAACTTGAATAGCAATTAATTCTTGATTGGTAATTAGATTGATGTAGGGTTTAGTCTTCTTAACCTCTTTTTGTACTTCAAGTAATCTTTTAAGAATTGTGTGTCTGTAATCTGGAGTATAGTTTCCTTGATTAGTTCCATCTTCTGAAATCGAGGATTGACCGTTTCTTCTAGTGGGCTGTCTGTTTTTACTTAAGTTTCTCTCTTGTTGAAGTTGATCTCTAAAGTTCAACAGAGGAGATAACCATTGTTGACCATTTTCAATTAGAGAAGACATAGATTTATCTTTTTTAACAACCGTACATGTCCAACAACCAAACCTACTTTGTCCACAACTTTTATGTTCTTTTGTAGTTACAACGGTTGGACATTCATAATCATCTGAACTAGCATCAGAGTAAATTTTAAACAATATAGAATTATCAAAACCCCAAGGAGAAGGGAAAGTGTTAATTATATACCAGATTTCTTCAAGATGAAGTTCTTTAATTGGAGCGTATGTTTTAGTGTTTGGTGATGAATTATGAGGAGATAATCTTTGGTTTTTTATTTCATGTTTCTTTATTGACCTTTCTCTTGTTTTACTTTCATCATATCTTGTTCCAAGAAGAACAATAGCCTCACCCTTTTCATCAATCTGTTCATGGAGAAAGTTGGATGTTGGTCTGATTTTAAGTCTATCAGTACACCATCTAAACGTGTTATTAGGAACGGGATATCCCTTACCAATTACATTTATCCAAAAAGATTCATCAAGCTTGGGGGTTGTTTTTTTTACAAAAACAGGGAGATTTTGTTCTAAGGATGATTTTTCAATGTATCCTAAAACATCATCCACATAACTGGTTATAATTGGGTTCTCTACCAATGTGTCATTACAAACTACATAAACCTCCCTTTTGAATTTATAATCAGGGATAGTTTCTCTTAATTTTTGGAGAGACATCCACACCAATGTGAGAAGAACAGTTGAATCTTTTCCTCCACTGAATCCTATAATCCATGGTCTGTCAGACTGGTCAGAGAATTCATATTGATCAATAAGTTCATTTATTATTGATTGTATTTTTGATGGGATTTTCATATTTATAAAGATCGATAATTCACATTAATTCCTCGTTTATTTAAAGGTTTTTTTATCATAACCTATAAACATTCTACCTAACTTATCACAAACTCTTCCAGTAGTTCCACTTCCCATAAAAGGATCTAATACCAATTCAAACTCTTTGGAAGTTTGAAGGATGGGTAGGGTTATTATTTCTTCAGGAAAAGGAGCAGGGTGTTCTCCATCAATATCTAATTTTTGATTCGCTACTGATGTTCTTACAATATCCTCATTCCAATAATCCCCCATATTCTTTCCTTTAATGTTGGGTAGGTAGGGTGATATGGAGTTTGAGTATTCCCCATTTACACTTCTGTGTCGAGGAGGAAGTGAGGGTTTTGTTTTATCAGAGAGTTTGGTGAGTGTAGGGTAATAATCATACTCCATTGATTTGGTGAGATGAAAGATGAACTCATAAGAAGGAGTAAGGTTGGATTTAGATGAGGAGGGTTTAGGGTTGGTTTTAGACCAGATAATAGTATTTCTAAGAATCCATCCTTGTTCTTGAAGTTTAATTATTACTCTATGAGGTACATTTTGAAGATTTCCATTGTAAAAAGTATCTCCAAGGTTTAGAAAGAAACTTCCTCTATCATTTAATACTCTTTTACAATCTCTCAGATGTTTTGATAGGTTTATTACAAACTCTTCAGAGGTTTTCTCATTACCTAGTCCTTCTTCCTCTGAGTACTTTCTTTTATTCCAATAAGGAGGAGAAGTAAAGATGGTTTGAACTTCACCATCTTTTAGTTCACTCATATCATGAGATGATTTCTGA
>Ga0115571_1002330_pt1 | contig 12625 bp, 15 predicted proteins | sample COGITO_mtgs_1205_FD_87293 | JGI IMG/M metagenome (GOLD analysis project Ga0115571, IMG submission 87293) | Pelagic marine microbial communities from North Sea - COGITO_mtgs_120531 | ecosystem: Environmental > Aquatic > Marine > Epipelagic | place: Germany:Helgoland, sampling site Kabeltonne...
CGACAAAAAGTTTGATGAAAAAGTTAACAACTTTCTGCGGTTTTCAATGGATAACTTTGACACTGAATTAGTTGTTATGGGCATCAAGCTTGCACTAACCCAATATCAATTGCCAATTGATGTTGATGCAGTTGAATGTTTTGACGAGTTCCACGATCGTTATGGCAAATATATTAAGGCTGCAAACCAGGCTTAATACAAACCGTACGGGTTCCTTTGAGCTCGTACGTTCTTTTGATTTTAAATAAAGGTTGACATATATACTATAGATGTTATAATATATGTATAAGTTAAAAGAGAGTGTAATAATGGCTACTAAAGATACCGCAAGTAAACTTAAAAACTGGACTCCAGATCCTAATATTACTGAGGAACAACTTGAAGTAATGCGTGTAGAAGTACTCGATCGCATTATTACCGCTCGTGTAGGACTTCTACTACGCCATCCTTTCTTCGGTAACATGGCTACACGTTTAAAAATCTTAGCGGCAGACGATTGGTTACCTACTGCGGCAGTAGATGGCCGCAACCTCTATTACAACACACAATTCTTTAATGATATGGATAATAAAGAAATTGAGTTTGTTGTTGCACACGAAATTTTGCATATGGTATTCGATCACTTAGGACGGCGTGGATTTGGCGGCGAAGATCGCAATCCTATGCTGTATAACATTGCTGCTGACTATATTGTAAACAACACTCTAGTACGTGACCGCATTGGCGAGAAACCTAAGATTGTAGACTGCTTTCAAGACTTCAAATACGAAGATTGGACTAGTGAAGAAGTCTATGACGAGCTGTTCGAAGAAGCTAAAAAGAACGGTGAAGAAGCACTCAAGCAACTTGGTGAAATGCTAGACGAGCACCTTGACATGGACGAAGGTGACGAAGGCAGTTCATCTGGTGAAGAAAGTGAAGGAAAAGACAGCAACGGAAACAATGTAAGTAAGCGTAGGCCTAAATTTTCCGACGAGGAAATGAAACAGATCAAAGACGAGATCAAAGAAAACATGCTGTCGGCTGCACAAGCAGCTGGTGCAGGTAATGTTCCTGTAGGCGTACAGCGTATGATCAAACAGTTGACTGAGCCTAAGATGAACTGGCGTGAACTGTTACGTCAGCAGATCCAAAGCACTATTAAAAGCGACTACACGTTTAGTCGCCCTAGCCGCAAAGGACAGATGAGTAGCGCTATTTTACCAGGAATGAACTTTCAAGATACTATTGATATTGCTGTTAGTATTGATATGTCCGGAAGTATTAGCAATACTCAAGCAGAAGACTTTCTAGGAGAAGTTAAAGGCATTATGGACGAATATCAAGATTATAATATTAAAATATGGTGTTTTGATACTGCGGTATATAATGAGCAAGATTTTAGTTCAGACAGTGGCGAAGACTTGCTAGACTATGAAATTAAAGGCGGTGGTGGCACTAATTTTATGGCGAACTGGGAATATATGAAGGAAACAGGCTATGTGCCTAAGAAGTTCATTATGTTTACAGACGGCTATGCTTGGGACAGCTGGGGTGATCCAGACTATTGCGACACTGTGTTTGTTATTCACAGCCACCATGATAAAAACGTACAAGCGCCATTTGGACAAACTGCGCATTATGAATAGCCAGATAAAAGAACCAAATCCATTAAACTTTTTTGAAGTGAGGCAATTAAAGGTTCCGCCGCCTCATTTTGAATATATTGAACTAGGACTTTCGTACAATTTAGAAGAAACTATTATAAAATGGATTACTAAAAACTTACGAGGTAGATTTTACTACGGCAAGTCAGTTTCGTTTAACAACAATAATCCTTATCAACCTTTAATAAAGGTTGGATTTGAAGAACCTAAAGAACTTTCTTATTTCACTTTGGCTTGTCCACATTTGAAATACAAGTAAATAAAACATAGCATTTAATAACTATAGGAGAACATAAATGTCTAAAGAAGTTAAAGCAGAAGAAGCAACAACTGAAGCAGCACAAGCTCAAGAGCAAGCTCAAGAGCAATCTGGTGCAGAGCTAACTGTGCAAGATCTGCAGGCAATTAAACAAATTATTGATGTTGCAACACAACGAGGTGCGTTTAAAGGCAACGAACTTATGTCAGTTGGACAAGTTTATAATAAACTAGATACATTTCTAACACAAGTTTCGCAACAGCAATCTCAAGGAGAATAAAATGGCAATTAAGCATGTAGGCCGTATGGCTAAAAATAAAAGAAAAGTAGTAGTAGCATATCGTGTAGTTCCTGGTGAGCCAGAAAGTGCTGTCGTTGTAACTACAGAAAATTTAGAAGCTGCTGATCACGATACGTTAATGAAAACTGTAGAATCGGATGCAGCACAATCATCAAATGAATTTGCAGATGTTATGGCGCGATCTCAACTTTCAGACGGTCGTAATATGCTTGCTGCATTTCACGCTACTGGTAAAATGGTTAAGGAAGCTACAGCAGATGTAGAAATGACTCCTGATACTAGAAGCGTCATTAATCTAGCAGAACTTAATAATCTAATTGCAGAACAGCAAGGTGTTACTGTAGCAGATCTTGCAATAAAAGACCCTAATGCAAGAAAGAAGTCAGCAGCACAACAAGTTGCTGATAGACAAGTTGTTACAGAAACTATTGACTTTGATAAAGTCGATACTCCAAAGGAGATTATCGAAGCAGCAAGTGTTGCAACTAATGAAGTTCTTACAGATAGTGAACTAGCGGCTAAATACAGAAGCGATGCTAATAGAATGTATAAAGAAGCAAAGGCATTGCGAGATAAAGCCGAAGAGCTGGTACCAACAAAGAAAAAAGCCAAAACGAAAACATAAAAATTGTCTGATAATAAAAAGTTACCTCAAGAAGTTATCGATCACTGGCCAGAAATATTTAAAGACGTAGACATAGATGTGGTTCCTCTTGACTATTTAGAGGGTATTCGAGTTACATTTGTAGATGGCAAGATATGGGAAATTGATACACAAAAGAACTCTGAAAAAATTAATCTAGAGGAAGCAATTGAGTCTCTTCTAATCGAGTACGAAGATGTTATCGAGAATGTAGATTTTAGATTAGACACTGTCCGAGTTAAACGAGACGTAAAAAAGCGTACTGCACAATTTCTTAAAAAAAGAAGATGACTTATATTAGAAAAGGCATAAATACTTGTAACAAGGTATTCCAGGAGTTAAGATGGCTTTACAGATAAGACGCGGCACAGACGCTGAAAGACAAAGTATTACGCCCGCAGAAGGCGAACTTATATATGCAACTGATACAAATCAGTTATTTGTTGGAGGTAAAATTTCACCTAACCCAACGTTATCACAGGGCGGAATTTTAGTTTCCGGTGCACTAGTCAATGACACAAATCCTACATTATCGTCAAACTTAGACTTAAATGGCAACGATATTACCGGAACTGGTAATATTAGTGTTAACGGTAATATTACTGCAACAGGTAATATTAATTTAGGCGACGGAGTTGAAGATAATGTTATTGTTGGGGGCCAAATTAGAAGCGATCTAATACCCGGTCTTGACGGAATGCACGATTTAGGTGCTGCCGGTGCTGCTTGGAAAGATTTATATGCCGTAGCTATTAATGTAGAAACTACAGCATCAGTTGGTAATTTAGAAGTTATTAATAATATTATTAGTCCAGACAGTAGTGTAATATTAGATGTTGACAATTTAAACTTAACAATAAACAATGCCACTATGTCTGGTAATATCGACATGGGCGGCAATCTTATTTCTAATAGTACTGTAGTCTATAACAGCACAACTGGAGATATAACAGCAGGAAATATTGATGCAACTGGTAATTTAACTGTTACTAATAATGTTATTAGCAATGAAATTATTACAGGTAACATTACGTCTACTGGAGATATTACATCTAATACTATGATTACAGATAGTATAACTGCTGGTGACGGTATACTTGAAGTTACTGGAAGTATTGATGTTACAGGCAATGCTGATGTAACAGGAACTTTAGTTTCAGGATCGGTATTAACAGGATCAATAACCGGTGACCTTACTGGATCAGTATTTTCCGACGATAGTACGTTAGTAATAGACGGGATTACTGGAGATATTACAACTAATTTACTAACTACTAGCAATATTGACGTCAGCGGCGGCATACTTACTATAAAGACAAACTCTTCTACTGCGTCAACAACAATAGGCGTTACTGGCGGGACATCTAACGCATTGTATCAAAACCTTCAAGCAAGCAGAGGATCAGTAGATGCTCCTGTAGATACACAACCTGGTGATTTTATTGGTGGAATTAGTGTTGCAGGGTGGTACGACGGAGTATATAAACAAGCGGGACAGGTTGCTGTTAGATGGGATACTAATGCCACGTTAACCGAAGATAATCCAGGCAGTATACTTGCTTTTATTACCAACAACAATTCAACAGGTTTAAACTTTGCTACTTTTAATAGTGCAGGAACTTTTGCTGCTCCTTCATTGCAAACTGGAACATATGCAGATCCTACAGCTAGAGATGCAGCTATTACTGCTCCGGCTGCTGGAATGATTGTATTTGTAACTGATAGTACAGGTGCAGGCGGCGCAGCTAAACATCAAGGATACGATGGTAGTTCTTGGAACGACTTATACTAAAAACATCTAATTTAAGCCAGTTTTATAACTGGCTTTTTTTATGACCGATAAATTAGTATATGCTAACATTATATACTAGTGGTACTACTAAAGCACCTAAGACTGTTAATCATACTTGGAGAGATCTAAATACTGCTATAGATCGTAGTATTAAAGAAATAGGTCTTACAAGCAACGACACAGTCTTAGACGTCTTTCCTGCTAATACCATTGCACACTATACCATAACTGCTATGCCTGCTTACAGGGCTAATGCAACGCTTGTAAGTGCTAAATTTGAAGCTAATTATTATATTAAATTATTTAAAGAAACACAGCCTACTTACATTGCTCTCATTCCTAGACACTGGGAATTGCTTAAAGAAGTAGATAGCTGGAACAATCTCAATATGTCTAGTGTTCGTTACATGGTTACTGGAAGCGGACCAGTTCCTCAAGAAATGATAGACGACTTTAAAAGCAAAGGTGTGCAAACTGTTGCTAATTGGTACGGGATGACAGAAATGCCGCCGCCGGTGTTTATAGGTTATAACTCTGAAGAATTTGATTTTGAACCAAAAGAAGGTTACGCTGTAGACTTTTTAGACGACGGCGAATGTATTATTAATGGATTTGCTACAGGCGATATTTTTGATGTACAATCTAAAAAATTTTTACGCAGGAAAGATCAGACAACCGGATCTACTTGGAAAACAATCTAGTTATAGATGTGTTGAGTTAGCCATTTGTAATTTGTTAACCGTGATCTGCTAATAATCTCGTGTCTACATTTACTATTATTATAATGTAAACAAGTTAACTTGATTAAATCTTTATACTTAGAATCTAAAATCCATTTGTCTAAATTTTGTCCCCAACCATGTGCAACTTGCCCCCACATAAAATCAGGAAACACATTATCTTGGCCAAACTTTAACTTCTTAAAATATTCATACACTAAGTCAGCATGATTTTCTTTTTTACCAAGCTCTTGCATATCTTTCCAAAACTCAGTATCAGTTCTATCACTTAAAGTATAATGCACCAAAATAAAGTCAGCAATAATATCAAATTTTCTATTAGTATGATTATTAAATTCTTCAATAGTTTTTTTGTTATTTAATACTTCGCTTAATTCTCTAATACTTTCTGTAATAATTAACAGTGATGTAGCTTCTAATGCTTCTACAAATCCAATACTTAATCCTATAGTTGCAACATTGCCTTGTAGCGGATTTTCAAATCTTCCTGGGATCCAAGATAACTTTCTTGGAGTGGTTTTTATATTTGATAATTGATTTAAGAAATACTCTTTAGCTGTATCATCACTACAGTGGTTTGGACTGTAAGAATAACCATTGCCCATTCGGTGATATAATCCTATCTTAAATCTCCATCCAAATGGTTCAGCAATGCTTTGTGTATAGTTAACTAGTTCAGATTCAATATCGTTGTAATCTGTTTGTGCAACCCAAGCAGATCTAATAGGGTGTTTTTTGTATTCTTTAAAATTCCATCCTAATTCTGATGCTAAAATTCTTTTAAAGCCAGAAGCATCAATATAGAAATCCGAATGATTAATAACTCCATTATCTAAAATTATTTTGTCAATACCTTGATTAGTTTTTACAATTTCAACAACATTAGCTTTTATATGCTCTACACCATTAGGAATAGCAACATTATCTCTTATATATTCAGCTGCTAGTTCTGCGTTTATATGCTGACTCCAGCTATAATTTTTATTAAGCAAATAATCATTGTTATCAAACGGAGCAACATTATTCTCCATATAAGAAAATTGACTATGAAAATACTCGTCAAATTTATCTATTTCTCCGGTTGCTAACAAGTGCATAAATGTATCAGCAGTATTAATATCATTTGTGATAAAATCATCAAAATTCAATCCATGATCTATATCACGTAACAAAACAGAACTATTCAATGGATAATTAAAACTAGAATATTCGCTTTTTTTGTTAGTGTTCCAGTTTACAAATTTATTAGCATACTTATAGACTGCGCCTGTATGTTTCATCCAATCTTTTTCATTAATTCCAAGTTTTTCAAAAAATATAGCAACATGTGGAGTAACTGCTTCGCCTACTCCAATAGGCGGAATAGTAGGAGATTCAATTAGTGTTATCTTTAAATTTTTATTAAATTTAGAAAACCAGGCTGCTGCCAGCCAACCTGCTGTACCTCCTCCAACGATTGTTATATTTTTTATGTTATTATGCACAACTTAATCTTTTTTTGGTGATACTGTAATTAATATTCGAGGAGGATTAGGAATTGAAACACTATGATTTTGAGAAACATCTAATATATGCCAGCGATGTAAATCAATATCGTAAGATTCTATTAGCTCTGCTTCTTGATTGTAAATATTAGTGCATCCTCCGCCAGACTCAATAACATAATTATAAGCTTTACTTCTTACATCAAGATTGTCAATATGCATTGGTAAATCGTCTGATAAAACAAATATGTGTACAACATGATCAAACTCAAAAATGCTTTCTGTAATTTGTTTTAATTTCTTACTAGCATCAATACTTGAAAAGTGTTCATAATTTTCAGCATCTGTATTTCCTTGACTAGTATATTTGTCACTAGTGTTAATAGTATTATATACGTCTTCTATTAAATCTTCTGATAATTTAGGTAAGTCGAGATATTCTAGATACATTAAACTTTCCTTAAATCAAAATTTATACTATACCAAGGATTTTTATTTTCATTAACTGGAACAGAATGAACAATATCCGATGACCAGACAATTAAATCATTAGGATACAAAATTTCTTGTCTTATGATATCATTAACATGATGATATATAATTCCTTGATTTATACTTAAACAAAATGTTCCAGAAACATCAGCATCTGGATGAGTATGTTCGCCAGCGCCAACGCCTGGATCAATTTTAGATGCCCAACTACCTATAAGCTTGTATCCCGGCATACATTTTAAAATATATTCTTTAATTGGAGATAATTCTGTTATATCCAAAAGTTTTAAATTTTTAGTAACTGCACGTTGAAGGATCATTCCCATGAATTCATTTGTAAATTCTTGTTCTACAACCAGCAAACTTTCTTTAGTAAAGTCTATAGTAGATGATGTTTTAATTATATTATTCATATATTGTATCCACTTCAAATTTATCGTACTCAAAATCTCCAAAGACTCTTATGCTCATCTGTGTACCTGTTGCATTAGGAAACCCGTGAGGAATACTATCGTTAAAAAATACATTCTTTTCTCTAACTTGAACATCGCCTAACATTGTCATAGGTACTTCTAATTTAGATGCTATAGTCAATGCTAAATTATAATCAAGATCCGTAGGTGTAGACTCATTACTGTCAACATGTATAGGCAATGGTCCAGTTAAAATAAATGCACGGATCATTCCTACCGTTTTAATAGGTAAAGATTCTACTAAAGATTTTATATAAGGTATAGTTAAATCATCTCTCCACTTCCACTCTGAGTGCGAAATGCTTTTTGCTAGTTTAAAATCAGGAAATTCTGCAACGTCATTTGTACGTATCCAAATTGTATTCCAGGAAGTATTAGATGCATGATCTACTCCGCTATCCCATAACTCTTTCGGAATAGATTCTAATTCTTGTGTTAGCTGTTTAGTATCAACATCGATATTAACTGCTGCTGCTTTGATATTGTTCCAATCCATAATGATATTTATCATGTTAAACTAGCATATAAATACCATTATGAACTATATAGAAGATAAGTTACAACAGTTTCTTAACAGCACGTTAGTATCAGATGTTATGGTAACTAACGACACACTTAGTGATTATAATATAAGATATAACAACTTAGACTATTTAAATGATACACTATTTGAAAAAGGGTCTATGATTCATGTTCCTAACTTTCAAGATTCTCCTAACAGAATATTTATAGGAGCGTATTCGAGTATACGAGACGGCGGCTACATGCGATCTAATATTTTTATGGGAAGACATAGTGGATTAGGCAGACGTTGTACTGTTGCTGCTGGGATGCACAATATCACTAGCGTTAGTATTAATTCCGATACAATTATGGCAAAGAAGTCAAATTATTCAGATGACGAACTTGCTCGATTAAATATTAGAAGAGATCAGACTGATGTAAAAGAAATGAATAGCAAGCCAGTAATTATAGGCAACGATGTTTTTCTCGGAGACAACATTATTATAATGCCAGGTGTTACTATCGGAACTGGAAGTGTTATTGCTGCCAATTCGGTTGTATCTCGAGACATTCCGCCGTATGTGGTTGCAGGAGGGACACCTTGTGTTCCTATTAGAGACAGATTTCCAGATGATGTAAAAGAAATGCTACTAGATACAAAATGGTGGAATGCTAAATTAGACATCTTAAAAGCCCTTCCTGTTGATAATGTATTTCAATTTGTTGATGAGTTTAAAAAGACTAAAGATAATATTGGAGATCAAATATGGGACTTAATACCTACGTTAGGATACACTCATGAATAATTGGATAGCTACTGTTGATTTAGATTTAATGTCTGCATCTGACAACGATTTATTAGAGTTAGTTAAGCTGTGTGCTACTCATACTTGCGTTAAAATACCTAATCAGAAGCTTACGATAGAACGAGAAGCTGAAATTGTAAAGTCTTTTCCTAATCCGTATGTACTGTTTACACCTGATAGTCCAAACTTTGAGCGCAGTGCTCTAGACGCTGAAGGATATATAGGACTTGTGTCTGAAAATAGTATAGCAGGACACAAAGAAGAAATGTTATGGCACAACGAAAGTCCACATGCTAGACTAGGATCTAGTGTTGCTTGGCTGTATGGTGAAAAAGGAATGGAAGGCAGTACAACAGTATGGAATAATACTGTGCTTGCATATGCTGACTTAGACTCTGATACAAAAGAAAAAATAAAAGATTTAAAGTGTATAACGTTTGGCAATGTTAATCATAGCGTAGCACGAACAGACGAAAACTTTAAAAATAGATCTATATACAACAACGTTCCTACTCCACTAATACAAACTAACTATGCAGGACAAACAGGATTATTTTTAAGCTTGCATCAGTTTGAACGATTTGAAGGAATGACTAGAGAAGAAAGTTTAGAGATAGCAGAACCTTTATTTGATTTTATCACACAAGACAAATACTGCTATACACATCTGTGGAAAGATGGTGATGTTTCACTAAGTGATCAATGGTTAGGAGTACATCGAAGACTAGAATTTAGTAAAATGAAAAATAGAATTGTACACCGAGCTACTTTTGATTATCCAAAGGAATTATAATGAGAGAATATTTTATATCACACACTAAGTATTTAGATTTAGATGTTACGTTTCCTTATAAAGAAATGTTAGAAGAAGCACAAAGTCTTAGACATAAATTTACTAAACATCGAGACAACCATAGCAAAGGATGGTATGGTCTTGTATTACATGGGTTAGACGAACATAAAACTGGATCTTGGAAACAGTACGGGATTACTGATTATAAAAAAGCATATGAAGAAATGAGCTGGACTGAAGCTTCTAATCAGGCGCCGATTACAAAGAATTATTTTATAAACACATTTCCTTGTAAACAATACAGCAGAGTTCGATACATGCTCCTAGAAGCAGGAGGACATATTGACTTTCATAGCGATAGTAAAGGTCCAATTGTTGACAATACTTCTTTTGTTTTAAATAGTCCAAAAGGATTTGAATGGAGATGGCAAGATGGCAGTCCTAATTTAGATATGGTTCCAGGACATGCGTATGCTATGAATATTCATTATCATCACGGTTTATGGAATAATAGTAACGAAGACAGGTATTTTATTATTGCATCAAGAAACGATTCTCTACCCGGATGGAAAGAGCTGGTATTAAATGCAGCTGAAAAACAAAATGTTGAAGGTGAATTTATAACAATAGATTCTATGCCCTAAAGACCAAGGACACGGCTGCCTACATTATTCCAATCATTCTCATGCCACGGTAATTTTTTTAATTCATTAATATTTGTTAATTCTAAATCTTTAACTTTACTTATTGTATTGCTGTTAAAATTCTTAAATCCTTCAGCAGCTCTAGAAGTAATTATTACCGTAATTTCTGGATTAATTTTAGACAGATTATATATCAGCCTATTTTCTGCACCTATTTTAAACTTAACACTCTGTAGTGGAGTTAACGCTGCATAATTAAATAAATCACTAAAGTTCATTAATGTATTCTTATTTGAATCGATCCATGATAAATTATATTCAGAAGTATAATCTATTAGTCGATAACTAAATTTTAGCTGTTTAATTGTATTCCATGTTTCGGGCCAGTTATCAAAAAATTTCTTAAATTGATTAAACTCAGTTTTAGCCGACAAATTACTAAAGACATGCTCTGGCACTCCGCTAGGATAAAAATACTCAAATGAATGATAAAATGAATCATAGTCAATGCCGTCCCAGTTTTCGACTAGAGCTTTCATAAAGCTTAGACAATTGTGATTAATATCAGTAAAAATTACTTCAGTATTAGGTGTGTAACCAACAAGTACTAAATTTCTAATCCAATTTAATCCAGTGCCTATTGTAATATATTGTTCAACAGGTCCGTTAAATGAAATGTTGTCGTAGACTTTATCAGTGTTCCACGGGGCAACTACATTTCTAGCAAATAGTTGTTGATGAAGAATTTTAGGATATGCATTAATAAAAACATGATCGTATTCGTGATACAAATAATGTTTGGCCGAGCGCAAGCCTGTTCCAATATCTATAAGTTTTTTGTTATTTTCTAATGCTAATTTAAGAATATTATAACCATGTAATTTAGAGTTGTATGTTTTCTTTTCACTACTAATAGATATATCTTGAATAACTTTATTAATATTATCACCGTATTTAGATACAACTGGACGAAACTCATCGTGCCGATCTGTTAAAAACCAGTCGCCTTGTTCTACAATAGGACACCCTAAGTCTCTATAATCATCTAAATTTATCATATAAAATTGTTTATGTAATTCTAAATAAGAGTCTCCTCTGTCTAATATATGGCCTGCAACAAAAAAATCTTTACTACTTAGCTTTTCAATTTCATTAAAAAATCTATCACCAAAGGGAGAATAAGTTCCTGTTGTTACAATAACAGCATGAGTATACGTGCTTGTATTAGCTGCTTTAGATAATAATTCAGATTCATTAGAACTTATTAATACATCATATTTCTTAGTTATCATCGATCGAATTAAAAAATCTATTGTATTAATAGACATATCTTTAGCTATTAGATTATCACACTCGTGTAAATTATCTAATATACAAAAGACAATATTTCGATGCCCTATATTATTATACTTAACTACCATATTATTACCACCGAGCTACTTTTGATTATCCGGCTTTTGTATAACAAAACTTTGATTTTCTAACGGTTCGAGTGTTACTGCATATAACTTCCAATTGTTAATTACAACAAACTCGTGTACTGCACTCATTACTCCGTATGAAAAACCGTTCGATATTCCTACTTGAAAATAATCATGACCTGATATAAAGCCGCCTGGTTTTATTTTTGATGAAAACGCATTAAGCTCTGCTTTTGTTGTTTCATAGGTATGATCAGTGTCGATATAAATCCAATCAAAATACTCATCTTTAAATAATTTACCTGCTTCTTTAGAATTTGATCGATGTATTTCAATATGTTCTTTATTACCGAGGATATTGTTTATTGACTCTAATTGATAATCAAATCGATATACGTCAATTAGGTGCAGTTTTTTAGGTTGTGTAACTTCGTATATACGTTCTGCAAAACGTCCTCGATCAACACCAATTTCTGCGACAACAGCATTCTTAGGCATTTGTTCCAATAAAGACATCCTGTCAAGTAATGCTTTACAACCTTGAGTATGCTTAGGCTCTAAAAATCTTAAAGTTTTTATTGAATCAAATATTCTTTGATCAGTTTTGTTATCAAAAAGTTTAGTTAA
>Ga0115571_1002335_pt1 | contig 12608 bp, 19 predicted proteins | sample COGITO_mtgs_1205_FD_87293 | JGI IMG/M metagenome (GOLD analysis project Ga0115571, IMG submission 87293) | Pelagic marine microbial communities from North Sea - COGITO_mtgs_120531 | ecosystem: Environmental > Aquatic > Marine > Epipelagic | place: Germany:Helgoland, sampling site Kabeltonne...
AGATTAGTCATTTCTGTTCTCCTGATTTTCAGTTACCACCCCCCACAGTCTTTCGGCGGACGAAAGCGGCTGGGGCCAGAACGACAGGGACTATCCACAAACCGAGCTTGCGAGGCTTGACGTTTGCAATTGCTTTCTCCAACAGGCACAGGTTCCGTTGCTCTTCAATGGTCGCCAGTACAGCGGTGAAGAGGCTGAGAAAAGAAAGTAGTTGCAAATGTTTTGGGGAATAGGCCATGACGGGCTGGAACCAGACGGTTTTGACCGTTGAAAGACGCCCCGAGCGATAGCGAGGGGTGGCAATAATTCACTTGCGCGATAGCGCCCTATTCTCTTTTCTTTACTTCTCTTCTCTATCTCTTAGCGATAGCGATGGAAGCCCGATAGGGTCGAGACCTGAAGGGGCTCGATGCTTGCACGAGAGCGCGGCCCGATAGGGATCGCCCTGTCAATGGCTAAACGAGGTATCATAATACCTAAATGACAGTGTGACGCTACGTCATGGATTGACACCGCAATGGATGATGTGCCTATGGTGGGGGGAGAGAGGGAGAGGGGGGCTACAAGGGTCACAATGAATGAAATTATGAATAAGAAATTAACTGACAAACAAACACTGTTGGTTGATACACTCGTAGCATCTGGTTGTAGTGTCACTCAAGCTGCTAAAGAAGCGGGATACGCTAAGGGAGATTCAGGAAGAGTCAGTGCTTCCAGAGCCTTACGGCAACCACACGTGCAGCAATACATGATGCAAAGGGTCAGTGATCAGCTCGGGTTAAATGCTACAGTAGCTGTTGCCAAGGTCTTAAAGCTAGCGTCCGGTGCTAAGTCTGAGTACGTTCAGCTCGAAGCGTCCAAGGATATACTAGACAGAGCTGGCTTCAAGCCTATAGATCGCTCACAGGTACAGGTAGCGGGGGACATTAAGGTTGCCATCGATCTGTCCTAACCGGGGGTGGGTCAAAAGTTGCTAACTCCGTCAGTGTCAGGGGTCCCCTACACTCGTTTTTTTCTTTCAGGGTTTTTGTGCGTTGCCTTGGAAAATATTTTTACCTACAAAGGTACGCACAAGAGTTTGATAGGAGATTGTTATGGCTCGGATTAAGGGTGGCTCTGCGTTTGCGAGACTAAGCAAGAAGAAAAAGTCTCTAGAAGCTGACATTGATTACGAAGAGCTCCTTCAGGAGTTAAACCCAGAGGATCATCCCGTTCAACAGGCAACCAGTGATGCAGAGATTAAGCGTTCTAAGGAACGTGTTAAGAAGAAAAAGGCTCAACTTAAATCTATCAACCTCCAGCTTGGCGGGTCAGGTGGCAGTAAGGGTGGCGGAGGCGGGGGTGGCATGAGCCTAGCCAATCGAGGAAGGTCTAGGAGCATGTTGCAGTTAGCCAAGGACTCTAGGGGTCCACTTAATGAGTGAGGCTTGGACTAGGAAAGAGGGTAAGAATCCGAAGGGCGGATTAAATGCCAGGGGGCGTGCCTCTTATAAGAAGGGGACGTTGAAGGCTCCTGTTAAGGCTGGTGATAATCCCCGCCGTGCTTCTTTCCTTGCAAGAATGTCTGGGATGAATGGGCCGGAGCGTGATGCCAAGGGTAAACCTACTCGTCTTCTTCTCAGCCTAAAAGCGTGGGGTGCCAGTAGTAAGGCTGATGCACGTGCCAAGGCTAAAGCTATTAGTAAGAGAAACGCATCTAAGAAGGATACAGCATAATGCCAATGGGTAAGGGAACTTATGGATCGAAGGTTGGTCGGCCTAAGAAGGCGCAATCAATGTTGAAGTCGGGGCAAGAGAAGCTGCCCGCTGCACTAAAGCGCAAGATCTTAAAGGCCAAGAAGGATAAGAAGTAATGGCTGTTAATGCCGCTGGCAACTATACCAAGCCCAAGATGCGCAAGTCTTTATTCAATGCGATAAAGAACAGAGCAACACATGGGACTGCGGCGGGTCAGTGGTCGGCGCGTAAGGCGCAGCTACTTGCCAAGGAATACAAAGCAAAAGGTGGAGGTTACAAGTAATGAGCAACTGTATAGACTGTATGCACTTCGTTGAGTTTGAAGATGATCCTAAGCGGGGTATGTGTGTGCGCTACCCGCCATCAACCAAGGTTGATACTTGCACTCCAATACATATTCCCGCCACAGATACTTATAAGTATGAGACTAGCGCTTGGGAAACTGTAGTAATGCGCTTTTGGAATTGTGGCGAATTTAAGCAAAAACTACATGGTGGCAATTGAGGATGAAAGCCTCTCAGAAGTCATTATTGAATTGGGGCAAGCAGAAGTGGCGCACTAAGTCTGGCAAGAAATCCAGTGAAACTGGTGAGCGCTATCTTCCTAGCAAAGCTATCGAAGCACTTAGCGATAGTGAGTACGCGGCTACAACCAAACGAAAGCGGGAGGGCAAGGCACAGGGCAAGCAATTTGTTTCTCAGCCCAAAGCAATTGCCAAGAAAGTAAGAAAGTATAGGACATAGTATGGCTTGGTATTTACCTACAAGTGAACTCTACACTGGCGAAACTCATGTACTTGCGGGTACTACCTACAGCGGAAAGACGAGGACTCCAGACTCTCGCCGCTTAGTGGAGGGGCCAGAGCCCACTCGTTCTCGCGGCTCCAAGGGGCGACTAAAGGCTGATGATCCCTCCACGCCAGACGTTAACGAGGCTTATTCTAAGCCAAAGCCTAAGGCAAAAAAGAAATGAGCGAATTACACAAGTCCCTGCTAAAGCAATACAAGTCACTCGAGCGGCAACTAACCAGCATGGAGAGTGGAATTGAACGCGTGGAAGACAAGAAGGGTGCATCCCTTTTGAAAAAGTCTTTACGCTGGTACACAAATAAGATGGCTGATCTTGGCGATAGCTTGAACCAAGCCAATCCTCATTACAAAAAGATCGAGAAGAAACTCAATAGCGTTGCTGATAGACTTGATACAGAGTCCCAACGGATTAGCCGAGCGCAGTCAAAGTAATGAGTTTTATAAGCACACTAAAGCCGATGGAGCTTACTCTTCTTCGCAACATCGTGAGGAAAACAGAGTTTGCTTATGTTGAGCAAAAGCAGGGTAAGTCTTTCGTAACTGACGCAATGTGCGATCAATTGATTGAAAGCATTGGTCCAGAGGTTATAGAGCGAATGATTAGGTTTGGTGTAGATAAAGGTCTCCGCTAGTGGCTAATTTTAAATACAAGCCAGATGGTAAAGTTCTCAAGGACTTTATGAAAGACGATACCTTTTTTCGTGGCATTAGGGGGCCGGTAGGGAGTGGCAAGAGTGTTGGATGTTGTGTCGAGGTTTTTCGTAGGGCGCTTCAACAAGAGAAAGGACCAGACGGATTACGAAAATCCAGATGGGCCATCATTCGGAATACAAACCCACAGCTACGAACTACAACTATTAAAACATGGCTTGACTGGTTTCCTGAATCTGAATGGGGAAGGTTCACATGGTCAGTCCCATACACCCACAACATCAAGCGAGGAGAAGTCCAGCTTGAAGTAATCTTCCTTGCTCTTGACCGTCCCGAAGATGTTAAGAAACTCTTGTCCCTCGAGTTAACTGGTATCTGGATCAATGAAGCAAGGGAGATACCCAAGAGTATTATTGATGCGTGTACTATGCGGGTGGGTCGCTATCCCTCTATGCGTGATGGTGGGCCAAGTTGGACAGGTGTTATTGCAGATACTAACGCACCAGAAGAGGATCACTGGTGGCCCATTATGTCTGGCGAAGTTCCTATTCCAGATCATATACCAAGGGATCAAGCTAAGATGTTAGTGAAGCCTGACAACTGGCAGTTCTTCACTCAACCCGCAGCTATGATCGAACAGAAAGATGATGAAGGCGAAATCCAAGGGTATAAGCCCAACGAATCCGCAGAGAATAGAAGTCATATGCTTAAGGGCTATTACCCAAATCTTGTGCAGGGTAAAACAAAAAGCTGGATTGATGTATATGTAATGAATAAACTTGGCACCATCCAAGACGGGAAGCCTATATATCCAATGTTTGCTCAAGATGTTCATGTGGCAAAAGAAGAAATACCAGTAGCATCTGGGGCTCCACTCTATGTTGGGCTCGACTTTGGGCTTACTCCAGCGGCGACAATAGGCCAAAAGGTTCGAGGCAGATGGTTAGTACAAGCTGAAATCGTTGCATTTGATATGGGCATTGTTCGGTTCGCAGAAGTTTTGCGTGAAGAAATCGCCACACGTTTCTCAGAGGCTTCAGACGTATATATCTACGGTGATCCCGCTGGTGACTTTAGAGCGCAGACTGATGAATCAACTCCTTTCCACATTCTGCGCGGGGCTGGCTTGAGGGCGTTCCCTGCTCCCTCCAACTCTGTTGACCTTCGCCTTGAGTCAGTTTCCTCCCAACTGAACAAAATGGTGGATGGGAAGCCAGCCTTCTTAATAGACAGAAGGTGCCAACAACTTATCAAGGGGTTCGAGGGCGGCTATCAGTACAAACGTATGGAGGTCAGCGGGGAAAGATATGCTGATAAGCCAGACAAGAATATGTATTCGCACATCCATGATGCACTACAGTATATGTTGTTGGGCGCTGGTGAGGGCAGAGCCCTTATGACCAATCAAAGACCCGCCCAAGTTTCCAATGGGAAATCATCGTTTAACCTCTTTGAAAGGGGCAAGACAAAGAAGAAACCTAGCGTATGGTCTTTTGTGCGTTGAAAAAATATTCATTCTGTGCTTTGGAATGGACAAAGAGGATTTTGTTATGTGCGTAAAAGAAACTACAGCATCAAAAGAAAGCAGCAGCAAAGATAGCAAATTGCCTGTTGTTATTAAGAATCTTAAGACTGACATCACCATGGGTGCAAGAACTATTGGTCAGAGCTTTGAGAAGTCTGAAAAAACTCTTAAAGAAGCTGGGTACTCTGACGCTGCGATAAAAGATTATATAGATAGAACAAAAGAAACTATTGAAAGAAACAAGCCCAAAGAGGGCCACCCTACTGATGATGATGATGCTAACTGGAGAAAGAAAGCAAAAACAACTGCTACTGACACTACTAGCACCACAACTACTAGCACTGACACAACAACAGATACTACTGGCACGGGAACAACTGAGCGTGACAAGGATATAGGCACTGGATCAAATGCGGCTGGGTCAACTTCCGTAACCGCTGAATCAATATATACACGCGATCCCGAAGAGGCCATTAGCGATCAAGAAAGATTGGCGCAAGCAGAGCTTAGGCGGCAGCGCGAAGCTAGAGCAATTAGTAAAGCTAGCAGATTAAGAACAAAACTTGAAAGTAGGCAAAAGGTTGGGCCACAAGGTCGCCGTGGTGGTCGTGGTCGTAGATCATTAATGACAGGTTCTCGCGGTGGGATCGGATATTATAGTAGGTTTAAATCATGAATGATCCTAAAAAATACCTAGAGAGATATGAGAAAGCAAAATCACATCGTGAAAACTTTGTTGATTTGTTTGAGGAATGTTATGAGTACGCCTTACCTCAGCGTGAGTCGTTCTACTATGAAACTCCTGGGCAACGTCGAGACGATAAGATATTTGATGAAACGGCTGTTGTTGGTGTCCAAGAGTTTGCATCACGCTTGCAATCAGGTCTAGTTCCTAACTTTGCGCGTTGGGCTGACTTAGCCGCTGGGTCTGAGATACCCCCAGAAGAACGGGACATGGTAGACAACGATCTTGATGAAGTTACTGAATATGTATTCGAGATCCTTCAGAACTCTAACTTTGGACAAGAGGTTCACGAATCCTTTATGGACTTGGCAGTTGGCACTGGAATTCTCTGCGTTGAAGAGGGCGATGCGCTAAACCCCATAGTTTTTTCAGCAGTACCATTGCCCCATGTAGTGCTGGATACTGGCGCAGATGATAAGATAGATCATGTATTTCGTGAGCGTAAACACTTCCGGAACTCAGACCTAGAGTATACATATCCCAAGGGAACATTTGATCCACAAGTTAAGCAAAGAATGAAGCGAGACCCCGAGGGCAAGTGTACCTTGCTTGAGGTTGTTTGCAAAGATTACTCTAAAAGAAATGAAGAGGCTTATCTTTACTACGTTATAGATATGACAACCAAGACTTACATCATGCAAGAAGAGTTTAAAGGCGTGGGCTCCAACCCTTACGTTTGCTTCCGCTGGTCTAAGTGTGCTGGTGAAGTCTATGGTCGCGGCCCTTTAATCAATGCACTGTCAGCGATTAAGACTACCAACCTAACAATTCAGTTAATCCTTGAAAATGCGCAGATGGCTATCTCTGGCATTTACCAAATGGATGATGATGGCATAATCAACCCAGATACTATTAACTTAGTGCCAGGTACTATTATCCCTAAGTCTCCACAGTCCGTTGGCCTACAGCCAGTTCAAGCTGCGGGTCGCTTTGATGTTGCTGACATTGTTTTAAGTGACATGAGGCTTAATATTAAACGTGCTTTATATAATGATATGCTTGGCAACCCAGACAGAACCCCAGCTTCTGCCACTGAAGTAGCTGAGAGAATGTCAGACTTGTCGCGGCGTATTGGCTCTGCCTTTGGTAGACTTCAAGCAGAGTTGGTTCAGCCAGTATTGCAGCGCGTTATTCACATTCTAAAGAAGCAAGGTCGCCTTGAAATACCAACAGTCAATGGTCGTGAAGTAAAAGTAAGATCAATTTCGCCACTGGCACAGGCTCAATCTAACCAAGACATTACTTCAGTCTCTAGATTCTTGGAGCTTGTAAACGGATTCTTTGGCCCAGATACAACTAATCTTTTGATAGACTCTGAGGAAACGGCTGTATTTCTTGCGAAAAAATTTGGTGTGCCTGAGACCTTGATTCGTGATGCGGAAGAGCGTAAACAGGTAATTGCAATGATGCAGCAAATGCAACAGATGCAGCAAGAGCAACAAACCGCAGGGCCACAGATTGCCGCAGAATAGTTACATTGGGTTAGATGGGATACATCGAACCAAAGCAGAAGAAGATAAGACCAGCCTGAATATAGCTTCTTTGTTTTCGGAGCCTACGGGGCAGGCGGTCTTAAAATACTTGCGAAGTATTACAATTGAAATGGTTGGTGGCCCTGAGATTAGTGATGCAACACTGCGCCATCTTGAGGGCCAGCGACACATAGTCGGCCTTATAGAGCGCCATGTTCAGAGAGGGCATAACATCAAATGAGTGAAGAGGTAGAAGCAGAAGCAGAAGCTCCTCCAGCGGAAGAGCGGGATTTTGTTGTAGCTGAAGACACACAGCCAGAACGCCCAGAGTGGCTACCTGAAAAATACAAATCGGGTGAAGACTTAGCAAAGGCATACGGCGAGTTAGAATCTAAACTTGGCACTAAGGAAGAAGACTTCCGAGAAAAGTTTATTGAAGAGCTTAATGCAGAAGCATACAAGGACAGGCCAGAATCGTCTGGTGACTATCAGCTACCAGACTTTATAGACGATGAAACTGCTATTGATAACGAAGTTCTAAAGTGGTGGGCAGAGACTTCATTTGAAAACGGCTTTGGTCAAGATGAATTTGCCAAGGGCATCGAGATGGTAGTCTCAGCTATGTCAGCTGATGTACCTGATATGAAAGCTGAAATGGAAAAACTTGGAGACAATGCCAATGCTCGTATAGAAGCTGCGTCATTATTTTCACAACAGTTCTTTCCAAAAGAACACATTGATTCCATAGAAAGACTGACTGAAACCGCAGATGGCTTAATGACGCTTGAGTTTATTATGGATCAGGTAAAGACAGTTTCGGTGAATGGATCAACAACAGCAGTCGGACAGCTTACAGAAGATAGTTTACGAACCATGATGAAGGATGAAAGGTACTGGAATCCGGCTCAAAGGGATATGGATTATGTAAAGCAAGTTGACGATGGCTGGCAAAAGCTTGCGTGAGCATAGGATAATAAACAGGGGTGGGGCTTATCTCACCCCTATGAACACCAATCACATAGGCGAATTTCGCAAACAAATTCATAAGTTTAACGCTAAGGAAATACTAGACTCTGGATACGGGAGTACCTTAGATTGCTTAAGAATAATGTATAGCAGTTCAGAGGCTTATGTTTGTCGCAACAAATATGGTGAGATAGTATTTGTTGGGGGTCTTTGGTTTGGGGATGAAGCGCCTCAAATGTTTTGTATGTTTTCTAAGAACCTAGAGGAAAATACAGTTCTTGCGGCAAAGATGGCTAAAGCAATGCTAAGGATGTTTGAGCCAATGCACCCCACGCTTACTATGACAGTGTCATCTCAGTTCGAGCACATGTTAAGCTGGGCTTTATGGCTTGGGTTTGAGCCCTGCGGGTTGACGGAAGGAAATCGGCATGTTGAATTTGTGCGTTGCATTTCAAATCTAAATAGTGTTACGGATAAGTCATTACGGCCCGTAGTGCATTGATCGGCCCTTAACAGGATACCCGAGTTGATATGAGTTCGCGGACACCCGTGGCAATCAGAAACTCAACTCAGGACTGTTAAAATGGCTAACACAATTGACCAAGCTTTTATCAAGCAGTTTGAGACTGAAGTACACATGGCGTATCAGCGTATGGGTTCCAAGCTACGGAACACTGTTCGCTCTACAAATGTGTCAGGCTCAACAGCTCGATTCCAAAAAATCGGTACAGGCACAGCCTCTACCAAAACTCGCAATGGTGACGTTTCCACAATGGAACTAGCGCACACCAATGTCGAAGTAACAATGACCGATCACTATGCGGCAGAGTTAATCGACAAACTTGACGAATTGAAAATGAACATCAATGAACGTCAAGCTGTTGCTCAATCCTCAGCTGGTGCTTTGGGTCGTAAGACGGACGAGCTTATCATTGCTGCAATGGATGCTGGTGCAAACACCACTCAAATCGCTGATACAACTGGCGCATTGGGTAAAGCAGACTTGCTAACATTGTTTGAAACATTCGGTACTGCCGATGTGCCAGAAGACGGACAGCGCTATCTTGCCATGTCCCCTGCTGGTTTTGCTGACTTGTTTAATATTAATGAGTTTGCATCATCTGACTTTGTTGGTCCTCAGAACCTTCCGTTTGCTGGCGGCATGACAATGAAAGAATTCTTGGGCTTCAAGATCTTCTCAACGTCTGCTGTAGCTGGTGGCAAAAACTTTGCTTACCACACAACAGCAATTGGTATCGGTGTTAACTCTGACGTATCTACAGAAGTTAACTATGTACCAATGAAAGTTGCACACCTTGCAACCTCAATGATGTCAATGGGCGCAACAGCGATTGACGATAATGGTATCTATGAAGTTTTAGATAACAACTAAAAATGGTGGGGGCTTCGGCCCCCATTCATACAAGAGGTTGATATGGCAAGTACGGCAGCAAACACTGGCATTGATATTTGTAGCAGAGCTTTAATCCTAATCGGAGCAGAGCCTATTACATCATTCGATGATGATACGACAGAGGCTTTGGTATCGAGCAATATGTATGAAGACATTGCTCGCTTAAATTTAACAACTACTCGTTGGCGTTTCTCAACAAACCAAGCGGTCTTGAATAGACTAACCGATACACCCACTGGTCGATTCGGTTCTGCATATCAGCTTCCTTCTGGGTATCTGTTTGTTCATGCTGTTACTGTAAACGACTCTCAGATTGAGTATGACATTTACGGAAACAAAATATTCTGTGATGCTTCAGCTCAAGACGAGCTAGTAATTGATTATACCTATAGAGCCCAGGAGCCAGATTGGCCTTCATACTTTTCAGTATGTGTTGAGTATGGAATGGCATCTGTATTCGCCACAGCAATTGCAAGAGATCAATCGTTAGCTGCACTTATGAATCAGCAATACGAACGAATGATGGCTAAGGCTCGTTCAATAGATTCACAACAGCAAAGTACACGCAAACTCATTACTTCTCGATTTATCTCTAACAGGAGAAGCTAATGCAGAGGGCAAGAATACCGCTGACAAATTTTCAGTATGGTGAGATTAGTCCGTCCCTTTCATCGAGGACGGATTCAGCTATTTACAACTCCTCTGCCCAAAGCGTTAAGAACTTCTTTCTTATGTCAGAAGGGGGCGTTCAGAAGAGAGGCGGGTTCAAGGCATTACATGACTTTACTGACGTAACGGAAGACACAAGTATTACGCAGCAAGTTAGGATTATACCATTTAACTTTTCGGATGATGAACAATATGTTGTTGCTCTAAGCAATGGCAAGGCTCAATTCTTTTTTATCAATCCAACAACAGGCGTTGTAACTAGCGTTGCTACTGTAACCACTGACATTAATAGCGCAACAGTACCTTGGACTGAAGAGTACCTACATGAGATTACATACGCTCAAGGCGGTGACATTCTCTTCTTAGCCCACCCTACGTTTCAAACACAGCAGATAGTTCGCACTGGACTAAGCAGCTTTGAGGTTCAGCCTTTTGAGTTCCAAGTGCGTGCTGGTGGCGCAAAGGTTTATCAACCATACTTTCAGTTTCAGTCTAGTGGCGTAACACTAGATCCTTCTGGCACAACAGGCAGCATTACACTGACAACAAGTGCGCCTTACTTTGACACTACTGGAAAGCAAAATGGAGTTAAGCTTTACTATCATGGCTCAGAGATAACAATTAACTCTGTAAGTTCTTCTACGGTGGCAAACGGAACGGTAACAGACGAGCTAGTAGCTTCGCTGGATGCTGATGCAATTAGAACCGTTGACGGCTCTAGCAACATTAAGATTACACAAATTAATCACGGCATGGCGATTGGCGACAGCATTACAGTAAGAAATGCCACAACAGTTGGCGGTATAAACGCTGCTCAGATTAACGGTGTTAGGTCAATAATTGGAATTGTTGACGAAAATGTTTTTGAAGTAACGGCTGGTGCAGCTGCAAATACTACAGAAGATGGCGGTGGCAACATTGAGATTGTCACTCATGCTGCGACTCAACAATGGTACGAGCAGTCTTATTCTGAAATGAGAGGATACCCTGCGGCTGTTGGCTTCCATGAAAACAGGTTGTGGTTTGGCGGCACGATCTCTCAGCCCGATACAATATGGGCAAGTAAGTCTGGCTTGTATTATAACTTTGATATTGGCACAGCACAGGACAACGATAGCATTGAGCTTGTAATGAGCATTGGCGAAGTGGCTACTATACGACACTTTGTTTCCAATCGTGACATTCATATCTTTACAGCTGGCTCCGAGTTCTCGATACCAACATTCCAAAACCAAGCTATCACGCCCACTAACGCTGTAGTAAAAAGGCAAACTTCTTTTGGAAGTAGCTTCTCTAGACCACAGCCGTTCTATGGTGCCACTCTATTTACTCAGTTTGGTGGCAGCACCATTAGACAGTTTGTCTATAGTGATGCAGAAGATGCTTACAAGTCAGACCCTATTTCCCTTCTATCAACCCATCTAATCAAAAACCCGATTCAGTCTGCGGTTACTATTAGTGAAGTAGGCGCATCTGACGCTGCTGTATTCTTCCTAAACAATGACGGAAGTTTAATTACCTATAACTTAAACCGCGTGGAAAACATTGCTGGTTGGACTAAGTTTGAAACGAATGGAAAGTTTCATTCAATAGCATCTGTAGCAGATCATTTGTTTGCTGTTCTTAGCGTTGATATGGGCGGCGGAAGTAACAGCTACATGCTGTGCCAATTGGATGAAGGATCTAACGTGGACTGCTCTGACGAGTACACGGGAAGCGCTGGCGTATTCAATGTGTCCAACTTCTTTGAAGATGGCGCTATACTAGATGTAGTTAGTGGTTCTGATTATTTAGGTAAGTTCACGGTAGCTAGTGGTAATCTAGACGTTTCAACAATTGACGCTACGGCAACCTCTTGTGAAGCTGGTTTTGCTTTTGACGTTGAGCTTAAAACAAATCCAATTGATATTAACACTGCTGCTGGCCCCGTAACTGGAAGAAGAAGAACGATTGGCAGCGTAACGGTTAATATGACTGACACCCTTTCCGCTTCTGTTAATGGCGTTAAGCTCATTATTAGGCGGACGAATAGTGACTTTAGCAATCAGAGAGTCCCGTTCACTGGCAATAAAGAATTTAGATTGCTGGGGTATAACCGCGATTCACAGGTAACACTTACACAAACCGCGCCATTAAGCCTCCAGATTAATGGCCTAATAGCAGAGGTATCTTTCTAATGGGTGTTGTTGAAGTTGCCACTCTTGCCCTTAGTGTTTTTGGCGCTAAGAAAACTTATGATTACCAAAAGCAAGCGGCTGAGGAAGCCAAAAGGGTTGGTAAGCTAGAAGGGCGTCAGTTTGTAAACGAGCTATTCTTAGGAAAGGCACAGGCTATTGGTGCAGCAAATCAAAGGCGGCAAGAGCAAACTGAAGCTGAGGCAAGTAACTTTGCGTTTCTTATAGGAAAGCAAGGTAGAGATGACAGATCGGTAGATGCTTTCTTAAAGCGGAACGAAGATCTTGCAGATGAAGACATAGCAAACATTGATCGGCAAACGGAAATACTTTCAGCTAAGTATGCAACGCAAGCAGCCGTTGCTTATACATATGGTCAAAATACTGCGTCTGGTCTTAGGGCTCAAGCCACAGCAAACCTCCTTACTAATATGTCTGACATAGCC
>Ga0115571_1002336_pt1 | contig 12606 bp, 8 predicted proteins | sample COGITO_mtgs_1205_FD_87293 | JGI IMG/M metagenome (GOLD analysis project Ga0115571, IMG submission 87293) | Pelagic marine microbial communities from North Sea - COGITO_mtgs_120531 | ecosystem: Environmental > Aquatic > Marine > Epipelagic | place: Germany:Helgoland, sampling site Kabeltonne...
TCCGGGTGGTTGGTCGAGAGGGTGTTGGCCTCGCCGAGGGCGGAGTCGGCGGACTGGGCGGCGTTGATGGTGGCCGTCACGTGGTCGTTGCCGACGGCGGGCATGGCGGTGTGGGCAATCTCCATGCCGGCCATCATGGGGGTCGGGGGCATGCCAGCGGGCTCGGAGCGGACGGACATCTCTCTTTTTTGGTTGTGTGGGTGGGTGCACGAGTAAGGGGTTCTTTCTTACGACAACATACGGGGACACGGAAACGCTTATGCGATCGGCCACTGGTGGGACCCCATCGGACCCGGTACGTTTCACACCGACCGGGTTCTTACATCTGGGCGATGCTGATGGTGTGCGTGATCACGACGCGCTCGTCTGTGGGATTGAACGTGTTCTCGCGCGATCTGCACTCGTGGAGCCAACCCCACACCTCTTCTGCACGCTCGTCCGCCTCGTCCGCCTCTTCGTCGACGAGCTCGTGAATCTCGTTGAAGGTTCTCTTGCCCGAGGATTCGATGTGGCTCTTCATGTGGGCGGGGGCGTCTCGTCCATTCACGAGGTAGATGCTCACTTCGCTCGCCTCGCTGGCGTCGACGATGAGGAACATTAAGGTACCGCGGGGCATTTTTTTCTTTGTATGCGTGTTCTACCACCGTGCGCGTCGATACAGGTACCCATTTCGATCGCCGTCCAGACGCCCCCCCCTCCTCCATTTCTCCATCCTCCCTTCCTCTTACCTCGGCTACACCCTACCCACCCAGCCCACCCAACCCACCCAACCCACCCAACACACCATACATCACGCGCCGCCGATCTCCGCGCCGAGGCGGCGGAGCTCGCGCTTGGCCTCGGCCGCGTCGACGCGCGCCCGCTCGGCTTCCTTGAGATCGAGGTCGTGCTGATCTGCCTCTTCGATGCTCTTCAGCTTGCGCGCCGTATTCTTGGCGGCGGCGGCGGCCTCGGGCGGCGACTCTGGCGGCGCCTTGGACGCCTTCTTGCTCTTCACGTGCGACGGGCCGCGCGGCGTGTAGATCGCGGACTTGATCGCCTTCGTCTTGGCGGTCGCCTCGCGCTGGCGCTGGATCGCGAACCGACGGGCCATCTCGCGCTCGCGTCGCTCTTGGAGCTCGCGTTCTTCGCGCGCGTCGTGCGCGGCGCGGAGGCGGTCGTACTCCTCGCCGCTCGCCCCGTTTGGGTGCGCGGCCTTGACCTCCGTTTCGAAGCGCTGCCGCCGCGCCTCGCGCTGCGCCTCGCGCTGCGCCTCGCGCCGTTCGCGGTTGGACGCGGCGAAGGCGCGGCGGTACCGCTCGTGTGGGTCGTCGGGGTTGGCTGGGGCGTCCGCTGCGGTGGGTTGGGGGGTCGGCGCCCCAAACTGACGCGAGTGGTCGGGATGGGGGACGGCGTACTTGGCCGCCGCGGCTTCCGCCTTGAAAGCCTTGTCGGACGCTTTGGCCGCCTTGGCCGCCTTGGACGCCTTCTTGCGCGATCCGCCGGCCTCCGACTGCCGGGCGGTGTCATTTCCGCGCGGCGAGGGTGGCTGCAACGATTTGGACTGGCAGTCGAGGACGATCATCAAGCCCTTTCCTCCAACGGTGTCGATTTCTGATCCGTCCAGATCTACGAGGTTGGGAGCGTGGGCGCGCAGCGCGTCGTACATCTCGAGGGGAGGCCCCGTAATCGGAATCACGGAGAGGCAGGCGTGGTTGGACCAGACTCCGTCCGCGCCCACGAGGCCGCCTTCGTAGAAGACGCTGCCGTGCACGCCGGGGTTGAGCTTGATGGCGCCCGTTGCGATGCCCTCTTCGATCAAGGCTTTGGCTCCAGGATTGGCCGGACCCGTTCCGGCGTACCACGTCGCCAGTCGATCGCGCGCCCCGTCGGTGTTCTCGTAATTGAGGCAGGTCGGGCCAAGGAAGACTTGGAAGCTTCCATCGGCAAACAACTGTCGGATTCGCGCTTCTCGCAGACCACCCAGGTAGCTTGCGACGTTGATGGCGGCCTCCGGTGTCTTGAACTGGTGCATGCTCTTGACGTTGCACATACCACCCACGGTCTTACCAGTGCTCGGGTCCGTGGTACGAAGCACCCCGTCGTGGACGTCGTCGTAGATGCGCCGATCGCAGTCAGGAACGCTTGGGTCGATGCCTTGTGCATTCTGAAGCTCGTGGACGCGCTTCACCTCGGATGGCGCATCGGGGTGGACCGTCCCGGGGGGGCACGAGCGATTCACCCGGATGTTGTTCCGGGCGTACCAGTCGGGGTCGAGGAGCTCGTGGTCCAAGAGATCGGCGGTAATCATGGCATCCATACCCATGGAGCGAAACATGCTGTTCAAGGATTGCGCGGTGTTTGCCATCGCGTCGGCCGGGCGCGTTTTCCGGGCGGCTTTCTGGTGGCTCACACCCTGTTCCCGCGCGTTTTCCGGGTCCCTTAGTCCGCTGCCCAGCCGCCCCCCCCCTTCCAACAGCCTCCAGCCTGGCGGGAGTGGGAGAGGCAGGGGGGGCGGCTGGCCGCGGCAAGAAGGGGCGCCGCGTGCGAGCAGGGTGTGAGGTGTGGGAAGCCAGAACACCACCCTCGGCAGAAGCACACAACGCCTGGCAATGTCCCTTTCAGCTCCCAAATCGCGTCGCATCCTTCCTAATTGGTCGGAGACTGCCAACGAGAGGACGGAGAAACGCGCGCGAGCAGCCATGATGATCTCGCCGTACAAAAACGGCCATCGTCTTCCAAAGACTTTCAAGACGATGCGAGAGTCGTTCCGGCGAGACGGGATACCGGACGCGGTGGCGACGCGAAAGGCGAGGGCCTGGATCAAGTCGCAGCGCAAGATTCGCAACCAGGCGACGCTCTACTATGACGAGATATGGAGTGGTCTCCACGGCGTCGCCAACGAGTGCAAGAAGGGCGCCAACAACCTAGAGGAGGCGCGCAAGCGGTACAACCAGTTCGCGGCGACAATGGCGACGGTTATCCAGCCACTACTCGAGGACAACCATGACAAACTGAACGAGCACGACTACGGGGCGCCGCTCTCGGATGCAGGCGTGGGGTGCGTGGAGGCGGCGTGGGCCGGGAAGACGCCGTACGCGTGAGGGAGAGGAGGAGAGGGGAGGGGGCGTCTCGGCGGGGAGCGCGCGCAGCGTAGGCGTCGTGTGGGTAGGGGTGCGACCGCGTGCGCGCTTCCAGAAAAAATGTCCGTATATTACAAGTCTCACTTCCCATCGGATGACGTCTTCAAGTTTTGCACGTTGCACCACGAGGACCGACCGGAAAACCGCGAGGTCGCGGTGACAAACGCCGACGACATCTGGCGCCGTTACAATTCCGTCAGGAACGGGCGCGATCTGCGCGATCTGGCCTTGCGCGCCGGGGAAGGAGCCACGCTGCACTTGGGTCCGCACTACAACGAGGCCTCCCATCGGGCGCGCACGCCTGGGGTTTGCGCGGTTGGCAAGCAGCTGCCGTTCGACCTCGACCTCACCGACGTGGCGTTCCTGAACATTCCCAAGACCGACCAATCGGCCAACGATCGCTTCGTGAGGCTGATTTTTGGACAAGTGCACATACTCCGCGCAATTCTCCGTGAGGTATTTGGATTTGAGCACTTTCTTCCCGTCTACTCCGGGCGTCGCGGCGTGCACCTATGGGTCCTCGACGCGCGAGCCGACGCCCTCGCAGACGAGGCGCGTAAGGCGGTCTGTGCGATGATCAACCCCCCCCAAAGCAAGAGAGATCCGCGCTTGTTCAACCGCCGGTCGATCGAGGCGCATCCTAGCTTTTGGGGCGACCAGGTCCAGTCCGCAATCTACGCGGTGCGCACGCGAGTCGTCCTCGCACCGTACAAGGAAGGTGGTATCGGGCTCTTCGACAGCAAGCTGCGCGTCGAGGCCTTCCTCGACAAGCTATTCGAGCGCGGGAGTTCGGATCCGCCCTCGAAGTGGCGCGAGCACGAGGACGCGTGCGAGAGACACGTGCGCGCGACGATGCGGAACGTGTGTGGGGCAGACGCATTCGGCACGCTCGAAGCGGCGATCCTGCGCGAGCTTCCAGAAGGAGGGGGCGGCAGGCGACTTGAAGCGTCCCAGGTCGCATACTCGACCCTGCTGCAGAAGCTGCACGACATCGTGTTCTCGCTGCTCTGGCCGACCCTCGACGTTGGGCCGAGCGCTCAGATGGGACATTGCGTCAAGATGCCGTTCTCGGAGCACGGCAGCACGAAGCGCATCTCGCTGCCGATTGAGCAGCTGCTTCCGACCGCCAGTGGGTCGTCGTCGCTGCCTCCCATTGTCAGAGCGTTTGAATTGGGGACGGACGCTGAAAAGGCGGACGAGTTCGCCAAAGCCGTCTCGTTTTTGCGTTCGACTGTCTCGTTCGCGCGTCGCGGATACGCGCCGCCGCCCTCATACGACGACATTGAGGATCTGGCCGGACGCCAGCCGAAGATTCCGCGCTCGCATTGAGGAAAGTCCACTGCGGCAGTGTTGCGCCTGCAGAAAGCACATGGGCGACGCGTCCGATGGGTCGGTGCGGCATTCTCGGCAGATAGTACGGTTTGATCCGCACGGCCGCGGCTGGGCGGTGTGTGACTCCGTTGACGAAAATCGTTCTCCGCCGCACGCGGTAGCCAATTGGCCCAAGCAGTCGCAGAGGGCGCCTTCTCCTACGCGCAGCGTCTCCCCGACGCTTCCACCGACGCGACGGCCAGGCCCGTCTACCGCGCTTCAACCGATTCAGAACGTGAATGAGATGGTGCTGAAGCGCGAGCTGGCTATGCTCGAAACGAGGCTCGCCGGAGTGGAGCGTGCCTACAAGATCCAGGAGAAGCTCGTGGACGGGTTTTGTCGCATGCGCGTGTGGCGGTGAGGCCGAGGACCGAGGAGCCGGACGGAAGTACACTGTGCGTACACAGCGCGTACACAACTCGTACAGTGGCGTGTGTGTGAACAGAGAGGCCTTGGTGTGAAAAACTGGAGGGTGCACACCCCCCTCCCGTCCAGCTGTGGAATGATGTGGGGAAATGAGGTGTCACATGCCCCCCCTTGTGACAGTACAGCAAAAGTTCACGAAGACACGGTTTGCTGTACACGCCGTGTACTGTACGAGTTGTGTACGAGTTGTGTACGAGTTGTGTACGCGTCTACCCGTCGCGAACAAATATGGTCGCCAGCGGCACATTTGGACAAGGTGGCTTCCGCAGCACGTGTGTGCGTGCACGTAGCCAGTGAGAATGCCAGACGTCCCTGTGTCTGCAAAGCAAATCGAAATTGATCAGGCGCGGAAGGCTGCTCGCAGAGCCACTGATGATGCCGTTTCCGAATTTAGGGTGGAAAAGCGTTTGTACGAAGCGCGCGTGGACATGAAAAAGTTCGTCATGGACCAGGTGCCGCGGCATCCGTCGGTTCCTGGCCACATTATGTCGCTGGCCGTTTCGTACTCGCAGGAGGCCCGTGCCTGCACCGCCACGGTGTGGTTTGACCTCCCCGACGGGTCGCCCTCGAACAAGGACCGAGACCAGGCACGCATATTATTGGCACACGTGTTGGGCATCGCAATCTGCGCAACATTCTTCAAGCAGTCCAATGGGCTAACACAGAGCAGCGACGAACTGGACGCTGGTCAGCGGGCACAACGAAAGCTGGACTCGATATCTTCAAAGATCGAGACCATGACCGCTGATATCGAACGCCTCTCCGCACAGATGTTAAAGCGTAGCCAAAACCGAGAAGATTTACAGGAGCAGTGGGACCGCTTCACTGCTGGGATTGGGGACGGCATGGCCATGTCGAAAGAGGAGCAACGCCGACTTGCCACACTCAAAAGTGGTATTTCCAGAGACGCTACGGAAATCAAGGCATACCAAGCCGACATTGCGAAGTTGAAAGAACGCCTCGATGCGCTGCGAGCGCGCAAAAACGCTGAAGAAGCAGCGTTGGGCGACGCTTCCGCCTCGGTGGTCTACGAAGACAGCTTCTTGGATGCAATGAAAGCGAGTGACGACCCTTCCGTGCTCTCCAAGTGGGTGGCTCGTCTGAGCGTAAACCCGGACTTGCTTTCGGTCGTAAACTTTCCGGGTACATTCGTGTCCACGACATCTCAACCGGCGAGCACCCAAGCTCGCGTACTCCTTGACCGCGCAGATGCTACCGTAGCAACCGGTGCACTTCAAAACGCGCTTGAGTCTTTCGAGTCCAACCCTGCGCTTCACATCAAGCAGATCTCAAATTACGTCCTCGCTGCATTCATTCAGGTTTTGGTGGGATACGGGTATGCCTACGTGGGAAGCACCGATCTGGGTAGCAACAGCCAGCGCACCGTTCGTACCAAGCTGTGCGTAAGTCTGGACGATCGCCTGCACGGGCCATCGGACGTCCTCTGGCGCGACGACAATGGGAGAAGGACACTGTGGAGCGAATCCGCGTACCGTGATTACGTGTATGAATCTATACAGGAAGGACAGCTAGAGGCCGCAGACTCGATTGTCAAGTCTATAATCGAACGCATCGCGATGGCAGTCGTGGCGAGATCCACCGACGCCGAGTTGCTAGACCATACCGCCCTCAAGTACCTGTACAGGAACACCCGTTCCCGCGCTGCTGGGTACATTGAGGAGCGAACCACCGATTTAGGGGTTGTGTACATGGTCGCTTCTATGCCACCAGGTGACTTTTTGGCATGGATGGAAGGCGCCGCAGCCGAAGCAGACGGTCGATTTGTGCGTCGCCTGGCCGAGTTGCGTAACCCTTCTACAGGTGTTGCCAAAACGGTATGCGTGAAGTTGCTTAATTACAGGACGAGGCTGTCGTTCGGAACGCTCGAGCGCAGCTACCTAAAGCACGTGCTTGGGGTCGGAGACCCTATGGATATCACACCGAGCCTCGTGCAAAGAATGCTACGCAACCTAGACGAGCAGTACAACGGATTGCGAGAATGCCATAGAGAGCTGCAAGAAAAGGAAGAACAAGAACGCCGTAGAAGAACCGCTGCAAATGCAAAGAAACGCCTCGAGAGGGAGCAGAAAGAAGACAAACACCGGATAATCCGCGTGCCGATCGTCGAACTTGCGCTGTTGGGATGGGGCAACCGGCGCGAGCCGCTGGGCCAGGAGCAATTGAAATACCTGCTAGACGACCTGACAAAGACAGGATACACGCCAAGAAATTACATCACGAGAGACCCTGTATCGAGCGCGACGGTGTCGCAGCAAACGCTGTCCATAGTCAGAGACGGAGCCGAGCTTTTGCAGACGCTGCTGTCTGCATTCCCGAACATAGGCAAGGAGGTCGCGGAGCTGAAACGAACGCTGAAAAGACGCGCATGCGATGCCATACTGGCGGGTGCAACAACATTCGAGGTGCTGGTTGCCGACTACCTGACACACGTAGAACAAGTGGTTGGGTTCCATGCGGACAACTACGGTCGAGTCGACCAGAGTGGATTGGATGCGTTGTATTCATCGGACTTCGCGAATAGGTGCAAAAAAACCCAGAAGAAACGCGATGCCAAGGAGAGGGGCATGTATTTGGAGGGTGGCGAGGGTGGCGAGGGTGACGAGGAGATGGACGACGATTCGGGAGATTTCTTTGGGCTGGGGCCGCTGCGGCCGGTGGATGGTGGTGGCGAGGGTGGCAAGGCGATGGACGACGATTGGGGGCCGCTGCGGCCGGTGGGTGGCGGTAGCGGCAGTTCAGAACTGCCTTCGACCACGGTCCCCGGACTGGAGGACGATGAGGAAGACCGGTAGAGCCGCGCTAAGGGAAGTGGGTGGGTGGGTGTGTGTCGGCTGTGTCGGCTGTGTCGGCTGGCCAGCGCATCGATGGCTCGGTTGCTCACGATAGACGCATGTACCGTGCAGCTGAGAAACGCATTGCTCGCATCCCTCCGTCCAGAAGACGAGGGGCTATTGCTTCCCCAGGCATCCCAATCCATAGAGTCGGGAGTGTTTAAAAACTGCACGTTTCGCCTCTCGGGAGACACTGCCAATGTGAACGCGAGCGTGTTCTCTCCCGATTGGTTTTCTGGGCTGTCAATCGTGCAACTGAAGGGTGAGGATGTGGCGCTCGTGGAAAAGGCGATGGACAACGAATCTACGCGAAGGGATATGCTAAAACGGCTGGTAGACGCGATACCGTCGGAGATTTCGGATCCAGAGCTGCAAGTGGGCCCTCCACTCGACTGTGACGACTTGGAGCGAGACAAACAAGACACCGAATGGCAGTTTGGACTTGATACGAGCTCTTCCTTTGTCGGACTCTTTTCCGCGGAGCACTCTCGCCCACCCGAGCTCGGAAAGTCGGGAATGAACCGGGTGCATCGCGAATACTTCTTGGTTTGCAAAGCCGGGGCGGGCGTGGCGGCATCCACGTTCCATTCGCGTCTTATTGCGGCAAGCAGCAAGGGTGGGAGCCTCGATTCCATATTCTCGGAGGTCGGCGCGCTTGGATCTCAGGCGCTGCGCCGGCTGTCAAACTCTGCGACTCGCAACCGCCACCGGATACTCCTGGAGGCAAAGGAGGCACTCGGACTACAGTGTGTCGAGTCCGTCGGCGACCAGGCATCGCGAAACAAGTACAGAGGAGCTGTCGTGGAAGTCGATGTGGTCGTCAACTCGCTGCGCCGACTGGACGAGTCTGCGAAGTCGACGTGGCAGTACTGCTCCGGAATCGACGGTGGCATTTCGAAAGGGCTGGCGGCCCTGAGCAACGCATCTGATGGCGTTGCGCTGTTTCTGCACGCGAGCGGCGACAAACGAATTTCACTGAAGAACGATACGTGGGCTTCCATGCCGTTTTCGACGCGTCGGCTGGTTTCGGGAAGAGACATGGTATCGGCGGTAACCGATGCCAAGAACGCGCACGTCGATGATGTATGGATTCGAAAGCGGTTTGGTTGGAAGAATCGTACCTTCCACAGTAGCCAAACGGACGTCATCCCATTTACGCTGTGGGGTTCTCACGCAACCGAGAAGTTCACCAAAACGTTTGCACGCGAGTTGGGCATTTCTGATTTGAACGCCGTTCGGCTGCGCCCTGAGATGGTATGTGTCGCCGGCGTGGAGAGCGGCAAGCTGCGCGCGCTCGTCGGTTGACGTACGCATGTGATTCAGCCCGTAGCATATCCCATACATTTGGCGTGTTGTGGTATGAGGAGGTAGAAGGTGGAAGATCGTGTAAGAGGAAGGTGCGGAAGGGCCTGTTCACCATGTCGGGGAGTGGTGGCGCTACCGCCGATACGTTAGACGCTCTCTTGCACCAAAATTTTTTAATGCGCGATGGGTTCGATGAGATGAAAAGGGAGTTTCTGAATTACGAGACACTCAACTCGTCTCCAGTATCGATGAGCACAGACGATGTGGCCGAGGGGGTGTCGGTCACATACTCTCCTGCAGCCGACGAATTCATCCCGCATTCACTGGAGTCAGACATCAACAGAGAGGGGATGGCCGATCCGCAAGGTGCGATGGAGAGTGTCAACGCCAAGAACCCTGCAATCGAGCAACCAAGACTGCCGGTTCAGTACACGACGGGCAAGGCACAAATCACCAAATTCGCTGACGACGTCGTTTCGCTGCTGAATAAGATGACACGGGTGGGAGACGCGGATGTGCAGCCTACTGTGCAGGCCTTTATGGAAAACGTCTTGGTGCATCCTCCAGTTGCCAGCAAGATGAAGGTGTACGGCGCCATGTTAGACAGTATGGAAGGCAAATTGGACGAGTCGTTGCGCCTCGCACCTAACCAAGTCCGGATGGTGGAGAGCCTGTTCAACTACAAGATACCCGGGTTGCTGCGAGGTGTCGGCCGCGATCCATCTACAGGACTGGTTACATACGACAGGTATGGGCGTCCCAAGTTTGAGGCACCGATTGTGATACCCAACACGCCGGCGCAGACGGTCGCCCAAGCCCAACATATGAACGTGCTCGTGCGCGGAGTCCCAGTTGAACTGAGGAGCATGGAACGGGCAGAGGACGTGATACTGGCGAATTACATGAACAACGCAACGCACGTCGGACGGGTGCTCAGGATATCCCTTCCGACCGGCGGCACTTTCACACACGCGCAGTTCATTTCCGAGCTCCAGCGCGAGTTGTCCACCACGCTCGCAGAGGACGACCCAAAGGAGTATACCGTCTCCGTGCGCTTCGACATTTCCAGCGAGGCGGGGATGTCGGGGCTCGACGCGTTTGCGCCACACCTCGTGTTTAGCATCTCTAAAAGCATGGGACGAAGCAAGCGTCCTGCAGAAGCGCCGCGAGAGGGCGGTGTAGGGGGCGACGGTGCATCCGGGAAGCCCAAGAAGCCGAAGCCGACGCCGAACCCATCGAGGAAGCGAGCAGCATCGGTGCTTACCGGTGCTTTGAATGGGAACGATTCGATCGTGAATAGGCCGTGGAACGCCACACTGGCCGAAGTGGAAGACGACGACTCGTCGGAGAGCTCGAGTGGAGTTGGGCCAGAGGGCCGGAGCACACCCCATGTGCTGCTTGGGGACAAGGTGCGCCCAGGCCAGCCACGGCCGGCCGAACTCTTGGTGGAGCACCACCGAAAGGGCGCGCTCGAAGCGGGGCGTGTCCAGCCGCTCTACATGTCGTCGCCGCCATCTCAGTCAGTCGTGGACTTTGGAGACGTTTCGACGCCGGTCGCCATGCGGTCGCAGGTGGAAGACGGCGCAGATGTTGGATTCCATGCACAACTGATGATCGACTTGAGGACGGCGAATGGTCTCGCAGCCGCCGACCCGTCCCCCGCCGCATTCGGATTCACGAGCATCAAAGACTACAAACCGGCGGGAGGTGGTGCCCGTGCCGGGTCTGCCGACTGGTGGCATGCGTTGGCGTACGTGACATTCGTGCCGTCGTCCGACTTTGAAGCGGGCAAAGTAGCGGCGTCGCAATCAATCTCAGCAATGTACACGTCGCTTACGGCCCAAGAGCGGATGTTCCTAGCAGCGAAGGATGCGTTTGTGGTCAGCGACGGTCGGTTTTCCGCGGCGACACTATTGACGCCGAGCGAGGCACTCGCGCAGGCCGGCAACTACGCTCCTGGGACGTACGCGCTACCGGGGACGCGGTTCAAGGGAAAACTTTCGGACGAGGTTGCGCAGTTTGCGGTGAGACGACCCGTGTGGAGGATGCCAGACTCGTGGGCCAAGGAAACGGTGACGCTCATGCGGGCGGGCGGACGCGACCGTCTGCGCGACGCATGGGAGAGCCAACGCGGAGCGATCTTGGTGTCCTTGGCCACGCAAATCAAGGGCTATTCGTCAAAGCTCGAGGACGAATACGTGAAGGCGAAGCGCACACTCCGATCCGCTTCGTATCTGCGCATGTGCAGCGAGTACATCCAGGACGGTGTCGCGATCATTGGAACGGGGCCAATGCTCGGAGAAGTGCTCGCCGCCGTGCTCATGCGCGAGGCGGCGTTCGTGGCCGCATACCCCGCACGCGCCGAGACATGCGCAAGCGCGCTCTGCGAGGCGATCCAGCTGTTTGCGCTCGTTTCCGGAGAGGCCGTCCCGGACGAGTCGGCTGAGGAGTGGTATGTCGACATGATGCGAAAAGTGTGCTCCGTAACGGACGACGGCACGTTCGACGACCCGAGTATCGATACGGGGTCGTTCGATAGAATGAAGATGCAAATCGACAAAGGTCCGAACGAGGAGGCGGACGCGTGGAGCTGGCTAGTGGGAGAAGGGTCGGTCACGGACGCGATCAAGAAGCATCTACGTTCGTCGACTCTTGATCTCCTTTCGAAGCCCGACGACCTAAAGTCGTACGACGACCTTGACTCTGAGATCAAACGGGTGCTGTCCATCAAAGAGGTCGTAAAGGGCACTACCGAGAAGATGCGCATGGCCGAGTATTTAGGTGCCGACGTTCTGGCAAGCCTTCTGGATGGGTTCGACCCGGTGTTGTTCATCTCGCTCTGCCATCCGGATCGCGTGCTCCAGGAGCTTCCGCAGCCCCGCATCCAGACGGACGAGTACGAAGACGATGCATACACACCCTCGTATTCCGGACTCTCAGCGGTGCCCGCGGGGGGGATGGGTGCGGCCGCCGACGCGGACCGGCGGCCCGTTTCCGACGTCGCCAATGGAACGCTGCCCTCGTCGTTGAAAGATGTGTTGAACACCGCCGTCCGCACGTACTTGGCTACGTGGACCAAGGCATTGTTGGATGTCAGTCCCATTAGTCTCGGGGTTCACCTCAACTTGCTGCAAGCAAAGGCACTAGATAAAATCAAGACTGTCGAGACCATGAAGACCTTCGTCGCGTCTATATTCAATAACACACAAGGTCGTCGTATCTGGATCCACAACTTCTACGACATTGTGTACGGTGGCAACCCATTTCTGCCGACCAGATTCGACGATGTCCCAAATGACGACGATGCGATGATGGCAAAGTTGGCGACGATCGCCGTGATGCGGCCCTTGTTGAAGGCCACGTTTCTTGACCCGTCGGCGATACAATACGATTCCAAGGTTACGGAAAACCTCAAGAAAGTCGCCGATGGTGCACTGTCGATTGTCAATACACTCAACACGCTCGAATCCGCCAATCAAGGCGTGATCGACCACGTGCTCCGATTTTTTGCGTCTCTAGAACCCACACGA
>Ga0115571_1002347_pt1 | contig 12559 bp, 6 predicted proteins | sample COGITO_mtgs_1205_FD_87293 | JGI IMG/M metagenome (GOLD analysis project Ga0115571, IMG submission 87293) | Pelagic marine microbial communities from North Sea - COGITO_mtgs_120531 | ecosystem: Environmental > Aquatic > Marine > Epipelagic | place: Germany:Helgoland, sampling site Kabeltonne...
GGTGGATCGTATGATTCCTTTTGCTGACCAGATACAGTTAGCTCACCTTAAGATTCAGCAGGTACTTGCTAAGGCTAGGCCAAAAGGTGCTGCGTTTGAGGTTGGCTCTTTAGAGAACGTATCCAAAGGAGATGGTGGTACTTTTACTCCTATGGAACTTCAGGAGATTTACGATCAAACTGGTAACATCTACTATCGAAGGATAGATGATGAAGGTCAGATGACTGGAGCTATGCCTATTCAAGAGTTAGAGAATGGTATTGGTAGAGACTTCGGTACTCTTATTAACGTGTACCAGCATAACTTACAAATGCTTCGTGACGTTACGGGTGTAAACGAGGCTAGAGACGCTTCGCAACCATCTAGCGAAGCTTTAGTGGGTGTACAGAAGCTAGCACTGCTAGCGTCTAACAACGCCACTAGAGACATTAATGACGCTTACCTTAACGTAACAAAAAGAGTATCTCAAAGTATTACTGTTCGTATGCAGGACTTGGTAAACTTTAAAGGTCTTCATGGTATGTACACCAACGTTATTGGTGAGACTTCTATGCACAGTATAGATATGATGAAGAAACTTTCTGTCCACGAGTTTGGTATTACTTTAGATGTAGCACCTAGCGAAGAGGAGAAGCAGATGATGGAACAGAACATACAGGTTTCGTTAGCTCAGAAGGAACTAAGGCTAGAGGATGCTATTATGATTCGGTCTATTAGAAACATTAAGATGGCTAATCAGATGCTTATCCTTAGAAGGACTAAGTACCAGAAAGATCAGCAAGCTCAAGCACAGCAGGCTTCAGAACAAAACGCTATGCTACAGCAACAGTCAGCACAACAAGCAGCACAACTTAAGCAGCAGGAGTTGCAGACTGAGATGCAAATCGAGCAGGCTAAAGCTCAGGCTAAGGTTCAGGCAGATATGCAGCTTAAACAACTAGAGTATCAGCTTAAAGAGCAGTTCGAGCAATCACAGCACGAAAGAAGGCTTAGAGAGATAGAGCTATCCAACCTTGGTAAAGAAGGTCAAGCATCTATTCAGGGGTCTGTAAGAAAAGATGTTCAACAACAGTCTGCTATGAATCAGTCTCAGATGATAGAGCAAAGACAAGGTAAAAGAGGTCCTTTAGGTCAAGAGCAGCAAGAAGTAGAAGAATAATATTGCGATTGTAAATAAAATCGTTATATTTGCGAAATAACAAGTAAATTTAATTAACATGGATATAAGAGAACAATTAGTACAGAAGTTTGGGGGAGAGGTTCAACAGAACCAACCTCAGCAAAATATTGTTGACTTGACTGGTGATGAAAACCAAGCAGTTGAGACAACAGAGAATACAACTCAGGAAGAACCTGGTGTTGTAGACTTAACAGGAGAGAGTTCTTTAAATACTGAAGAAACTAATGTTGACGAACCTCAAGGTAGTCAGCAGGAAGAGGGAAAGGAAGTCAGTGATGACGAAGTTGTCTTACAATACCTTAGCGAGAAGCTTGGGAGAGACCTTTCATCATTTGATGATCTTAACACCCCTGGAGCAGAAACAGAAAGTAGTGACTTCGCTAGCGAGCAGCTTCGAGTTATTAACGACTATGTTAAAAACACAGGGCGTACAGTTCAAGATTACCTAAACACTCAATCTGTTGATTTGTCTGACGTGTCTGACGACGCTGTAATAAAGGAGTATCTACGTGTAGAGAATCCAAATTTGACTGAAGCTGAGTTAAATGATTATGTTACAGCTACTTACAAAACAGACTCTGAAGAGTATACTTCGAGAGATGTTAACGCTGGTAAGGTTCAGCTTAATAAGGACGCTAGAACTGCTAGGGACTACTTTAACAAAGTGAAAGAGGATTACGCTACACCTTTAGAGGCTAGTGATCCTGGAGTATCTGCTGAAGAAAGGGTTGAGTGGATCAACGAGATGGAGTCTACGGTTAGTGACTTAGATGGGTTATCCTTTTCTATGAACGACCAAGGCGAAGAGTACATTTACAATCTAGACGACGATGCTCGTCAAGAGATTAAAACGTACAACTCTGATCTAGAAAACTTTTTCGACAAGTATGTAGACCAAGGCGGTAGCTGGGACTTTGATAAACTTAATACGGATATGTACATCCTAAATAACATCGATAAGATTGTTAGAGGAGTTGCTAATCAGTATAAGAGCAAAGGAACAGAAAGCGTAATTAATGAGATTAAGAACCCGTCGTTTACACAAGATAAGCAGGCGACAAATCAGAAACAAGAGTCAACTCTCGATATGTTAAGAAGACAAATTCTTGGTTAAAAATTAATTATTTATTTTAAAAACATAAAAAAATGGCAACAGTAAATATTGCTACAGGAATGCAGGCAACTCCTTCATCCTCAGCAGTTGCAACAACATCAAACTACGTTTCTTCAGCAGACTTAATTGCTTCTGGAGATACTACAGCAGCTTTTCACAAGCGTGACGTTGATGAGCAACTAGTAAAACGATACGGTAATCAAGGGATTACTGGACTTATGGAACTTTTAGGTTCTAAAAAAGAAACAACAGCAAATACTTTCGAGCACTACGAAGAGACTTTTCTTCATAACACTTTAACAGGTGCTATCGACAGTAATGGTATCCTTACAGTAGACGCTACTGATACTGACGGAGACAACTCTACTGGAGATAATCAATCAGCAGTTCGTAAAGGTGACTTGTTATTAGGTGCTACAGGTGCTATGTACTACGTTGCAGTAGCTACCGACGGAGACACTTACACACTTAAAGATGTAGGCGATGGTTCTTTAGCTGCCGCAGGAGACACAGAATTTGCTATTGTAGGTAACGCTTACGCAGAGCAAACTGATCAAGGTGTAGGATTAACTCCTAAAGTTCACCACTACTCTAACAAGTGTCAAATCATTAAAGAGTCGTTTGTAGTTTCAGGTTCTGAAGCAACTAACGCTGTTTATGTAAAGGTTAACTCTCCTGAGTCTGGGACTGGTTACCTATGGTACTTGCAAGGTGAGGCTGATACTTACCAAAGATTTCAAGATTATGCTGAGTTGGCAATGATTGTAGGTGAGTCTGCAGTAGGCCTAGAAGATGGTGCTACAAATGGCGTTGGTTCTTCAGTTACAACTACAGAAGGTCTTTTGAAGTTTATCGAAAACAAAGGTCAGTCTATGGATCTTGGTTCTTCTGCAATTACAATGGCTGATTTTGACGCTGCTGTTAAGTCTTTAGACAAGTTTAGAGGATCAAAAGAAATGGCTCTTTACGCAGGTATTGATCTTTCTTTAGATATTGACGACCTATTAGCTTCTCAAGGTGCTTACGCAGCAGGTGGTGCTAACTACGGTACTTTCGCTAACAACAAAGATATGGCGTTGAATTTAGGATTTAACTCTTTCTCTCGTGGTGGTTACACTTTCCACAAGAAGACTTACGATCTATTCAACCGTCCTGACTTGTTAGGTGCTGCTTCATTTAAGTACAATGGATTCGGTATGTGTATTCCTATGGACTCTCAGCGTGATGCTAAGTCTGGTGAGAAGATTCCTTCGCTTCGTATGAGATACAAAGCAGCTAACGGATACTCTCGTGAAATGGAGCACTGGTTAACAGGTGGTGCAGTTCTACAAAACAAAACTAACGGTTTAGATGAGTTGAAGTGCAACTATCGTACTGAGCGTGGTTTTGAAGGGTTTGCTCCTAACCGTTTCTTATTGTTCAAGAAATCATAATTATTAATATATAAAAACATAAGAAAATGGCAAATTATTTATATTTCGCAAGTGCTGCTCCTGATGCAACAGGAGGGACTGAACAAGTGGCTTGCTTTCCTGCTGGGCAATTATCTCACTTTGAGATGGCATCCGCTACAGCATTGAGAGTTTACTTTGAGTCTAGTCAAGAAAATGACGCTGACTCAGGTATAGATGCAGCTCACGTTGTACTTACTGTTACTACTGGTAAGCATAAAGAGGCTATACAGGACATTGTTGAAGCTATCAATAGACCAAGTGGTGGTAACTTTGGTTTTATTAACGTAGCAGACACTGAAAATTCAGTATTCTGTAGTGAGAATGTTACAGCTTGTGCATCTATTGCGGTAGTTGACGCTACCTAATAACTAGAAATAGTTAATTATATTACTGGGGGAGGGGTTTACTCTCCCCCTTTTATAACTTTAATTTAATTTTAGACAATTATTATGACTACGAAAAACAAAAGGAAGGCTGTAGTGCCTCCATCAACTAGTAAGGTAGAAGCCAAAGCTCCCTTAACAGAAAAGAAGTTTGTACCTCAGTTTACAAACAAACAACAAGAGTATAAGCCGACAGTATATAGATTAGTTACTAAGGCTAAAAAAAGAAACGGTATGCCTCAATACCCTGTAGTATCTCTACTAAAAGCTGAGGATATTATATTTGATCCAGAGGCTGGTGAGAATAGAAAAATTAGATACGTCCCTGGAGAGACTTCTATATTTGCAGACGAGCAACCAGAAGGCGTTAGAATGAGAGAGCCTATATCTTTTAATAATGGCTTTCTTTTTGTAGATCACACAAACCCTACACTTAAAAGATACTTAGATACTTGCAACGCTAACGGAAGTAATCCTCATAGGATTAAATCTAAAAGTGTAGTATTTAATATTAAAGATGATAAGAAGTCTGCACAGGATAAAATAGCTCAGGTATCCGATACTATGGATGCTGTACAAGCTGCTCTTAAAATGCCTTTAAATGAGCTTATAGGGTACGCTAAGGTGTTAGGCGTCAATACTAGTAAAAGTGTAGACGAAATTCGATGGGATATGAAGGTTCAAGCTGAAAGAAACCCTAAGTCTTTCTTAGCAGGAATGAACGACCCACGAACAGAGATGAAGCAACTATTGCTTATGGCTCAAGAGTCAAGTATTATTTCTATGAAGAAAACAGGGATTACTTGGGTATCTTCAGGAAACACTATTTGTGTACCTGCAATTGGAGTTAAACCTATCGACAGGATGGTAGACTTCTGCTCTGACGGAGAAGGAGAACAGATCTATGCTGAGATAGAGAGGAGACTCCAAGCTCTTAATGGATAATGACTTAATGTAATATATGTAATTAAAGGGGGCTTTGTGCTCCCTTTTTTTTTATATACCGATTTATTTTGTATTTTTGCTATTGAATAAATATTACTATAATGACAATTGATGAAATATATAGACTCGTGCAAGCCTTTGCTAGTAAGGATCAGAGGGGTTTTATAACTCCTGCTGAGTTTAACTTGATGGCACAGCAAGCAGAGCTAGAACTATACAACGAAAGACTTCAGGTAGTTATGGAAGGCTCGCAAGCTAAAAAGATTGCAGGTTACTACAAGAAGGGTCTAACACCTGCTGTTGCAGAACAAGACATATTACCGTTTTTATTCAACACTGAAATTTTTTTAACTAAAGGCGAAGGAGTTATTCGTTCAAATTATATATGTCAAATGTATTTAGTTAGAAATACAGGCTTCAATAATACTCCAGTAGATATAGTAACAGTAAAAAATGTAGGCCAAATACAACGTAGCTCTTTAGCAAAGCCCTCTACCGACTATCCAGTAGCTTTACTATCTAGAAATTCTAGTGATGCAACAAAAATATCCGTTTTCCCTGAGAGTATTGGTTCTCTTAATGTATACTATTACCGTTACTCAAGTAAACCTACATGGAATTACGTTACTATAGCTGGTAAGCCTGTTTACGACTCTTCTAACTCTAGAGCTTTTGAAATATCTAGTAGGTGTCATGGAGAGTTGGTTATAAAGATACTAGGATATTTAGGAGTAAGCATAAGAGAGGCTGACTTAGTAAACTACGCTCAAGCTAAAGAGGTTGAACAAGATAAAATATAATTATGAGTAAATATATTACTATAAAAGATATAGTTAACGATCTTCAATTGATGGTAGATGATACGTCTTATGATAAAGACGCTCACATTTATCAAATTAGAATGTTAGCACTTCAAGGGCTTAGGGAACTTACATTTGACGCAGAGCAAAGGGTTAAAGCTGTGGATAAAATAGTGAGCTCAAATTTAATTGTTTCAACTCCTAGCGATTTAGTTGACATAAAAAGAATAGGTTTAATAGATGATAAAAAGATTTTTCATCCTTTCTCTAACGACAATAACTTAAGTATTAACGGAGCAACTAAAGCTAACACTTTAAGGAGCTCTAGCGATGATGAAAATAATCCTTACTACCACACAGACTTAGGTAAAAAGTTTGGTGTAGGAGGAGGGCAAAACTCTTTAGGGTACTATAGACTTGACAGGGATGATAACGCTATATTTTTCTCTTCTAACTTAAAAGGAAAAATAGTTTATTTAGAGTATATAGCTGACACAGCAACATCCACTAATCCAAAAATTCACGTTTTCTGTGAAGAGGCTTTAAGGTGTTACGTATACTACAAGTACATTCAGCGTAAGCGTGGCGTTCCTGCTAGCGAGAAGCAGATGGCTAAAAGAGCCTACTACAATGAGAAAAGATTAGCTAGAGCTCGAATGATGAACTTTAGCAAAGAACAGGCTATGCAAGTTTCTAGAAAAGCATTTAAACAATCTCCAAAGATTTAATAGATAATGGCAAAGGATAAAAGAGTATTTACGGGTGGAATGGATAAAGATTCTGACCCTCGTCTTATTAAGAATGGTGATTATCGACACGCAGAAAACATAAGAAATATAGCATCTTCTGATGGTACTTCTGGTTCTGTAGAGAATATAGAATCTACAATTAAAGTCCCTTACTCTTTTAAGGGTGAAGATGTTGATCAAATCATTGAAATTGACGAAGGAACAGCTTCTGTATTGCCTCAAAAATCTGTCTTTTATTCTCAGACCATTACTTTTGAGTTTAAAGGTAGAGAAGAAGATTGGGGCAGTAAAGAGAAAAACTCTTTTAGCATATACTCATATACTCCTGAAAAGGAATTAGAGCAGATAGGTCATCAGTGGTCTTCTAACGGTAGGCTTTCTTGGTCTCAAAATTCTTTTAAACCAACCCCTGAGCACCTTTGGGAGATGTTTAACGAAGAAACTGGTAAGATAAGTCAAAACATACCAATTTTAGATATAAATACTGGGGAGTGGGAAACAGCTCATTCTAAAGTTGACTTTTTAAGTTCTAGTTTTTTACGTGGAGGTAACAAGGTAACGGTAGAGATAATAGCTGATAAAAGAGGTGTTTCTTTTTTATTAGACTTTATAAGCCCTGGTTCTGATAGGTACTGGAGTCAAACTATAGAAGAGTTTCCTCCTTATGGTAAGATGAATTTAAAGGGTGGTCCTAACTCTGTAGTTTACGAAACGTTAGTTTTATCATCTCAGTCTAGTTTTAATTCAGAAGACACTAACAACCAAACGTTAGACGAGTTTATTGACGCTGAGGGAAATTCTTTCGAGAACAACACTCCAACACCTTTAGAGGGTGATACAATTACTGAGTATACATTTTCTTTTGAGGGTCAGGAGCCTACAACGGCTCAGGATGCGAGTGAAGTTCAAATATTCTCCTACGTTGAAAACGCTTTAGGAGGGTTTGAGGTTACGCCAGTATTATCTTTTGGTAGTGGGTTATATAACTCTGGTCAAACCTACGAGTTTAACGCTAACCAAGTTAGTTTGTCAAACTCTTTGCACGACACATTTGAAGGGTTTTATGGGAACGTACTTCACCAAGGTGAGACCGCTATTAACGGTGCTTTAGATAGAAGCAAAGGGCAAGTTTCTTTAAGCTTCCTTAAAGGTGAGGCTTTAAATGGTAATAATTTTTCTACTATACAGGACTCTGCTAACGCTTCAGTAAACGACTTTAACTTCCTTAAAGGTTTTTTTAACTTAGAATCTTTAGAGGAGTATTCTGAACAAGCTAATATAGAGATTTCTAATGGTAATGTTACCTTAACAGAATCTAGTCTTGCTAACGGAGACTCTTGGAAGTTTCCCGTAGAGTTAAAGAAGAATCAAGCTTACTTAGTTCAGGCTGATATTTCTGAGTTTAACGTTGCTTCTGCTGTTTTAGACGTTACAATACCTTCAGCTCAAGGAGGGCCAGATAGCATAGCTCCAAGCTCTTCTAACAGCGACTTATCTATTAGCGGTGTAAATAATACTTTTGAGTGGATTGTTCCAGCATCAGAGGTGTATCACGACGCTAACTTTATAGAGGTTAAGTTTACTAGTGGAAGCATTGCTGAGGACGAGACTGTAGTTATAAAAAACCTTAGAGTATCTAAACTAAAAAAGTCTTCTTTTAAGTTTGACATATCTTTAAGAAGTTTGACTGATTTTAACTTATGTTTTGGTAGTTCTCAAGAGCAAGTATTAGAGTCTCTAGAGGAGGGGATACCCTTATCAAATCAACAATCTTTTGTTGAAGGGTTTATTATATCTAAGCTATCTCTGGAGAGAAAGCAGGGAAAAGATTTTAGTTACGTTTCTGATCAACTTATTGAGGCTCAGGAAAAGATTGTAGAGCTTAACGGTGTTATATCTTCTTTAAATACAGATTTAAAAAACTTAAAAACAAGTTACAACGATACCTTAAAAGATATAAATGGAGTGTTACCACTAGATGGTAACGTTGCTTTTACTTTATTTAGAGAGCTTGAAAATAAATCCGCTACTTTAGCGAGTACAATTACTGACGTTAACACTAAGGTTGACGACCTTGTATCTAAGGTTACGGCATTTCAAACTCAAGAAGAGATAGATGAAATAGCAGGCTTAGAAGAATCAATAGAAAATCTTGAAGCAGAAATTGTTGCTTTAAATCAATCGTCTCAAGCTGCTGAAGTTCAGGCTTTAATAGATATTGAAGCTGCTAAACAGCAAGGTATTAATTCAGTAACTCCAGAAGACGGTGTTACCCAAGCAGATGTAGACGCAGTACAAGCTTTGTTAGATACTGCTGAGACAAGTCTTGCAGCAGCATTAGCAGATGTTGAGACTTATAACGATGGTGTTACTCAGGCAGATGTAGATGCAGTACAAGCATTGTTAGATCAAGCTGGTGTTGATCTAGGTGTTTTAGAAGGAAAAGTATCAACCTTAACTGCAACTGAAGTTTCTTTAACAGCTCAGCTAGCTGCTGAGTCAGCAGAAGTAATACGAATACAAAACTTGTTAGATACAGCTAATGCTAATTTAGCTATAGCAGATGATGGCATTACACAAACAGATGTTGATAATGCAGTCGCTCCAATAAAAGCTTTGTTAACTCAAGCTCAAACTGAAATAAATGCTGTAGATCCAAATAATGGTCTTGCTGACACTGTTGTAGATAGCTTTAAAGACTTAATAACTACAGCTTTAGCAACTTTAAAAACAAAAAAAGAAGAGCTAACTGATGTGTTTGACAGCACCCAAACATCTAGTGACATAGCTGATATAAACGCTAGCATTGCTGCACTTCAAGCAGAAATAGTTAGGCTTCAAGGTAATCAAGAAGACGGTGTTAATCAAAGTGATGTTGACACTGCTGTCACTAATTTAAAAGACATCCTTATAAACGCATCTACGGTAACTTTAGAAGGTCTTACATCTACTGACGCAGCAACTCAGGCTTTACTAGACGCTATATCTAGTGAGGTAACTGACGCTAGTACTATAATTACAGATGCTGTTACAAAGATCGAACAACAAAAGGAAGATGCTGCAAACGATGCTGTATCTGGTTTGTATACTTTTGCTCAGTTAGACGCAAAATATACTGAAGGATTTGCAGCAGGTGCTGAATCTGTAGATATTACGTCTGACAATCAAGGGGTTATAGATGCTGCGGTAGCTGAAGCAAATAGAATAGCAGCAGAAACCCTTGCTTTAGAAAAACTCACCTCTTTTTCGGACGGTGTTGCCTCAATAGTTGAAGAGGATGGTATTAATCAAGGTCACGTAGATGCTGCTTATACTGACGGATATAATGCAGGTGTTGCCTTTGTAGATATAACAACAGACAACCAAGCTTCATTTGATGCAGGTGCTGCTTCTATAGACATTACTACAGACAACCAAGCTTCATTTGATGCAGGTGTTGCTGCTGTACAAGGTAACCCTAGTGCTTATAGTCTTTACACACAGGGTGAGTATGCAGCTAATTTTACTGCTGGTGCTGATTCAGTAGACCTTACTATTTTAGGCAACCCAGAAATAGCAATAATAGCAGGTGAACAATATGCTGCTGGTGTAACAGCAACACAGAATTTATTTAACAATGATTTAACTCAATTAACTCCAGAGCAAGCTCAAGATGCAGGTTTTGTTTGGGCTCAAAGTATTAGAGCTGGATATTTTAATGCAGGTGTTGCTTCTGTAGATATCACATCTGATAACCAAGCTATAGCAGATGCTGCTTATGCAGACGGTGAAGCTGCAGGTAAAATTTCAGGTGCTGCTTCGGTAGATCTTACCATTAGTAACCCAGAAATTAAACTTATATCAGATTCTGCATTTACTGCAGGAGCTAACTCAGTTACACCTGAAGATGGTATTACTCAGGCAGATGTTAATAATGTTCAGGCAAAGTTAGATTCTTTAAACTCTTTAATAGGCGCACTACCTGTTTCTTATACAGATTCAGCTAGTATTACTACCGCTGTAAATGACATTGAAACAAGTTTAAACACTGTTGTAGATACAAAATCATCTTTAATTACATCTTTAGTAAATGCCTTTAACGCAGGTGAGACTGCAGGTATAGCCTCAGTAGATATTACTACGGACAACCAAGCCGCTATTGATGCTGAGGTTACTCCTATTAATGCTGAGTTAACTAAAGCTCAAGCAGATCTTGCAGATGCTTTATCGAAAATAACTGGTGTTGAGCAAGCGGATGTAGATGCTGTTCAAGCTTTGCTAGACACTGCTAATGCTAACTTAATAAGTGCTCAAAGTGCTACGACCTTGGTCCAGGCAGATTTAGAGACTGTAAACGCTAGTCTTGCTGCTGTTAATCTTTTGTTGAATAACAAAACTGTAGAATTAGCTACTGCTCAAGCAAACTTAAATACTGCTAATGAAAGTTTAGCTACCGCTTTAGCAGGAATAGTAGATCTTAAAAATCAGTTGTTTGGGTTTAATGCTGAAAAATACGCTAACGTTCAAGCACAGGTTGATGATGCAGTAGCTGCTGCTGAAAATACTATGTCTGCTGCTGTGGCTGCTGCTATAGCTACTGCTGTTTCAATTCAGCAACCAACTACTGGAATAACTACATCTAACATTAACGCAGCTATTGATGCTGCTATAGCTACTATAGTTCCAGATGATGGTATTACTCAAACTGAAGTAGATGCTGCACACGCAGCAGGAGCTGCATCTATAACACCTGAAGATGGTGTTTCTCAAGCGAACGTAGATTCTGTACAAGCATTGTTAGATGCTATAACTCCAGAAGATGGTATTTCTCAGGCAGACTTAGACGTTTTAAACGAAAAAATAGCACAATTAAATTTAACCGTTGATGAGAAAATACTTGAAGCTAGCAATATACAGAATCAATTAGATGCTGTAGTTCCTGAAGATGGTGTTACTCAAGCAGATGTAGACGCAGTACAAGCGTTGTTAGATTCTATAGTTCCAGAGGATGGTGTCAATCAAGGTAATGTTGATACTGCTGTAGCTGCAGCTATAGAAGACTACAAAGGTCAAGGCTTTGTGTTTACTCAAACAGATATAGATGATGCTGTTCGTATAGCACAAGATGCTATCACCCCTGAAGATGGTGTTACGCAAGATGATGTTGATGCGGTTCAAGCTTCTTTAGACACCGCCATAAAAACACTAAGGGAGGCTTTGTATGGAGAAGGAGCTACAAAAGATGATCAGCTTACTTTTCAACAAGATATAGATGCTTTAGCAACTAAAATACAACAGTTAAATGATGCTCAATCTGCTTTAGATAACTTAAACGTAAGTGCATCTACTACTGGGGGAGAAACTATAGGGGATGCTGCAGCCTTAATAGCTGACTACAATACCCTTAAACTTTCTGAGAAGAATCTTCAATCTCAAATAGATGATATAACTACTCTTTTATCGTCTGCTACAGGAACGTTTGCTGAAGGAGCAGGGGACAATACCCTTGTTTCTGACACTATACAAGGAACAATAGAGACTTTAAAAACTGCAAATAGTACGTTGACTACTTTAATGACAACTACTGGATCTAGCATAGAAACTGTATCTGGTACTGTTACGACACTATATAACAACGCTCAATTAGTTGAGGACGCTAAAAAATATATTTCGTCGCTTATAATAAGTACAACTCTTCCTGATACTACTGGAATTGCCTTTGATAGCACCACTAGCTTATATAATGACCCTAGTGAAGGCTCATCACCTTATGGCTTAGAGGCTGGAGGGGTAATTGGGAAAATCCCACAAGGGTTTTTTAACACCATAGACCCTAACACTTCTACAAATTTATTCTACTTACTAAAACGTTTAACAGATACTTACAATCTTTTATACGACAACTACTCTACCCTATACACTGACTACGATACCTTAGTAGAAGACCCAGACACC
>Ga0115571_1002351_pt1 | contig 12547 bp, 8 predicted proteins | sample COGITO_mtgs_1205_FD_87293 | JGI IMG/M metagenome (GOLD analysis project Ga0115571, IMG submission 87293) | Pelagic marine microbial communities from North Sea - COGITO_mtgs_120531 | ecosystem: Environmental > Aquatic > Marine > Epipelagic | place: Germany:Helgoland, sampling site Kabeltonne...
AAATTTAGAGGAGGTTATGGACAAATTGGTAATAGTGAACCTGCAGGAGATTTTGCTTATAAAGGCACAACATCTATTAATAGCAGCGCAGTCATTTTTGGTCCTGACGGAACACAAAATCAAATATCTGGTTCTACTGTAGATTTTGTTCCTAATCCTTATTTAAGGTGGGAAACAATCGGGATGACTAATCTTGCTTTAGATGCTGGGTTCTTTAAAAATAAACTGTGGATTACCGCTGAATATTATGTAAAAACAACTACGGATATGATTATGGGTAATCCAAATATCCTGTCTGCTTGGGGTGTGGGTGGCGCTGCAAATACCAATATTGGCTCCATGGAAAACAGAGGTTTTGATTTTAGTTTAAGTTATCAGAAAATGGAAGGGGAGTTTAACTATTCTATATCCACTAATATAAGTAGAGTTTCAAATAAAATTATTAAATTATTAGGAGACGAAAATTATGCTATTCAAGGTGGAAGTTTTCATGCTATGGAATACTATACAAAAACTATTATTGGAAGCCAGGTTGGAGATTTTTGGGGATATGAAGTAGATGGAATTTTCCAATCGCAGGACGAAGTAGATGTATTAACTTATACAGACGAGAATGGAGCAACACAACAAACTTACGGCCCCACTGTAGGAGCAGGAGACTATAGATTTGTAGATCAAAACAAAGACGGACAATTAAATGAGGACGATAAAGTAACAATAGGTTCTCCTTACCCAGATTTCACAATGGGGATGACTGGAGACTTTTCTTACAAGGGATTTGATTTAAATATATTCATGTACTGGAATTATGGAAATGACATATTCAATACTGTGAAAGTATTTACTGAGACACCTTACGAGCAAACCAATATGTCTAGTTATATGCTAACGGATGCTTGGAGACCCGATAATACGGATGCAACAATCGCTCAGCTAGGTGGTGATAGACAAAATAATTATGCAAGATCTTCCAATGCTTTTATTGAAGATGGATCTTTTTTAAGATTCAAAAATATATCGTTGGGTTATACGATCCCAGAAACAGTTTCTAGAAAGGCTAACATAGAGAAATTAAGAGTTTATGTAGCACTTCAAAACTACTTTACTATTTCTAAATATTCTGGTAGGGACCCAGAATTAGGTAGTACTTGGGGAGTATTTGTTCAAAAAGCAGATTTAGGAAATTATACCATACCCAAAACATTAAACTTTGGAATTAACGCAACATTTTAAATAAAATATTATGAAAAATTTAAAAAGACTTATTTGTTTTATTATTGTTTTTACTGCTTCTTCTTGCAGTAAAGATTGGCTAGAATTAGATCAACCAGGAAACAATGATAAACCTTATTTTGTTGATGAATCTACTGCTTTCGAGGCAGTAGTTGCAGCTTATGATGTACAAGCCTGGAGAATGAATGTAGTCACTCTTTGGGCAGTTGGTTCGGTTATGTCGGATGACGCAGTTAAAGGTGGAGAAAGTCCAGGAGATCAGCAAGGAATGTATGATTGTATGAACTTTAATGCTACACCAAATACGGATGTACCGTCATGGATATGGGGAGATATGTATAGAATGATTGCCAGATCAAGTTTTGCAATTGATATCATGATTGAAAAAGATGCAAATGATGAATATGCACTACCTATGAATGAGGCCAAAAGAAACAGATACATTGCAGAATGTAGATTTCTTAGAGGCTACGCTTATTTTAGACTGGTTAGAAATTTCGGTGGTGTTATGTTATATACTTCTGCTGAAGATGATGGAACTACTCACGGATCAGATTTATCAAATGTTAGAGCTACTACTGCTGAGGTATATACCCAAGTAGAAGCAGATTTACTTTTTGCTTCTCAATATCTACCAGCAACAGTCCCAATGGCTGAACAAGGTAGAGCAACTAAGGGTGCTGCAGACGGTATTTTAGCAAAAGCGTATCTATATCAACAAAAATGGGGACAAGCTAAAACGTATTGTGAAGCAGTTATGAATTCTGGCATATATGGTTTAGAGCCTAATTACGCTGATATTTTTTCTTCATCAAAACAATGGGGTCAAGAAGTAGTTTATTCTTTGCATATGGTCGAAGACCCTGACGGGAATTGGGGAGAGCATGAAGGTTCTTGGTTAAGTATTTGGTTTGGAGATAGAGATATGGGCTGGGGTTACGGTTTTAGGTGCCCAACAACCGATTTTGTAAATGCATTTGAACCAACAGACTCTAGATACGATGCAACTATTGTAGAAGATGGTGAATCTATTCCTGGAATTTTTGGCGGAGCTCCTCACGACTTTGTTGCAGGAAGTTGGAATCCACCAACAGGATTTATGGGACAAAAATATTTAATTCCTGATAGTGAGAGACCTGTTACTGCAGATTGTAACGGTAATTTAGATTACATCTTTTTAAGATATGCAGATGTACTATTAATGCATGCAGAAGCATCTATGGAATTAGGAGATAATGGAACAGCTGAGAATTCTTTAAATTTGGTAAGACAGCGAGCTGGATTAAATAACTATGATGCAAGTGCAGGAGTAATATCCAGTTACAAAGAGACTTCGTTATTAGGTCATGCTCCTCTAAGAGCAAGTATTTATCATGAAAGAAGAGTTGAATTAGGTCTTGAAAGCGATAGGTTTTACGACTTAGTAAGATGGGGAGATGCAACTACTGTATTCCAAAATTTTGATGACAATGGCCAAACTTACGGAAAGACCAATTATGTTGCTGGTTGTAGTGAATTGTTACCAATTCCTGCGGGAGATATTAATGCTTCAAACGGTGCAATTGAACAAAATCCTTGTTATTAGAAACTAATAGTAAATTCATAAAATGAAATACTACCTAAAATTTCTTGCTTTTATTTTAGCATTGAATGTTAGTGGCCAGACTTTATTACATACTAATGGTAAAGCCATTGTTGATGCCAACGGAGACTCAGTAATTTTAAAAACCATGAATCTTGGAGGATGGATGTTAATTGAACCATACCAAATTCAGTCAGCTGGATTCGCTTCAGCACAATGGGAGTTAGAAGAAAAAATAGAACAATTGGTAGGAGCTGCAGAAAAAGATATTTTTTTAGAAAACTGGTATGCTAACCATGTAAGAAAAATCGATATTGATTCTTTAGCATCTTGGGGATTTAACGCTATAAGGCTTCCCATGCATTACAACCTTTTTACTCTACCCATTGAAGAAGAGCCCATACTTGGGGAGAATACCTGGTTAACAAAAGGATTTGAAATGACAGATAGTCTAGTTTCATGGTGTAAACAAAACAATATGTATGTTGTTTTAGATCTACATGCAGCTCCGGGTGGACAAGGTGGAAATACAGGTATAAGCGATTATAACCCAGCATACCCATCTTTATGGGAAGATATAAACAACCGTCATAAAACAATGTCACTCTGGAAGAAAATTGCAGAACATTATGTTAATGAACCGTCTATTGCAGGGTATGATTTTTTAAATGAGACGAATTGGAACTTAGGCAGTAATGAGTTGAGAAATTTTTATACTCAACTAACGGATAGCGTTAGGGCAGTAGACACTAACCACATCATCTTTATTGAAGGTAATTGGTATGCTAATGACTTCAGTGGTCTAACACCTCCGTGGGATAATAATATGGTTTACAGCCCGCATAAATATTGGTCCAAAAATTATCAGGCAGATATTCAGTGGGCACTAGATATAAGAGATAACTGGAATGTCCCAGTCTGGTTTGGAGAATCTGGAGAAAACTCAAATACTTGGTTTAGAAATGCTATTAGACTTTTTGAGGACCATGATTTGGGATGGGCTTGGTGGCCAATGAAAAAGTTAGAATCTATTTCTTGCCCAATGTCAATTACAAAAACCGTTGATTTTGAAAACCTATTAAATTACTGGAGCAGCGGTAACAATCCTCCTTCAGTAAATAATGCTATAAATACTTTGTTTCAGTTAACAGAAGATTTAAAACTTGAAAATTGTACTTATCAAAACGACGTAATAGATGCGATGTTTAGACAAGTCAATTCAAATGAAACAAAACCATTTGATAGTACTCAGTCTATTCCTGGAAGAATTTTTGCTACTGACTTCGATATGGGAGTATTAGGTGCAGCATATCACGACAATGTGTATTCTGATTATCACGTTACAACAGGCTCTTACACCGCCTGGAACGAAGGTTGGTCTTACAGAAACGACGGTGCAGATATAAGCGAATGCAACGATGTTTATTTTTTTCACAATGGGTACCAGGTTGGGTGGTTTGAAGAAGGAGAATTTATGCAATATGAAGTTGAGGTAGATTCAACAGCAGTATATGAGATTAATTTTAGATATTCAGCATTTAACGACGACTCAAAAATCTATTTTACAGTTAACGACACTGCCTTTACAGAATCTATAACTCTATCCAATACTAATAATTGGAGTTTTTGGAATACTGAGACAATTTCTAATGTTATTTTAAATGCTGGAATTCAAAAAATTAGACTCTACAGCGACGGAGGAGAAATAAATTTAAATTCGTTTGAATTTGTAAAAGTGGGAGAGGTATCATCGATTGATGCTGATTTTATAAGTGCTAAAACTTTAGATGATTATACAATTGAGCTTCTTTTAAGCAAACCGCTAGATTTCAACTCTTTTAACGTCGGATTATTGAATAATCCTAATCAAGCGTTTGAGGTTCATATTGATAATACAAATAATATATTGATAAACGGAATCCAATATGATCTTAATTTCCCAAGAGTTATTCAATTACAATTAAATAGTGCTATTCAGGGTTGGTCTACTTCTACAGGTTCAGCTACTAAAATAGATGTTTCTTATTCTGGTAATCAAATTGACGCTTTGGACGGTACTTCTTTAGCAATGTTCTCCTATAAACCTGTTTCTAATATACTTTCTTGCACCTATAATTGCATTCCTGGTAAAATTGAAGCAGAAAATTACTTTTTTGAATCGGGTATTTCTGTAGAAGGCTGCTCTGATGTTGATGGAGGTTATAATATCGGATATTTAAATACTGGAGATTATGTAGATTACTATATAAATGCTAAATATTCAGGTAGTTTCCAAGTTAGTTATAGAAATGCAGCCGATGGGCACAATGGTAGTTTAGAAATGCAACTAATAGATTCTTTAGGCAATGCTACCACACTAAATACAGCCAATTTCACCTCAACGGGAGGTTGGCAAAACTGGCAGACAACTAATACTTCTGAAGTTTTTTGGTTGAACAAAGGCATCCATCACGTACGCGTTTTAATTACATTACAAGAATATAACTTGAATTGGTTTCAATTTGACGTTGTTGCTTCAAATGAAAAGATACATATTGAAAATGATGTTTCAGTGGTGCCAAATCCTGCTTCAGATTTTATAAATATTATTTTACCAGATGAAAGAGTTGTCGGAAATTTAGAGATTCTTGATTTGTTCGGAAGAGTTGTATTCAATTCCAAGTCAAATATCCTCAATATTTCATCACTTCCCAATGGGATATATATATTAAATATTGAGGCTGAAGGTGACACCTTTCAGAAAAAGTTCATAAAGAAATAAGCTTTAATTATTTTATATAATCTTAACCCCTGTTATTTTTTTTAAGCTATCCATAAGTTCTTGATTCCTTTTAGGAACACTCAGCAATATCTCTGGGTGTTTATCCAATTTTTTTTCAAGAATATCACATCTAGAACTTTTAATTTTATTCATTACAATATGAAGCGTTTGATGCGTAAATTTTATTCTTAGATTTAGTTTTTCTTCGTCTTCTATAATATGACTATTTAAAATAGCGGTTTTGGCAGCCGTCTTATAGGCCTGAATTAATCCCCCAACTCCTAATTTAGTGCCTCCATAGTAACGAACTACCATAATTAAAATATTAGTTAGTTCAGAAGATTTAATTTGTCCAAATATCGGTGCACCAGCACTATTAGAGGGTTCTCCGTCGTCACTAAATCTGAATTGTGTTTTTTCAGCTCCTAACCTATAGGCATAACAAACATGAACACACCCAGGATTTTCTTTTCTAGTTTTAGCTATTATTTCTACAGCTTTTTTTCCAGTAGAACAACTAACAGCTTTACCTATAAACTTAGATCCTTTTTCTTTGTAAATAGCATTACCAGAAGCTTTTATAGTTAAAAACACTTTATTAATTTTTGAAAACCCCCAACATCAACACATCATGTCTGCTGCAGAAATAGCAGGAAGTATGGTCGGCTTCACGTTAGCAACAAACCCCATCGATTCTACAAATCCTACAGATGCTGAGACCAACTTATGAGATTGGTGACTTTGATCACTATTAAAATCTAAATCTATAGAGTCCACAGTTATACCCCGATCTTTTAAATAAATAGCTACTTCAACAGATCTAGTGGTCTCTCCCCACAACTTAGTCCACATGTCTTGAATTTTTGGTAATTTTTCTTTGTGGTATAAAAAATGGCAGCCAGTATTGCCAATATGAAAAAGTACAGTAGTTGCATAATTGGTGTTTTTAGAAATATTTTGACTATCACAACCAACATGAAGTTTTATAGAGTAATTAGGATTATCTAAAAAGTATTTCTTAACGTAAGAAGAGATTTCATAATCATTACTATCCATCAGTTTATTAAAATACATTTTATTTAGATTATAGAATAACTTTCTTAAATATAAGAATATTTAATATTTAAAGTTTAAATAGCTAAAAAAGACAATTTATTAAAAAAAAAAAATTGTCACAACAAAAAATAAACCCTATAATTGAGTAGTCAAAACTCAAAAAAACATGATAAATAGTTTACTTATATTAAATTTTATTTTGTTGTTTAATAATGTATTTACAATTCATGAAATTTATGAAAAAAATATATTTTATAATTTCATTACCTATGAGAATGAATTATATGTAGGATCCAATAGCGGAATATATAAAGTGAATTCTTCTCATGAGAATAATTTAATTCACTTTAATAAATCTATTACTGGAGCTATAAAATCTGATTTTTCTAAAAATGAAGATTTCAAAATAAAATTCATAACACCTCCAAAAATATATCCAGACTTTTACTCAAAATCAGTAACTGATTATGCATATCTAGATAATATGCTCTTCGTTATCTCTCGAGGGAAACTGTTAGTTTACGACAATCTTAACTATACATTTTCACCTTATGGAAGCGTAAGAGCAATCTATAAAAATGCTGTTGGCTCTTATAATGGTGTCTTTATTAACGGAAATAAGTTAAATAAAATAACGTATACAGATGGTCAAATAAGAGAATTTGACAGCACAATTTTTGTGTGTTATAATGGTCTATTAGCTTATGAAAATAATAGAGAAACTATTCTATATGACAACGATAATTCTATAAGAACCAAAGGAGAATACGGAAATATATCCGATATTATTTTGATACGTAATTCGAATTATTTCCTTATTTCAAATAAAGGGATATTCAACTACGATTACGACTCAAATACTTTTGATTTAATTTATGAATCTCAAAACAAAATTATACCTATCAAAAATAAGATATATAATCGCATAAAGGACAGAAATGAATTTCACTTTATCGATAATGAAAAATACATATCAATAAATACAAATAATTTCGTAATTAAAATTATAGACAATGAACTTAATTACAAAATTAGTGATGTTTTAGAAAGTGAAATTAATGGGAATTATTTTTATGCTATTTCGAAAAATAAAGCATTATTAACCCTAAAAAGAACAGTAAATGGGTTAAAATTAATCGATGAAATTTCACTTAAATTAACAGCCCATACAATTTCAGATTATGGGGATTTAATCTTTTTATCTGGGAATAATGGACTCAGTATTTATGATAAAGTAAAAAAAAAGATAATCCATAATTATATTGTTGATGAGTTTAACAGTAATGCAGTTTATAAGACAAATAAATTTATAAGTTTTGGAAGTATCCATGGTCTCTACACAATAAATAATGTAAAAGATTTTCAAAGAAATCTAAAATTTAATGACTACAAAATTAATAATCAAAAATCGAATCTATTTGTCGGGTCAATAATATTGATTATCATTTCTGTATTAACCTTTTGGCTCTTAAGGAATAAAAATGTTAGTGATGATCAAGTAGTTAAAAAAATTAAGTATTTCATTACTAAAAATTTAAGTCTTGTAACTTTGAAAATGTTAGAAATAGAATTTAGCTTAGATTATAATGAGATAAATAGTTTAGATAAAAATTTCAAACCCGCTAAATACATAAAAAAACAAAGAATTGATTTAACAAAGAAAATGCTTTTAGATAATAAATCAATATCAGAAATATCGAATAAAACAGGTTATTCCGAAACCTACCTCATTAAAAATAAATATAAGTTCCTAAATTGAAAATTTCATTAAAAACATAGACTTTTAAAAAAAGATATTTAAAAAAAAAAAAAATTTTTATCCGCAAAAAAATTAGTTGTATATATGTACTTTAATCTTCTATGAAAGCCAACTTGTTTAAATACATAATAGCAGTTTTTTTGTCATTTATTTTATTTCAAAAAGTTTCATTAGGACAAAACATTTTAACACAATCCAATTTCAGTTCTACTTATAATGACGACCAAATTGGTCAGAATAATTTTAGTTATAGAATTAACTTTCTTTTAACTTATTCCAATCTTAATTCTAATTATATTTTTCCAGGGCTACTTCAACCAATCATTTTAAATTCTTTTGTTGAAGATAACTCTTATTCATTATACTCACCTACTGCTTTTAGTCCAGACGGGGATGGAATAAATGATTTATTTAAGGTTTATGGTCAAGGCATGTCAGATTTTAAAATTGAAATCTTTAACCGTTGGGGGCAAATGATTTATAAATCATTCCAATTAAGCGAAGGATGGGACGGGACTTTTAAAGGCAAAAATTTACCAACAGGATCCTATGTTTACAAAATTAAAACAAGTGAATATAGTGAGGATAAAAAAATAGTTAAGACTGGTACCATTGCTTTGGTTAGATAAATAATCTACTCATTGTTATATGAAATCTTTTTCATAAGTGTTCGTTTATCTATTTATAGATCAGCGAATTTAGAAATTCTATCGAAAAGCTATCTTTTTTTAAAGATTACCCAATATTCTCTATTAAAAGCTATCCCATCCCACTTATAAATTTACAATTAAACAAGATCTTGCTTCAACAGATGTTTTTTTTGATAATTAGATGTTTTTAAAAAAAAAAAAATTTTATCCGAACAAATTAATAATTGTAATTATGTATTGAACTAATATATATATAAAGATAATTATAAACTGAATAATTGATTAGTTTAAGTTTTTTATGAATTTAAATTTGGTTAAAAATATAACAACATTTTTTTTATTTTTTTTATTTTTTCAAAAAATTTATTGGTGTCAAAATACACTATCTCAATCTACGTTCAGTTCAACTTACAACGATGAAAAAATTGGACTGGATAATTTTTCTTATAGATTAAATTTCCTACTCTCTAATTCAGAGTACGGCTCGAATAATAAGATTTTCCCAGGTGTTCTTCAAACAGAAAAGTCTATAGAAATACCATTTTTTATACCAAATGGGTTCTCACCAAATGAAGATAATTTAAATGATACTTGGGTAATTGACGTATCGGATGAAATGCAAAATTATAAGGTTACCGTTTTTAATAAATGGGGAGGGATTTTATATGCTGAAGAATATCCAAATAGCATTAATTGGGATGGAAAGTTCAATGGATCTTTAGTTCAACGATCTGATTATTATTTTGTCTTTGAATCCCAAAATCAAACTTATACTGGATCTTTAACTGTAAATTATTAATGAATTTAATTAAACTCAACATATTATTTTTATTAGTTAGTTCTATCGGTTTTTCACAACAAACTATAACTAATAATCAATACTATTTGTTTGATTATTTTTATAATCCTTCTCTTTCTGGGGGAGAATCCAATAATCCGCTATACATAAACTACATAGATCAGTGGGTTGGTTTTGAAAATTCTCCGACAAAAATTACTGCAGGATTTAATTTTTCTTCGAACTCTAATAATGGATTTAGTATTTTATTTAATCAAAACAACCAGGGAGGTTCATTTAAAGAAGATCAATTAAATTTTAATTATTCAAAACAAATCTTTTTTAATAAAGAAAATAAACTGTCTTTAGGATTGGGAGTTTTTGCATCTCAAAACACTACAGATTTTTCTAATATAAGTACAGCATTACCTAACGATAATATTTTTACTACAAGTGCAAACGAAATTATTTTAGATGGTTCATTTGGTTTAAATTTTAGTAACAAGAACTTTGAAATAGGTATTTCATCATTGTATTTGAACAACTCAAACTTAGTAATCACTAAAAATCAATACCCTAAATCCTTCAGAAATCGCAGACAATACTATTTAATTTCTAGTTATTCTTTTCGACTCAATGAGAAGATTTCTTTAATCCCTAACATACTGTTTAATTTTCTATCAAAAGATTTCTTTTTAAGATCATATTCTTTATTAGCAAATTTCAACAAAACTTTCATTTTTGGATTGGCAAATAGAAATTACGCTACCAACTTAGAGGCTAGTGAAAATCATCCGAGTTACAGAAATTTGACATTAGCCTTTATATTAGGTTATGAATTCAAGAAATTCTGTACTTATTATACTTATGAAATTTCTAAAAATATTTCATTTCCTACCCACGAATTAACAGTTGGGTGTAAGTTTGAAAAGCTTAAGAAAAACAGATTTATTGAAATAGATTTTCAGTACCCATTACCTGAAAAAAAGAAAAGTTTTAACTATCCAAACACCAAGTCAGATAAAGTCTTGGTGAAAAATGAAAAAGCCTTAGAAGTTAGTGAATCATCCGATGAAGAGTTTGCCCTTAAAGACTCTTCAGAGTTAGATTCTATAAACAGTAAGTATTCTCTTCATTTATTTCCTGATGTAAATTTTGATGACCTTTCGCTTAGATCTGAAAATGAGAACAACGATTATATTTTTGAATTTGAAAAGCTAACTACAGAGCAGATAAATGATATTAATTTAATTATAGTTGATGCCAATGGAAACATACTATCTACCGCGGTAAAAACAGAAGACGGGTTCACATTTAGTAAAATATCAAACACTGGAGAATACTTTTATAAATTGGAGAATATGCCCGATAGTATAGCTGTTGATTTTATGGAGATTAACATAGTTGAATCGGGGGTATCTAAAAAAATAGTAGCTAGCTTAATTTATGAAGAAAAAGTCTTAGAAGTTAGTGAAACAAACGATGAAGAGGCTAAACTTGAAGATTCTTCTTTAATTCAAATAAAAACACCAACCAGGACTGTTGGCGACAGTAATTTATTTGAGAAATACTTTCATAAATTTAATTTCAATGACAGTAACAAATATAAGTCTGATAAAAATGTAGAATTTTCTTTTGATAATTATTCAATTACTCCAAGCTACATAGTTTTTCTTGATTCATTAATAGAATTTATTGAACTACATAAAAATATCTCTGTAATTATTGAAGGACATACAGATAATATTGGTTCTGAGCAATACAACATGTTTCTTTCCCAAAGAAGAGCAACTTCTGTATTAAACTATCTTACAGAAAAAGGAATAGACAAAAAAATATTAACTGCTAAAGGTTTAGGGGAAGTCAAACCTATTGCCTCAAATGCTAATCCAAGTGGAAGAGCATTAAATAGAAGAACTGAAATATATATAATTTATTTAAAGACAAAAGAATGAAAAAAACAATTTATCTAATCCTTTTTATTTGTATTAATAACGTTGCATTATCACAGAATCACGGCTTTAGTTTTAATAGTATATTAAGAGATAACAATGGGAACCCAATTACCAATATGGAAGTGGACATTGTAATTAATATTTATCAAAACAACTCTAATGGCACTCCCTTATATGCAGAAAATTATTTTGGATATGAAACTAATTTTCTGGGGTTGATAAATCTTAATATTGGTGAAGCTGATTCAATAGCTTTTAACTCAATTGACTGGTCAAATCCTCCGTATTTTTTAGAAGTAGAAGTAGATGGAGATGTCTTAAATTATAGTGAAATTTTAGCAGTCCCAATTGCGATGTATGCAGTTTATGGTGAAGATGCTGATGCAGATCCAACTAATGAGTATAATATATCATTTGAATTGAACGGAACTGATTTAGAAATTTCAGATGGAGGAGGAACTCAAACTGTAGATTTGTCTACTTTAACAGGACCAACAGGACCAACAGGACCAACAGGACCAGCTGGTGTTGCTGGAACAAATGGAACAAATGGAATTGACGGGACTGATGGAAATGGAATAGCTTCTACGGTAGATAATGGAAACGGAACCTTTACTTTAGCTTATGACGATGGGACTACCTTTACCACAGCCGATCTTACAGGACCAACAGGATCAGCTGGTGTTGCTGGAACAAATGGAATCAATGGGACTGATGGAAATGGAATAGCTTCTACGGTAGATAATGGAAACGGAACCTTTACTTTAACTTAT
>Ga0115571_1002356_pt1 | contig 12533 bp, 7 predicted proteins | sample COGITO_mtgs_1205_FD_87293 | JGI IMG/M metagenome (GOLD analysis project Ga0115571, IMG submission 87293) | Pelagic marine microbial communities from North Sea - COGITO_mtgs_120531 | ecosystem: Environmental > Aquatic > Marine > Epipelagic | place: Germany:Helgoland, sampling site Kabeltonne...
CGAGAGAGTCTCCTGTGGCTCGAAGCGTGCGCCTCGAGACTGTGACGATCGTTCCTTCTTTGGAGCCACAGATCAACTCGCGGATTACGATCGATCCGCGGGAACCATTCAAACTAAAAGCCCATACACCAGGTATAAGCACAAATAGGACGCAGGATGGTATGAGTATATTGGAGTCAAGAGCTATTTCACGGTCAAATTAAAACCAGCACGGCACGTAAAAACGTCCTCCGCAAACGGTCGTCCGTCACTTAGGTTTGTCGTTCCCACATTGACGTGACAGCGCCACCGGCGATCGACGACTATGGTGGCCACGCGACGCGCCACGCGCGCGGCGAGCTCCAAGAGGACCGGGTACATATTCTGCATCCTCCTCGCGGCGCAGTACGGCCTGCAGCCCTTCCTCAAGGTGTTCATCGCCGACGGCGTCAACAAGGTTTCGCTCGTGCTCGGCACCGAGATGGCCAAAGTCCTCCTCGGCCTCGCCGGCATGCTGTACGAGGGCAGCCTCGCGTCGAACTTCGCGGCGTGGAATCCAAAAGGCGCCGCGTTCGCGGTCATCCCGTCGCTGATATACGCGGCGCAGAACTACCTGCTGGTGTTCGGGTACCAGACCATGGACAGCGTCACCTTCAACTGCCTCAACCAGTCCAAGCTCGTGTCCACGGCGCTGTGCCTGTACCTGCTGTTCGGCACGAGGCAGAGCCTCGTGCAGATGGGCGCGCTCGCGGGGTTACTCGTCGCGGGCGTCATGCTCCAGGACGGCGGTGGCGAGTCTCAGGGTGCGAAGACCGCGGCGTCCGAAGCGGAGACGGCCGTCGGCGTCGCCGCCGTGCTCGCGGCCAGCGCCCTGTCCGGGGTGGCCTCCGCCGCGTGCCAGTACGCCATGCAGCGCATCGGGACGTCCGCGCACGTCTTCACGCTGGAGATGGCGTTCGTCGCGATCCCGGCGCTGCTGATATCGCAGGCGTCGGTGATTTCGGCGCGGGACCCGGCGGCTTTGTTCACTGGTTGGGACGCGTTCACGCTGATACCGGTGTTTTGTTCCGCGTTCGGTGGCATGTGCGTGGGGCAGGTGACCAAGAACTTGGGGGGCATCGCGAAGGGGTTCGCGATCGTGGGTGGGCTCGTGCTGACGGGTGCGGCGCAGGGTGCGCAGGAAGGGCGGTGGTTGGAGACGAGGAGCCTCGCGGCGCTCGTGTTGGTGGTCTTGTCGGTGTGGGCGCACAACACCCACCCGCCGGCCAAAACTAAGCGCCAATAGCGTCGTACGAGTACCAGTACATCAGCTGTTGTAATCTTACGAGTGTTGTTACTACCGTCTTGGAGTGTATTCATCGTCTCGCGACTCTCACCGCTTCACCGCGACTCCGTCTTATCCGCTCACGACGCCTTCTTCGCCTCCTTCTGGAGCGCCCGGAGCCTTCTCCGTTGCTCCGCCTTTCGCTCGCGAAACCCGGCCCACCCCGGTCTCCTCGTCAGCGTCGTGAGCAGCGCCCCGGCGAGCAGCGACATCAGCGTGCACACCATCGTCGTCACGTTGAACGGCATGGAGAAGTCCGGGGTCGGGAGCGTGAGCAGCGCGCCCCCCATGTACACCCCCTCGAGTGAGTGCGTATCACCGGGCGCGACGCCGCCCTCGACCAGGTCGAGAAGAGGGGAGTAACCGAACTTCGAAGTCCCGTCCCGCTCAAGTACAACCGGGGGCAGCGAGACGAACGCCGCGGGCAGGTCGAAGCCCCGGTTAGCGTCCGGCGGGAACTCGCTGATCCGCAAGAACGCCTTCTCGAACTTGAACGATATCCTAGCCACCGACGCCGACGCGGGGACGTAAAGCTGAAGCTCCATAGTCGAAGGCCGCCGCCGGTCCACGCCAGGGACCCAACGCAACGCCTCCACCGGCCCACCCTTCCGTTCGACCGCACCGGACGTGGGCACGGGGATTACGACGCCATCGATCTCGACCGCGAGCGTGTGGATGAACACGCGCACGTACCACGGAAGTGTCTGGAACACCCTCGCGCGGACGCCCCCGTCGCCGCTCGAGAAAGAAGAACCCTCCGGCTTCCTGAGCTCGATGGAGATACCACCGCGGTGGTACCCGCTGCCGGTCACCACGCGCTCCGCGTACAGCTGTGGCGCCACCACACGCTCGTCGCCCTCCCCGGGATGCACCGCCACGTCGAAGCCGTCCTTCTCCACCGCCCACGAGAGGGTACCGCCGGGTCCGGTCTCCGGTTCCTCACCCCCGACGGCGACGGCGGTTCCACCCTTCGTCTGCACGTGCACAGCCGTGGACGTCGCCACGGCGCACGCGCCGATCCCGTTCACAGCTGTGGATCCTTCTTCAGCCGTGGATCCTTCTTCACGTTCTCCCTGATTGACCCCGAGCAAGGCGGTCAGACGGTAGGAACCTTCCTTCGCGACTCGGTTAGCGTCGAGCACGAGCGTGGCGGATTGTGTCAGCGCGAGGACGTCGCCCCTGACCTGGATCCTCGCCGTGAACGAGACGTACTCGGCGCCGAACACCGCGGACCGCGACCTCAGTAAGGATGCGATGCCCGCGCGGTCCCTGCACGGGAGGAGCTTGAGCCACGGCGTGAGGTTCTCGGTGCAGACAGCCTCCGCCGGGAGGGATCCGAGCCTGCGTCTGTTGTGTGATGCGACGGCGGTTCGATCGACGCGGTCAGTGCCGTCCCACGGTCGGAACACCAGCGCGGGCTCCACGACAACCTGCGTCTCGCGTAGGGCGCTGAGTGAGGCGCAGAACTGCCCGCCGAACATGGCCGTGAGATTAGCCCACCCCGCGTCCGCCGCCTCGTCGGACTCGACGTCGAACGCCGCCCAGAGCTCAGCCCCGATCGGTTTGGCGCCCGCCGGGGGCCGGCCCCATCGCCGGTACATCCACCGCCCCTGCGTGAACGACAACTCCGCGTCGGCGACTCCCGTAGCGCGCGCGATCTGCGCGATCGCTTTGGGAAAGGTCTCGTGGTGCCGCGCCATCAGCGACGTCTCCTGCCGGAAGTGCGCCACGAACGCCGTCCGACCGCCAGGGAGGGGGCGGAGCAGCGCCTCCTCATGGAAGGTCTCGGGCCTGGACTCGCCCGCCGCGCCCGCCGACGCCGCGAGCGAAGCGACGAGGAAGGCGAGGAGCATGGCGCGCGCGACGCGCCTCGAATCCATGTCGGTGCGCGCGCGCGTGCCACAGTCTGTGCCACGCATGGGACGATCTATCAGATTTATTTCAGATTTATTTAATCACCGCGGATTCCCCCATCAATCACTGGGTGTACACCGCGTCGACGTCTTCAAGCTCCAACAGCTTGTCCACCAGCCCGTCGTTCACCTCACGCTGTTCGTCAGTCACGTCAACCTCCGCCAGCGGGATCATCTTCAGCGCGGTCTCGTCGGGGTTTATCGCGTACCCGGCGTCGCCGAGCGCTTTTTGGCACTGCATGAAGTTCTCGAACTCGGTGAAGATCGTGAACCCGTCTTCGCCATCCTCCCGCGGGACGACGTCGTCGCCGCCGTTCTCGCACGCGACCTCGAACACCGCCTCCTCGTCGCCGTTGTCGCAGTCGATGGTGATGACCCCTTTGCGTTCAAAGTTGAAGAGCACGGATCCGATCTCGGCAACCTTGCCGCCGTTTTTGTTGATGACGCTCTTGGTCTCCGCCGCCGCGCGGTTGACATTGTCGGACAGGACCTCGATGACGATGCCGACGCCGCCTTCGCCGTAGGCTTCGTACGTGAGCTCCATGTAGTCCGCCTGCTTCCCGTCCGTCGCGCGTTTGATGTTGCGCTCCACCAGTTCTCGCGGCACGGAGAGGCGCGCGGCGTCGTCCAGGACCTTTTTCAGCTGGACGTTGGACACGGGATCGGCTCCGCCGCCTTCCTTCACCGCGGCGACGATCATCTTGCCGTACTTGCCGTACAGCTTGGTTCGCTTGGCTTCGCCTTTTTGCTTCTTCGCCGCGACTTTCGCAGCCTTGCGCCCCATGCACACGGGCGCGCAGTGAAGGTGTCGGGGCTGGCCGGGATGGGATAAGTTTGCGGTGCGAGTGGTTCGGGCGCTGACGCGCGCGAGGACGTGCGACGCGCGGAACGCGAGCGATCCGACGGAGCACGTGGCGGTGAACGCGGACATGGTGACGCGCCGGGAGAGTGCGGGGGTTGGGCTTTGTGCCCTAGGCCGTGCCTCGTGTTGTGACGCCCTATCCATTTAATCAGGTCATCAAGTGGCCAAAACCCTCAACAGGGACTGAAAAGTGCGCTTTTTGAGACAGGGGCGACACTCATGGCCGCGCACGCCGCTGGGGTGCTGTGCCTCGCCGGGCGCGGGACCCCGCCGTCATCGCGGGGACGGGGGCGTGCTCCTGGTCGCGGCGGACGCGGCGGGGGTGCCCGCGAACGGGGCGGGGAAGCCCCGGCGCCGGTGGTTGGTTGGGGCGAGCGCATCGCGCGGGGCGAGGAAGAATCCGAGGAGGCTCCCGCGTCGTCGTCCTCCTCGAGCCGCCGGGTACGGGGGGACCGAAGAGGCGAGGCACGGGGCACGGAGGGTGCGTGGCAACACGCGAGTCCGGGCCAAACGCGGGCGTGGGAGCGGTCCGCGTCATCGCCGTTACGCGACGACGAGGACTACCGCATCGTGGACGTCGCCAAGCGGCGGGGAGGAAGAGGCGGACCGTCTTCGAGGGTACGGGGCGGACCCTCCACGAAGAAGACGCGCGATGCATCGTCGGATTCTGAATCCGACGCGGGAGGAGCCCACTCAACTGAGGGTGGTATTCGCGTCAACAAGTGTTTCAGAGACTTCACCTCGCGACGTAACGCGGACAAGCTGATCGAGTCGGGACGGGTGACAATCAACGGAGCGACGGCGTCGTCCGGCGACAGGGTCGTCCCGGGAGACGTCGTCGAGTTGAACGGTGAGACGGTGGAATGGGAAACACTGAACGTCATCCGGACCGAGGAGACGAACACAGCTGGACCGTCCACAACGTCGTCGACGCAGTTCAAGTACGTCAAGTACTGGAAGCCCCGCGGCGTGACGTGCACCACCGACGTCCGCGACAGGTCCAACATCATCGACGCCGTCGGGTACACGCACGCGCGTTTGTTCCCGGTGGGCAGGCTGGATAAGGACAGCACGGGGCTCATACTGCTCACCAGCGATGGACGGCTGCCCAACGCGGCGCTTCGTTCGGGGCGGAGACACGACAAGACGTACGCGGTGACGGTGGATACAGATATCCGCCCGCGGGATATGAAGACGCTGTCCAAGGGGGTGGTGATATCAACCCCGGTGCAACGGGACAGGGTGGACAGGGTGCTGACCGCGAGGACGCTGCCGTGTGAGATTAACGTCACCGGAAGACGCACGATCGAGATCACGCTGAGAGAGGGACGCAACCGCCAGATTCGTCGCATGCTCGACGCGGTTGGGTATCGGGTCACGGACTTGCACCGAGTGGAGATCATGGGTATCGGGCTGGGTGGGTTGAAGAAAGGACGGTGGGTGGAGTGCGACGTGACGGAGATGGATATCATCATGAGATGTATACGTGCCGCGGAGGAGGCGGGAGTCGAGGGGGATGATGAAGGGGAGGAGGAGGATAGTTAGTCCGGCGCGCGTTTTTTCCCCGAGGAGAACGGCACCCGCGGATGATGCAGCTCATACAAGTTTGGATATTAGACAAGTCTTGCGCTGGCTATATGGTACATAAAGAATAATAGAATGGTCAGGCAGCGGCAGCCTGCTGAGCAGCCTTGGTCAGGAAGGGATTCTCCCTGACGTCGTCGAAGCTCCTTCGCGCGCCGCCGCTGCCGGTGTCAAAGGAGCTCCTGCGGGAGACGCTGCTCAGCCTCGGCGGCGGCGTCGGGGGCGGATCCGCAAACTGCGGAATCTCAACCTTTTCCCCCCAGTGCTTCTTGAGGAGCTCCACCGCGTCCCGCCGCTCGTGCTCGGAGTTGATATCCTCCCTGGGCAGCGTCATCGCCAGCTTGAGCTCCGCGTGCGCCTCATCCTTGCGCTGCATGTCCAGCAGAAGCTTACCGAGCTCCACCCTGTGGATCAGGCGCTTGGGCGCGATCTCGATGGCCCGCCTGAAGATTGTCTCAGCCTCCTCGAGCGTCCCGGGCTCCAGCTTACCGCCGTACATGACACGCACCAACGCGCGCACGATCCGTCCCAGGTTGGCCATCTGGTGCTGGTACCGCCCCAGCACGTGAAGCGCGAGATCCGAGGTGGGATCCAGCCGGATAGCCTCCTCGCACCGCTCCTTGATCGTCCCCGACAGCTCAACCTTCTCGCGGTTGTCGCTCCACATGGACAGCCGCCCGAGCGCTGCCCCGAGGCACAGATGCGCCTCGGAGCACTTCGGGCTCAGCTCGATGGCGCGCTCGCTGATCTCGGCAGCCTCCTTGGAGATGGCCCTCGCCAGCGGGTGGTTGTGGAAGACATCCTCCGTGAACACCCTGTCGGACAAGGATTTGGACAGGCACACCAGCAGGTCCGGATCGGCAGGCCGGATGGCGACCGCCTGTCGAAAGTTCTCGACCGCGCCGGCGGAGTCGCACACGGCGTTGCATCGCCGTCCCTCCTTGACGAAAAAGTCCACCCGCCGCTGCTCATTCTGAAACTCCTGCGACTGAAACCTGAAACTCCCGTGACGTCGCATGCCCCCGACGACCATCCCACCCAGCTTTCGCGAGTTCTTACCGAGCCCGTGCAGGCTGTCCTGCATCTTCTGCTTGATCTTCCCCGGCGACAGCGGCGTCCCCTCCGGGAACAGCTTATTTTTCAGGTGCTCGTGCGGGTCCTCCTTTGGTTTCCCGGTTCGCCCCCACAGCCACTTTGCGAGTTGCCTGACGTGCCCGGGGAGCCCGCCGAAGGTCTCGACGCCGATGTTGTACGTGACCGAGTAGGTGACGTTAAGAATGAGAACCGCCGCGAACTGCAGCAGGTGAAGCGGCGGCCTGAAGAGCTGCCTTCCGAGGTGCCCAACCTGCCCAACCTTCGCCCGAAGAAACCCGCCGACCCGCTTGGGCCCGAGCGCCTTTGGAAAGTTGAAGCTGGGCCTGAACCCTTTGTAAGAGAACTGCCCTCCTTTCTTCCCCCCGCGGCGCTTACGCGGGCTCGGGGAGCTCCGGGCTTGGCTCGCGCGCTGGAAGATCTGCTCCCAGAAAGGACTCCGCTCCGGTTTCTCCGGCGTCTCCAGCGGATCGACATTATTGCAGCTCACTTTCATTTGCTCACTAGGAACCTCGTCAAACTCTCCGTACGGCAGGTTAGAGTCGAACCGCCTGGTGCTGCCGTCCCCGAGCCTCTTACGCGGCGGGAGGTGTGAGGTGGTCCAGTGCGCGAAACCCTCGCGGTGCGTCCTGTTGCTGTACAGCGGCGCCGTCGTGTCTGGAACGGAACGGAAAAAGTTTGTGGGAATGAGATGAAGGTCAGTGCCAAAACGAGGTTAATCAGGGGTCATCGGGTGGGAGGAAACGCGGCCGGGCTGGCGCGGGTTGGCTCGAACGCGCGGTGATCGAGACGATCCTCGGCGCTCGATAGTGTGCGTCACGATTTGGCGCGCCGCACGGTTCGTGAGCGGAATGCACGAAGCCCCGCGTCGCGTCGAAGCGGCGCCACGAACCGACCGGATTGATGCTGACTCGACGCCCAGTCAGCACCAACTGGACGTTGGCCGCACTGGGTGTTCAGTGACCTTGTGTCTCCTCGGGCGGTAAAAATAACGCGGTCGGGCGAGTGCATTGACGCGACCGGGACGGGCGCCTCGATGCACGCGCGACGTATCAACCGGGCACGTACCGTCCATCTCGAATCCACTGCCGCTTCGGCGAATGCCGCTGAGCGATGTGAAGCGCTGCGGCGCGTTGGGCGCGCTCCCAGTCAGCGTCGCCATCCTGTCCCACTAAAAAACTTTTTCCCCTTCAAGTCGCGCGCCAGCCTCGGGGCCTCGGAGCTTTCCCCGGACCTCGCGGTCCACTGCTCGTGAGCCTCGACGCGCGGGATGAGCGGTACTCCCACTCCTCGCGAACTCCGCGAAACTTCTAACCTCACCGCTGGTCCGTGGACCGCGCGGAGATCTCTGGGATTGGCGCGTCGTGAAAGCGAAGAGTTTGCTCGGCTTCTTCAAAAAGTTTCCCATCGCGCGACGAGACTCGGGTTCGCGGCTCCAATCAGGTGACCGTGGGCGCTGCAGGGCGATTGTGGGCCACGTAATTTGCCTCGGGTGGCAAGATTCGTGTCACTAAACCTGCATACGCGATTTGGGCGTAATTGGGTGGGCGATTTTCCCGGTTCGTAGACCGAGGGTAGTACCGGGTGTTGCATTTGGGGGGAATTAGTATTCTGTGCGGGTGAACACCCATACGTGCGGAGTACGGAGTAAATAAACCGCGGGAAATTGGATCGATCTCCGCGAAAAAGTACGAAAAAGTCGAGTCAACGGCTTCGTGACGCCACACGAAGACGCGCACGAAGCGACTTGTACATGACGTTCGACCAGTTCATCAACTTCATCTGCGCGCTGGCTGGGGACAGCTTCGAGTGAGGGGTGACCTCGGGGTCACGGCGCCCGGGGCGGGCCGCCGTTGTACTAACATCACACGTCTTGTTGTACCACGAAATGAAATGCGCGAAAGACGAACGGGGGCGACATTCTTCATATGAGTCGCACGTGCTTGTAATACGAACGTACGTCTGAACCTAAACATCTCAGTGCCCGTCCTCGTCGACCACGTAAGGAACCTCTGTGGCCTCCTCCTTCGCCTGTTCCGCGAACGTCTCGCGCTCCGCCCCGATCTCCTCGATGACCAACCCCAAAGGCCCCTTCGCCTTCCGCGCGATATTTTCGTCCTCGTCACCACCCGCGGCGTTTTGAGATGCCCCGCCTCGGTTCGCGGGAGACACGCCGCCTAGACCTACCGCCCCACCCACCGCGGTGATACCCCCCGCCGTCACCTCCGGCGTGGTCCCCACACCCCCGCCGGTCCCACCGTCCGGCCCCGGCAGCATCAGCGTCAACGCCGCCTCCAGCCGCTCAGTCACAGACTGAAAAGTCGGACGAGCCCGAGGATCATTCACCGCGCACGCCCAGAAGAGCTCACCGATCGCCCGTGTCGCCGCATCCTCCCTCGCAGCCTCCTGAGCCGCCAAGCCGAGAACCAGCCGCTGCCTGTCGTACCCGACCACCGCCACCACCTGCACGTTGATGAGCTCGTTCCACGGAGTCAGCGGCGCGGATAACAACTCCCACAGCACCACGCCGTACGAGTACACGTCGGCGTTTTCGTCAAAGTTCTCCGCTCTCAACATCTCGGGCGCCATCCACTCGAACGTCCCGTGGATGTTGGAACGTCCGGACAGCAGCGTGTTGCGTCGGACGCGGGACAGGCCAAAGTCGGCGATCTTGACGCGCCACTTGTCGTCCACCAGGATGTTGGGAGACTTGAGGTCGAGGTGGAGGATCGGCGGCGACCGCGAGTGCAGGTACTGCATGCCCCTGGCCACCGATAGCGCCACGTGGTGCGTCCGCGGGCCCCCCAGTGGACCCCCGTTCTTGCGCAGGATGTTGTGCAGGGACCCCCGGCGCATGAACTCGGTGGCGATGAAGGGCGGCTCCGCGCACCACCCCATGAACAGCAGCAAGTTCGGGTGTCTCAGCCGTGACAGCACCACGGCTTCCTCCCTCAAACGCGTCACCACGTCCGCGCCGCGCTCCAGCAGCTGCTTCACCGCGACGATCGTCCCGTTCCACGTCCCCCGGAACACCTCCGCGAAACCCCCGACGGCGACGCGCTCGTGCAGCTGCACGTCGGACGGAGCAATCTCCCACTCCCGCATCGTGTTCAGCATGGGAACGTCGCCGCCGGCTACCAACGCTCTTTGGTTCTGCTCGTAGCTCTTGGGGGACCCGCCGCTGTTCCCGGATCCATCGGTGTTGACGTAGTCGTCAGGGGACGCGATGGCGAACCGGCCGGTGCTCCCGGGGTAGGCGCCGGTGCGAAGCGACAGCCGCGCTCCCTCGCCCAGCGGAGTCGTCGGAGTCGCGGACGCGGATGTAGCGACGGTTCCAATCTCGCCGCGGTCCTCAATCTCCCTGATGCGCGCGGCTACCCCGACCGCGCCCCCGGTAGAGGCTCCCGAGGTGCCAGGGCCCGGTAGTTCTGGGCGCCGGTTACCTCCCCCGGGATTGCCCAGCGTGGATATGGGCTGGGAGAAGTGCGCCCTGAACGAGGTTGTCATGACGACGTCCACCGTCTTGTCGTCGACGGCGGTGACGTTCATGAGCGGTCCCCGCACGCCGGATACGTGGTCGGGCTTGACCGGCATGCGCTCGACGGTCTGCCGGAGCCACGCGTCCATCTGTGCGTCCACGTGGTTTGGATCCTGCACCCCTTTCCCGTCGGGGGAGACCGCGCCGGATCCCGCCCCGTCTCGCGACTTTCGGGCGAATTTGCTCGCGAACCCCGGCGGCGAGGACACCTCCGGCCGCCACAGCTCGCCGCCCCCGCCCCGCGCGGCGCCGTTGTTACCCGGAAGGACGATGTCGTCGCTTCCGTGGCTCCTCGCGCTCCGGTTCGAGCTCGGGCCCGTGCCCCCGGACCCTTGCCGCCGGAGGCTCCCTTGGCGCTCGAGCGCCCCGAGGCCGAGGCCACCGCCGCTGTGCGCGTCCGGTTCCTCGACCCAGAAGCTCCTCGGGGGCGTCCCGCGGCGCCTGAGCGGCGACGGCACGTGGTCCACACCCTTCTCCACGAGCTCGTCGATGTCCCGCAGCCGGTCGTTCACCTCGAGCGACGCCATGGCGAGCATCGACGGCCCCGACCCACTGCCGCCGGAACCTTCGGCAGACGTCTGCTCCATCGGGTGAACAGCGTCCGTCAACCCCGGGACACCCGTCCCGCCCACCTCCTCAAGGTCCGGCATGGCTCCTCCGCCTTTGCGAGCTGCCCGCGGTGACCACGGAGGGTCCGCGTGACTGGTCGCGAGGCTTCGGAAGCGCACCTACCCGCCGGACCTCCGTGCCGTAAAGAATGGAAGAGAACATTCGCGACGCGACGGGTGCCTTCGTCAACCTTCCGAGCGTACCGTGTGGACTGTGTCTAAGTTTTCGCAATTGCCGTTGAATATCACTATTTGCAATGTTTTCCCTCTACGGGATACTATAGCTAGTCACCGACGCCAATCTCTCTCATTTCTTGAACTTTTGGAACAATCCCTCGATGAGCTCCGCCCCGCCGCCGCCCTTCGGCGCGCCCCCCTTCTTCCTCTGCTCCGCCGTCGTCCCCTTCGACAGCATCGAGAACACACCCTCGAACAAACCCTGCGGCTCGAACCGTCCCATGATCCCCTCGAACCGCGCATCCGCTCGAAGCGAAGCAATGTCGGGATCAGATCTTATGTTCCCGTAGTCGTCGTAGCCGCACTCCAGCGCCCTGACCAAGGAGACCAGGCCAGCCTGCGGGTCCTCCATGCGCGCGTGACAGCACGCGCAGTTGTAGTGCACGGCGATCTGCTCGTTGAGCGACACGGACGCGTCGGCGAAGCCCTGCGAGGGACCCGCCGGCGCCACCCTGGCTTTGCGGGCACGGATGGGTCCGGTGCCGGGGAGGTCGAGCGCGTTCGTGAACGCGGCGAGCGCGGCCGTGTAGTTCCCGGACTTGTACAGGGCGAGGCCCGCGTCGATGGCCTCGGCGGCGGTCGCGGGGGGCATGTCGATGTCGGGTTGGACGGCGGCGGTGTCGGCGTCGGCGCTCGCGTTGTCGTCGTCGAGCATCACGGGCACCTGCACCCCGGATTGCCCCAACAGCTGGCCGAGCTGCTCGTCGCTGAGCGTCATGAGGTCCTCCACCGGCGCGCCCATGTCCTGGAAGAACGCCTCGTCGTCGCCCTCGCCCGCGGCGGGCGCGTTCCAGGTCATCGGATCGTTGGGATCAAAGTTGGCGGAGCGCCCCGCGTGGGTCATCACCCGCGACGACGATCGGGAACGACGTCCGGGAGCATTCGCGACGTGCGCGCTGGAGAGGTTGCGGGCGTTGGCGCGGGGGGTCGCGCGCGCGACGGGGCGCGCCGTGGAGGCGTGGATCGCCAACATGGTCAAGGCGAAGGTAGTCTATGTGGTCCACGTCCGCGTGAGCGTGAGTGATTAGGGCGATCTACGAGCACAGATTCTATCCTCGAAATCCAAGAAAATCCGGCACCTGAAGAAAGAGATGGCAACCATCGACGGAGGGCGCACCGGGTAGGAGACACGGGCGAGTGAGTCACTGTGCGTATTTTTCAATCCAGTTCAATAAAAATCGCGCGTTGCTGCATGCACTAAAAAATGTACGGAATGATCGTGGGCAACACGGCCGCTTTAGTCGTATCCCCCGTAGCGAGCGGGTGAGGCTGAGCCTCGGCTGGAATATCCACCCCCGCCGCCGCCGCCGCCGCCGCGCCTGTCGTAGCCGCCGCCGCCGCCGCCGCCTCGGGACTCGTAGCCGCCGCCACCACCGCCGCCTCGGGACTCGTAGCC